>Ga0116227_10016361_pt1 | contig 10669 bp, 11 predicted proteins | sample S1TSphgellanicum_FD_89693 | JGI IMG/M metagenome (GOLD analysis project Ga0116227, IMG submission 89693) | Host-associated microbial communities from peat moss isolated from Minnesota, USA - S1T2_Fb - Sphagnum magellanicum MG | ecosystem: Host-associated > Plants > Peat moss > Unclassified...
AATCCCCTCCGATCTCATTTGTATCATTAAATCCATCAGAGACATGTCTGTGGACATCAGTTGCAGAAAGCGTCCAGGTGCTGAAGAAGACTTATGTATGCCAATGATTTTGCAGCTGCTGCTGGCTTGTTTATCCCCCTTCCCCCCATGAGTAGGCTAAGTAGTATTCAGTTTTCTGGGCAGCTTGGTCTACAACGTTAGAGAACAACAGTCTGTGAAGATCTTGTAAATAGTCCAACTGTTCCAAATTAGTACTGTTCCTTTTTCCAAGTCTCACACTGTGACTAGCAATCATTCACTGTGTTTGTAGTTGCTGGAAACAACAGGCTATATGAAATTTTCAAAGTCCTCACCTCTTCTTAATGGGTAATGACTAGGTAATATTGCAGAGGAAGAGTGTAATATCATCATCCGCTCTGTCTATGTCGACTCTCTCTATAGTGACCCAAGCTGACAACGTTTAGGTTAGTGCTGCAGGAGCATTGTTACTCTACTTGAGAGAGAGACGGACGTAGTCAATAAAAGACAGCGATAGGCCTACCTCCACTCGAGGTCCCAGAAGGGACCAACTAGTTTAGGTTCTACAACCCCACCCATAAAACTGAAACTGGGACGGCAAATAGGTGGGGGACTACTGATAGCAAACCACCTGGACCAATCATTATGGTGGGCCAATCAAAAATATTGAGCAGACATCGATCATATTTATTACACTCTTTTCTGCAGGTGCATACCATTGATTGTTGCGCCTGTTACGAGCCACAGCAAAGTGTGCGAATTTGCTGAGCCAAACCGGCATGTTTTCACTTTTTGTCATCCAATTTTACAATGTATGATCACATACATACTGAGCACCGCCGCTGGAGATGCTCTCAGAGAGGGAAGATGTAGTAGGTACCCATTGATGAACATGTTGATGATGTATGTCTCTCCAAAACAAATATGAAAAACGTGCATCTGTTTTTTTTTTGGCCACTTATAAAGTGGGGCCCCTTGCAAAATTGAATGGGTTCTCGCAATGTTTTTTTTAAATTTTTAAAATTTTTTTTGGCTAAAATGAAGAAACACTCCATTGGAAAGAGGGAGAGAGACAAAAGGCAAAACATCCTCACTGGAATCAGGGCAGAATAAGAAGAGGAAGAAAGACTCTTGAGCTAGGAAAGAAAAACCCACAGAAGAGGAAGAAGAAGAGGAGGAAGGAGAGAGAGAGAGAGAGAGAGAGAGGAAGCAAATTTGGTCAGATTTGGGGAAGAAGAAGAAGAACAACAAGTGGAAGAAAAACTGAGGAGCTGCAAGAAGGAAGGTACATCTGTGGCTCCTCTCTGGTGATCAAGCTTTAGGGGGTGGCTCTCTTTGCAACAGAATTCAATAAGAGTTTCTTTTATTGTTTTGGAACTTAAATCTTGGATGAGAGAGAGAGAGAGAGAGATCTCTAAGTGTATAGTAATAAAGCTTGCAGTTTTGGCTTTGGATTGCTGATGCTGCTTCAACAGAGTGCAAAACAGGTGGAACCCATTCATCATCATCATCTTCTTCTTCTCTTCCCCTTGAGCTGTATTTTTTGGGTGGTGTTTTCTTCCATCTCTTGAGTTGAGCTTCAAGAGCTCTTATGCATTTTCTCTCAATCACAATTTTTTTTGTTTTTTTGGGGGGTTGGGGAGTCACTCCTTTCTTTGGGCCTGCTTGCCTGCCTGCAAGCAAGAAAGGAGCTTTCTTCTCAAACTGCGAAAAAGCCTGCTGTGAGACCTTTTTTGTGATCCTGTTTTAGTCTGGTTTGTGACCCCATATATCTCTTTGCTGTGCAAGAAGAAGATGAAGAAGAAGCTCTATTGAGGATTAGCCAGGAAATCCTTCCAGTGTGAATCTTGTTGTCTCTTCTAGTCCTTCCTTGATGAATTCCTTGACATGGATAAGCCAAGAACATGACCTAAGTTGCACCACTGCCACCAGTGGGTGTGTCTGATTCCTGTAGTGCATTAAAATCCATGCTTGTGTGAGGAGATGATGATGATGTTGCCATATCAGTCAGCTGCTATACATGTGCAATTCCTGTAGTACTTAAAAATTCCATGATGATTGTGTGAGGAGGAGATGATGATGATGATGCTGACCTTGCTATGTTGTGAGTCTCTCAAGTAGCAATGCAGCCAGATTACAAGGGCCCAGAAGTTACTTTGGTGGAGCGGATTATGCAGCTACAAACTTTGGGGGTAAGGTGTTTGGAATGTGGAAATGCTTGTTTAGTCCCCCCCTGCCAGTTTATGCATTTTGCAACAATGCTGAAAGTAGAAGATCTGCTGCTGAGTTGTGTTGTGTGTGTTTTGATTTGCAGGCAGATGTGTTCGAGGCATCTCCATCAGATGATTATCCCTCCTTTTGGGGAAACCTCTATGGTGGGCAGTTAATGGGTCAAGTATGTCTATATGATCATCCATAGTATATCTTTTATGCTTCTGTTGTTTTCCAGAAAGCTCAACAAACAGCATACTGTCAACAGAGCACCCACTATTTTGCCCTATAGAACTTGTGCATGATTTTCATCATCTGTAATTTGTGTTTTCACTCTTTTGCATTCTATCATTGATGTGGAGTGCATTGCACAGTGATTTAAGTTAGTGGGTTAGAGATATGATTATCACTGAATGACGCCGCATGTTGCAGGCTTTAGCAGCTGCCAGCAAAACAGTGGATCCCCCCCTACAAGTCCACAGCTTTCATTCATACTTTCTTCGCACTGGGGTTGACGATGGTATATGTTTGTGTAACCAACCTCTTTCCAATTGTTTGTTTCTTCTTTGTATGAAGTTTTGGTTCTGTGTTTTAAAGAAATAAATTTTTTTTACCAGTTCTGGGGTGTGTATCTTAAAGAGAGGGACACTCTTGTTGTTTCGGCTTTGGTTGGAGTGCAGTACCAATAGTGTACAAGGTTGAAAGGGTTCGCACTGGCAACATGTTTGCCACACGGTGGGTATCAGCAATTCAGAAAGGCAAACTCATATTTTCAATGTGCTCCTCCTTCCAGGTATATATCATTCATTCATTCATTGGGTAGTAGTAGTACTACTACTGTGTGAGCTGAGAAGCAATCATCTTTTCATCCATTGGGTTCATGACAGAAACTTCAGAATTTTGAATTGACAATGGCAGACAGATAGAACAAGAACAACACAAAATTGTTGATATATGAATGCATCGTGCAGAGGCCTGAAGATGGGATCGAGCATCAGACACCAATGCCAAGTGCGCCTTCTGTAGATGAGGTGTGGTGGGTGGGTTATAGTCAATATTTGTTTTTTGGGTATTTATTTATTTCATGAATGATTTCTGATGTAATTCACATCACATTTTTTGTTCACAGTTTTACAAGTTTTTGGGGCCATTTTCATTGTGCTCAAATGTTGCAGGTAGAGTCCTGGGAAGAGTTGCGCAAGACTGCCAATACAGATCCTCGCATCCCTCTGTAAGTTCCTCATCTAGTAGTGGCTGCTGATTTTTTTTCCACTGGAATCACAAACTTGTCTGCAATGCTGGAGTCAGAAAACAAAAGCCAATTGCTATGAGGTTGAAATTGCTCAGAGAGTGTGTGAAAGATGTCGTGGAAAAAATTGCAAAAGAAAAGAAGAGGAAATCCACTTCCCAAAATTTTGTTGACTTCTGGTTGGTAACTTACAACTATGTTGTTTTTGTTGCAGTGATCTTTGGTATTGGGTAGGGTTCTTGAATGCAGAGGGATTGACTGACAGTTGTGTGCACACATTCCTGAATGCAGGGAAGCAAGGCAGAAGTTGGCAGATCGCAAAGCAATGATAATGCCTTTGGAAGTCAAGTTTGTCGAGCCTGTAGATCGAGTAGTACCAAAAGTAATGGCACCATGGTCAGTATAATTTTTTTCTGAGTATAATCCCTAAACCCTAATGGCACCATGGATGTTGTTTGTCTTCAGATGCTAAACCATCAACTTTTGTGCTTTGGGTTGTTGTCTCTCTTTTGTTGCTGATGAGAGAGAATGGTGCGTGGGTGCAGGCAGAGAGTATGGATGCGGTCAAAGGGAAAACTGTCAGATGACCAGGTTTTACATAGGTACAAACTTTCATTGATAGAGTTGTATGTGTGTTGTGTGGCACATGCAGTATGCTGAAAGTCTTTTGCAGAGTTTTGAAATTTGGAAACGTGGATCTGAAACGATATAAAATTATTATCATGTGCACACTGTTCTGAACAATGTCTTAACTAGCCCCAAGTGTTTTTTTTGTATATTTCTTTTTGCCAGTTGTGTGGGTGCATATTTTTCTGATTGGACACTTCTGGAGACAGCCTTACGACCACATGGGCACTTGCCAGGCCGGGATGACATACGTATTCTCAGTCTAGACCACTCGTATGATTTTTTCTCACCACCCAATACCCAATTTTCTGCAGTGTTTCATCTTGGGAAATCAAAAGAGTCAAACACCTAATTTGAAGTAAATTCAAGGCTTTGCTGCTTCTTGTTGTTGTTCGATGTAGTTTTGCATTCATCTACGCTCTGTGTAGACTTATATTCCTTGTGCTTTATGAGTTATTGCAAGCTTCTAGCAAAGGATGATGTTTCCACTTTCTATGGATTAAAAAATTGGTTTGATTTGCTTGCCACCTGGTGGCCACACAAGAGAGTCTAAAGAGATGTTTTGTGGGGATGCAGCATGTGGTTTCACAGACCATTCAGGGCAGACGAATGGCTCCTGTATGTGGTATGTATGTTCTTCACACTCATCCATCCATGGCACCTTCCAAATCTGCTTCAATGAAGGTCTCATTGTCATGCACAAGAGGCACAAGACAGTCCTTGGAATCATTGCTTAGATGGATGGTGCATGTATGTGAGGTTCTCGCATGAGTTTGCTCCAATCATCTTTTTGGATGCAGCATGAAATATTTTGCAGAAAAAAAAATCAGACAACCCTAAACCTTAAACACTAAATCACAAGCTGTATCTTAAATTTGTGAGCTGTGCCTTCAATATTTTTTGCAGCAATCGAGCCCGTGTGCAAGCAATGCCCGTGGATTGGTGTTTGGTCATTTCTACACGCAGAGTGGACAGGTACATATATGTGCTGCTTCAACTGAGTAGTGTCATATTTGGTTTCTTGACATAGTAAAACCCTGTCCATTATAGCTGATGATAATTGAGCACCAAAATTGTCTAGAATGCACTTCAATCTGACACAAGGAGATTTCTCAATCTTGACCCTAAAACCCTAAACCCTAAACCATGAGAGCTATTAAATCTGACATTGATGCCTACCTGTTTTTCTCCCATTCACAGCTGGTTATGTCTTCATCACAAGAAGGCATGCTTCGCCGGGTGAATCCAGAGGCAACACAAAAATCCAAGCTATGAACAAAAAATTGCAGAGTGCAAAAGCATTCAATGGGTAGGTATGTGTTTCTGTCATCTGAGGATTGGTAAGAAAATTTAGCAATAGACAAGATTGTAGTCATGCAAAAAAATGGAGGAAACTTGGGAAGTGGGTCATAGAGCATTTTATAGACAATCAAATCACATTGATAGATTGCGTGATGGAGAAAGTCAAAAAAGCTTTATTGATCTTCTCTTATTTGAAAACCTAGTCTTGACTCCCCTTGTACATCCTTTAATATGTTCCATGCAGTGTGTCGAATTGCACATTGATCCCCAATGCCATTTGCAACTGGGCAATTTATTTTTGTTGGAAACCAATTCAACAGGCATAGGGTTTTGATTGTTTTATGCTTTTTGGAGCAATTACTCCAGGACATATTTTGAAATTTGCATATTGAGAGTTTTCTGGTTGTGACTGCAAATGCTGATTTGGTTCTTTCTTTCGATGTGCTGAACAAGGACCCACACAGAATCACTGAGGAATGCATGATGGTGTCAAAATTCAAGGCTGCCGTAAGTAGCTCATAGATTGCCATGGCCAACACCCAGTGGTGTTAGATTAAAACCCATCAAGCATTTCTCCCTTTGTCATTGCCAATATACAGTGGTCTTAGACTAAACAACCATCAAGCATTTCGTCTACCTTTGTCATGGCTGGCATTTCAACTCTGTTCATTTGCTCTTGTGTCAATCCAGCAAGTTGATGGGAATGTCATCTCTCCATCATCTTCTGTCCCTTGTGCTTTGCTGTGTGTTCCGCTGCTTTTTCCCTAAGACAAGAAAAACTGTTGCCCTACATGTGAGAGGCACTCTTTTATGTCCTGGCTAAATGGGAGACTCTCTGGTGCACTGGAAATACAAATTTTGCTATGCATTGAACCTGACTACTTCCACAGCACAATTGCTTGCATGTGCTAGCTGCTTCTGCCATGCTCCTTCCTGCCACTCCATGAAGTGTCCTGTACTTGCAAACTGCATACTAGGTAGGTATCCAATCAACAAAGATACCCACCACCTACACTCATGGCTCCCATGAATCATCATGTATAATTCTCACGATTTGTTCAAAACAAGGAGCTTGCTTTCTCAGAGTTGACAATGGCAAGGGCTTGTTTACAAGTGTTTATCTTCTCTGACTTGATGAAAGCAAAGAAGGCAAAGAAAGCAAAGAAATTGAGCAATCAAATTTGCAACAAAACCACTTACCAAGAATGACTTCTGGGGCACTCTTAGCACGATTGATGATTGTGGAAAACCCCCATTCCTGATAAGCATCTTGCAGCTTGCCACAGGTTGTCCAATTTGAGACCATGGACTCGATGCGTTCATTATACTTCTTCCTAGATGCATGGTAAGAGCAGCTCCACCCATATTCAGCATGTATTTCTCCCATCCGAGAGTTTACTCATATACTGATTCTGAAGAAGAATAAGAAGAATCCATTCGGAGAGTAGAAGAAGAATCTGGTTCCCAACTCTGAGAAATCCACAAGATTTTTTTCTGCGAGGAACACAGAAAGCAATGGACAAGGGAGTGCAGAGGTGGGCTGTGAATGTGTCCTTGTGGACGCCATCTCCGCATCAGTTTCGCTCTTGTCTCTCTCTCTTGTCTCCTTGTGAACGATCTTCTGTTGTAAGGTACGTAAACATGCCCTTCTTCTTCTTCTTCTTCTTCAGGATTTTCTCTGGTTCTGGGGACAGGGGACTTTGCACCTGCCATTGCAGAGGTATTGTGTCTGGGACTCTTTACACTTGCAAAGATTTTCTCTGGAACTTTACACTTGTGCATATTGTCTCTGGGATTTGGGATTTCTTCTTTCAGGCGGTGTGTTGATTTTCGTCCTTTTTTTTTCTTGAGGGTTTTTTGTTTTTGATGATGAAGCAGGTTTGTGAATTTTGAAGATCGGAAAAAATTTATTCTTTAGTGAGATTTTCTTCTTTTTTCAGTGGTTCTTCTGTTTGTAAAAAAAATAAATTAGTGGGTTTCTGTTTTTGATGATGAAGGAGGTCTGTGAGTTTTGAAAATCAGAAAATTTTGGTTCTTTGCTGAGATTTCTTCTTTCAGTGGTGTGTTGTTTTTCCTTCATTTTTTTCTAGGGTTTTTGTTTTTGATGATGGAGCAGGTTTGTGAATTTTGAAGATCAGAAAAGAGCTCTGCTAAGTAGACTGTTGCAGCGAAAGCTGGTGCAATTTGTTCTAGGTTTGAACTACGACTGTATTGTCATTGAACGAACTCCAGAAGGCAAGCCTTACTTGGTGTGTCCTGTCTCTATCTCTCTCTCAACTACAAGAATCGTTCACAGTGGTCTTTTCCTTTCTGTCAATTGACAAATAGAGCTAAAGGGGCAAGGATTTTATGTGCAGGTTTGATTTTGTGCTTTTTGGTTTATGGTTCAGGGTTTCTTTGTGTTTTCTCATTTAGAAGCTCTCATGGCAGTCCTTTTCTTTCTGGCAGTTTTTCTCTTTCTGCCAATTGACGGATAGATAATTTATGTGCAGGTTTTGTTTCATGCTTTTTGGTTTAGGGTTTAGGGTTTCTTTGCATTTTCTCATTTGACAAGAGAAGCTGACAGATAAACAATGTGGAGAACAAGAATCTCAACCTCCTCTCAAATTTCAACTTCAATGTGAGCCACCATGGTGATTATGTTGTCATCGTCTCCGAGCCCATGTGTCTGGTGGGTGTGGATGTGATGGCACATGATACCCGCTCCAAGGATCCTCCTCACAAATTCTTTGAACCGTTTTCTGCTTGTTTCACTCCTTGTGAATGGGAAACCATCTGGAGTGCAGGCCCTGAGGAAGACATGCTCTTTCATCAGTTCTACAGGTGATTTGATTCCTTGTGCCTTCCAAAAAAAACCCTGTGATCCTGGCACTGAGGTCTTGAACTAAGTCTAGAAAGCAGGAGAAAAAAGATAAAGCTTTATTCTGCATGGGTTTCTTGCTTTGTGTGCCTCAAACAGGTTCTGGTGTATGAAAGAGGCCTACATTAAGGCTGTGGGCATCGGACTTGGATTTGAGTTGCAGAGGGCTGAGTTTCATTATCAGGATGGCAACATTTGGAGTAATGTTGCACATGTGTGCATTGATGGGGTGCACAAAGCAAAATGGCAGTTCTTCCTTCACAGTCTGGATGACAAGCATTGGGTTAGTCTTGATTTAAAAAGTTTTGTGGCAGTGGATATACTTTTGTTTTTAAAATTTCCATATTATACATTTGCATGTTGTTAAACAGAAGTTATTCACACATAGTACTGCTTCTTGCTGCTGTTTTTCCATCTCAGGAAGGGAAAGGAAAACATGTATGGAAACAACATATTCATATTCCAAGTGGATGAAATTGAAGTTACATTTGTGTGGGGTGCTACTGATCCTTCACTGTGCAGGTTTGTGTTGCAAAGGGTCCTCCTGCAGATGCAATAGGAAGTCTCATAAAAACTCCTTCTGGGAAGCAGTTTGATGGTGTCACATGTGATGCAGCACTCACTCTGCAAAACAAATCCTTCATTCTATTGACTGTGGAGCAGATACTATCTACAGAAACGCTAGCCATTTGACTGGTAACTCTTGCCAGTGTCCTCATTGTCAACAGATTTCACATTCCAGTAACACTATCATGCCCTAATTTTGAAAAAGAAATATCTCAGTTCAAGATGTATCACGAGTGCATACATTTTGAGCCTGATCATTGATTGACTCATCTTCCTCATCTCAGCCAGTGGTTGTTGGTTTGCAAACTTGTCCCTGGGGCTTCCCATTCTAATAGGTTAGCTGCTATTTGTTGTCTTCAGCTTATTTGTGTTCTTGCTGCTGTTCTCTGATTTCATCCTTGGTTTTTAATCTTGGTATGTGCAGTGTTGCAATAAATCTATCAAGCAGCAATGTGATAAGATTCAAAGGTGGCTTACCCATGTGGTGATGGGCAGTGTGACAGTGGAGATGCTGATCTTGGCAGCATTGTATACAGTGTGGGTGTCCATGTCAAGGTTCAGCTTGCCACAAGGCTTGTTGTGCAACTTGCATCTCGGGGGTGTGCTTGAGTATCGGGGCCTTTCCATGTCTGTAAACCAGCAGCTTGCTGTTGCACACAATTCAGTCATGGACTGTATAACTGATCCCAATGTTCCTAGCAATCTGTTGTACCCTCAGATTTGAGTCTCCACCTTCTTGATCTCTCATGTGTCACCATGGAGTTTTTCTAGACCAAACATGAGAAGAGTAATCAAGAAGAAAATAGCAGCAAGGGAGCACTGCAGCTCTCATTTTGGAGATTGAAAACCTTGGCACAAAGAAGGTGAAAAGCATGCACTTTGTTCTAGATCCAGAAGTGCTCAATGCAACAGAAGATGCAAGTGCAAATGTCAATAGGCTTACCCACCAGATTTTCTGCAGTTTCTACCTTGTTCAGTGCACCAGCACCCTTTTATTTTTGCTGTTGTGAGCTCTATGTCTTTTGGATCAATGTACACATCTACTTTATCAACTTCTGTCTGCTATGATGGCAAGTGTGGCAGTCGATCTGTGCACTCATCCCTGACTTTCAGTAGCTAGCAAATGTTGGACTCATTCAACAGCTAGTTTGTGCTTTAGCTTACCATACACTACCCACACACGTGACTTGAGCAACAAAATGCAAGGATATGTCAGGCTGTACAATTGTAGTCTTACTGAAAAAAAATTCTTCAGACGTACAGGAGAAATCCCTTGTGCCATCCCCTCTGAATCTTGAAGCGAGAAATTGTTGAGAACTTCCAAAATCTTGTTGTGCTCTGCTAAATTTTCATAGATGTGCACAAGGCCCCATTCCCAAATCCTGGCCTCATCAGCACCCATTCTCGCCTGAACTTAGAGCGCAAAATTTCTGGATTCCAGAGGCTTTGGTGGGCAAGAGAGGAAGCATCTTGAGCTCAAGATACTTGACACCTCTATGGAAGCAGACTTTCTTCAACTATCACAGCCATAATGTGCTCATCCACTTGCAAGCACAAAGTGATTCCGTTTACTTGTTGTCATCTTGCTGAAATTTTGCATGAGCTCCTCTTCTTACCTTTTGGAGGTAAGATCTGCCCCGTTCCCCAAAGATGGGAGATGCAAAGATTAAAAATAAACTCTTTCTTCAACCACAATGTTAGTTAGAGTGATATTTTTGAAAGCATGCACCCAAACATATGATAGTTACAAATTACCAAACATGGCTTTTGTCCTCAGCACCAAGAGTGCCAGTTGTTGCCATGTTTGTCAGGGTTTTACACACCTGGCCTCCAAT
>Ga0116227_10016362_pt1 | contig 10668 bp, 12 predicted proteins | sample S1TSphgellanicum_FD_89693 | JGI IMG/M metagenome (GOLD analysis project Ga0116227, IMG submission 89693) | Host-associated microbial communities from peat moss isolated from Minnesota, USA - S1T2_Fb - Sphagnum magellanicum MG | ecosystem: Host-associated > Plants > Peat moss > Unclassified...
CCCTGCTCACCTTCGCCATTCACCCTTTTTACCAGTTCGCGACGGCGTTCTTCTGTAAGTGGTGGCAGGAACAAGCGTATCGTTTGCCCATCATTCTGTGGGTTCAGTCCTATGTTAGATGCTATTATTGCCTTTTCTATAGGCGCTATCATGTTTTTCTCCCATGGCTGCAGGGTTATGGTGCGCGCATCGGTAACGGTCACGTTGGCTACCTGGGTAATAAGGGTTGGTGTGCCATAATATAGGACGGTAATACCATCCACTATTTGTGGAGTGGCCTTACCGGCGCGTATTTTAGAAAGTTCTACTTCAAGGTGTGTTATAGCTTTTTTCATTAGGGCAGCCATATCATCAATTATCATATCCATTTCCTCTGTCATAGCAATATTTATTTACAGTTTGCAAATGTAAAAAATGTTCTGAAAGATAACGGATAAGAGTGTTCTCTATTTACAGATTGATAATAGTAATACTTTATAGTTTAGTATTTGGATAGGCTTTTATTGTGTGGTAAATTTGTAGTAATTAACGATATAGCAATGGAAACAGTAGCAAGCAGCCCGGTAAAATTATCAGACAGCGCAATTAACGAAATTAAGAGGCTGACTAATGAACCTGGTTTTGAGCAAGGACAATATTTAAGGATAGGTGTAAAGGGCGGTGGCTGCTCTGGTATGAGTTACGTATTGGGGTTCGACCAGCAACTTGCTGATGACGAGATGTACGAAATTGGTGGTGTAGATGTGATCATGAACAAGGCACATGGCATTTATCTGTTCGGTATGGAAGTAGATTACCAGGATGGTCTAAATGCTCGTGGTTTTGTATTTAAGAATCCTAATGCCAGCAGCACTTGCGGCTGTGGTAGTTCTTTCGCTGTTTAAAAAGTATAGTTACTTCGTAAATGTTTGGATATTAAATATCTGGTTTCTATATTGGTAGGTGGAGTACATAATACATAGAAGACCTTATTTAATATTGCCATAATGAAGTTACTTGCATCCATATTGTTGTTTTGCCTATTGATTATCGGTGCTACTGCGCAGGTTAAAACAACCCAGTCAAAGCCGGTCAAACCGGCGGCTACCAACAAGGTCGACAGCAAGGGTGTTCGCATAGGTTTTTGGTGGATAGTGAATAAAGAGCGAATGGGCGAAGATGCTTACACAGAATTTGGCCACTATGATCATGGAAGTAAAACCGGCCGTTGGTACAAAATGGATGGACAAAACGATCTTATCTCTATAGAAAGCTACAAAGACGATATATTGAATGGCGAAGCGCGGTATTTTGAAAAGGGTAAACTTACTTGCATAGGTCACTACAGGGGGATTAACCACTACAGCCTTTACGACACTATAGTTGTTGTAGACCCGGTTAACGGAAGTGAACATCAAAGAGCTTTACTTGCTGAAAAGGGCACCCAACGCCATGGTTCATGGAAGTATTATGACCCCCAAACCGGCAGGCTACTTAAGGAAGAAGAGTACCAGGTAGATAATCTGATCTATAAAAAAGAATATGCTGCTGCAAAAATAGATAGCACTGTATACTTCCGTCAACTTAAAAGGATGCAACAGGCAAAGCATACCAAAACACGAGCTCCCAAAGACTATAGCACTATAAAGTATTAGCTGGTTATCAGCTTTAAGAATTCCCCATTTATGCTTTCTATTAAAAACGCCACAGTTAGTGATATTGATGCTATAATAAACCTTAACCTGCAGGTGTGGCCGCAAACCTATGCGGCCATCTTAAAGCCTGAGCAAATAGCATATATGCTGCAGGCTATGTATAGCCCTGACGTGTTGCAAAAACAAATGGATACCTGGCACACATTCATCCTATGTTATAACAGCGATGAACTGGTTGGTTTTGCTGGCTTCTCTCAAACTGAAGAAGATGTATATAAACTTCATAAGATCTACATTTTACCCAACAAACAAGGGCTTGGTATTGGTGCTTTTATGCTCAACTATATCAAAGGTCATGTAAAAGAGTACAGGGCACATACTCTGGAATTAAATGTTAATCGCTACAATTACCAGGCAAAAGCCTTCTACGATAAAGCAGGCTTTACAACTTATCGTGAAGAGGATATAGACATAGGCGGTGGTTACTATATGAACGACTACGTTCTACGTTTACAATTATAGTCCAAATGCTATCTCTATCCCACCCCATCTATGGTCCCCTCCACCTTTGAACTCACTGGTAAGGAACGTTTGAAAGTATTCGAGGTAAAGCTTGTGATAGTTAAATACAAACCCAAAGCGATTCTCAAATACAGCGCGCTTTATATTACCTGCTGATATGGTATATGGACTGGTATGATCAAATACTCCGCCTTGCATGGTGGCATCATATCCTATTGCTGAGATATCGGCATGGTCATAAGCGTATATCCGGGCGCCCTTTATTATAATATCTGTAGCAAACGGATCATTAAAATATCCTCCCATGAACGTAACACCTACTGCTGCTTTATCACTGAGGGTACCTACACGAGTTCTGCCATCACCATTTAGCGAGAAGAATTTAGGGATGGATACCAACTGCTTTTCGTACTCCACTTCATAGTCTACTGCGGCATCGTTATGTATCTGGTTCGGCCATCCCATTGGTTTTATATCGTGAAGTGCGTGGTGTATACCGGTTTGCATTTCGGCGCCAAACGCAGCTTGGCCTAGCACACCGGTCGTTAATGATGTAGAGAATCGTTGTTTTTTTGCTGCATCCGCTGCAATAAGGAATGTTTTGAGGAACAACGCAGCTGCAAAAGGGCGGTCACCGTAGAGTATGTAGGGTGGGCCTATGGATGTAGGTGTATAGGCATCATGCTCAACTGCAATTCCGTAACGCACATAGCTATACTTTGGCTTTATAAGCAACCACGATAAAGGAAAATGCTTTAACCCAGGAGTTACTAACTCGAGACTTATCCCTTGGGTATAGTACATATCAGCTGCACTAAAAAAGTCGTTCTCGTAGTTGATACGAAAATAACGGTCTGTACTTATATCTTTATATGAAGACACATTATCAATAGCTTGTCCATACACGTTACTGGTACAAATTGCCAGGCTTACGGTCATCCAGTATATCATTTTCATAACTCCGAGCTCTTATTTTTCGTTCACTAAAAAAAGTTGTCAAAAATATTGCCAACATCAAAAATGTTACTACCTTTGCCGCCCTGGCAAGTCTTATACGGCCAGCTCCTGCTGAATCCCCCAGGACAGGAATGTAGCAAGGGCGGGCGGTTGTAGCGGTGCGATGTAAGTAACTTGCCAGGATTTTTTCTTTTAGCAAGTTACTTTTCCAACAGTATATACGTTCCCCTTCTGTTTATAGCTTTCTATTTTTTATTTAAATCTCTACAATACCTTTTTTATCTTCGCGGAGCAATTGCATTTACGCGAAAGCTATCTTATTAAATTTCTTAAAACAGTAAATCTCAAAATATGAAGTTTTTTATCGACACTGCCAATCTTGCGCAAATTAAAGAAGCCAATGACCTGGGCATATTAGATGGTGTGACCACCAATCCTACTCTTATGGCCAAAGAGGGCATTAAAGGCCACCAGGCCATTACAGAGCATTACAAGACCATATGCGAAATGGTAGATGGCCCGGTAAGTGCCGAAGTTTTGGGTGTAGACTTTGAAGGAATGGTAGAAGAAGGTAAAAAACTTGCTGCTATCCATAAGAATATCGTTGTAAAGATACCTATGATAAAGGATGGCATTAAAGCTATAAAATGGTTCACGGACAACGGCATCAAAACTAATTGTACGCTTGTATTCTCTGCAGGTCAGGCTATCCTTGCGGCTAAGGCGGGTGCTACTTTCGTATCTCCTTTTATAGGCCGTATTGATGATGGCAGCTGGGATGGTGTACAACTCATAGAGCAGATCGTGAACATCTACAATAACCAAGGCTTCATGACCGAAGTACTAGCAGCGTCTATACGCACTCCATTGCATATTGTGCGTTGCGCAGAAGCCGGTGCCGATGTGTGCACTTGCCCTCTATCTTCTATTTTAGGCCTGCTGAAACACCCTCTAACGGATCTGGGTCTACAGCAGTTTTTGACAGATGCTAAGTCCATGCAATAAGGAAAGATCATTTATCCCGCCTGAACAGCGGGATAAATTTTGCAAAGAAAAATGACAATTGTCGTAAAATTAAAGACAAATGTGTATCTTTGGTGAAGAATAGAAAGAGTTATGGCACACAAAGAATATAAAACCGAAGAAGAAACTCCCAAAATCCTAAACGAGACTGACGCAGTGTATCTTATTGATACTATGCGCAAAGGCATAGCATTTAATACATTTAGTAAAATTGCAGAAGCCAGTCCCTTCGATCTCGATGAGTGGTCCGGTTTTCTACACCTCTCAGAGCGTACCATTCAACGTTACAAAAAAGAAAAAAAAGCTTTTGACCCCATACACTCTGAAAAAATACTCGAAATAACTATGCTCTTCAATAAAGGACATGCAGTATTTGGAGATAAAACAAAGTTCAACACCTGGATGAGTAGCAATAATGTAGCTTTAGGTAATATAAAACCTAAAGAATTATTAGATAGCACTTTCGGCATTAACCTCCTCCGCGATGAGCTTACACGCATAGAACACGGCATTTTAGCATGATAGTATACCGTTTGTGCAAGGCAGCATATAAAAATGACCTTTCTGGCAAAGGAGCAGAAATTGCTGGGGGGCGGTGGAATAATGCCGGCCGTCCAATGCTGTATACGTCATCATCCCGAGCTTTGTGCACCGCAGAAGTTGCGGTGCATTTACCTTTGGGGATCACCCCAACCGATTACTTCCTTGTGACCATCCAATTACCAGAAAGACCTTCGCTCTTTGAAGTTCATCTTCAGGATATGCCTTCCAACTGGAAAAGCTTTTCGGCACAAGCCTTCACGAAGAAGATCGGTGACGTTTTTTTAAAAAGTAATATCGACCTTGTACTAAAGACCCCCTCTGCGGTAGTACAAGGGGATCACAACTACCTGGTAAATCCATTGCATAAAGACGCAAAAAAAATAAAGATCATTTCCGCTGAGCCATTTGAATTTGATGAACGATTATTTAACAGACATTAAAAACCACCACATGCAACACAATAAAGAGATACGCTTCGCTGTATTGATAGATGCGGACAACGTGCCATATGCGAACGTAAAAAGCATGATGGAGGAAATAGCGAAGTATGGTACACCAACCTTCAAACGCATTTATGGCGACTGGACAAAGCCAACGGTAAGTGGGTGGAAATCTGTACTGCTTGCCAATGCAATAACGCCAATACAGCAATATAGCTATACCACAGGGAAGAATGCTACCGACTCTGCGATGATCATTGACGCAATGGACATACTGTACTCTGAAAAAGTAGGTGGCTTTTGCATCATATCCAGCGACAGTGATTTTACAAGACTTGCCCTGCGCCTGCGTGAGGCTGGTATGCAGGTGATAGGCATGGGGCAAAAGAAAACCCCCTCACCATTCATTGCAGCATGTGACAAGTTCATTTATATTGAGATACTGAACCAGCATTCTACAGAGGCAACTATAGATGATAAGAAAGAAGAGGAGGACAACACGTTGCCTAATACCGTACAGACAATTGATAACAGTCTTGTAAAACTAATATCGTCTTCCATAAATGATCTCGCTGACGACTCAGGTTGGGCCTTCCTGGGTGAAGTGGGCAATCTGGTCTTGAAAAAACAGCCAGACTTTGACCCAAGAAATTATGGTTTTAAAAAGCTGGGACAACTACTAAAATCTATTAAAGACTTTGAGATCGATGAACGGCAGACAGATAAGTCAAACATAAAACTTGTTTACGTAAGGATAAATCCACTTATTTTACCTATTGATAAGGGTAAAAAAACGGTCAGAAGATCTAATAGGTAATGCTTTTAGGAAGGAATATTTTATTGTTTTAGAGGTAACATAATAAATATACCTTTGCAAAAAATTTCTCTATGAATTGGAACATGGCAGGTATGATGGAAGAGCTTATATCCACTACTCAAAAGCTTGCTAAAGGCTATGAAACTCTTGAAGAAATAACTGATGTTGATGTTGCAATCACACCAAAAGAGCTGGTGTGGCAACGGGACAAAGTGAAACTGTATCATTACAAGAGAGACACCCCTGCGAAGTCTGCTACCCCTGTGCTTGTTTCTTTTGCCATGCTGAACAGGCATGATGTCCTGGATCTGCAACAAGATCGCAGCCTGATGAAAAAACTGCTGGATGAAGGACTTGATATATACATCATGGACTGGGGCTACCCTACTCAGGCAGACCGCTACCTGACCATGGAAGACTATATAGATGGGTATATGAACGATGCTGTAGACTTCATAAGAAAGACCAATAAAGTAGATAAGATACACAAAATGGGTATTTGCCAGGCTGGCACCTACTCTATGATATACGCGTCTTTATATCCACAAAAATTAAAGTCACTGACAACGTTTGTAGCTCCATATGACTTTTCTTCAAACAGCTGCATGGTCTTCAGGTGGACAAAACATATTGATGTAGACGCAATGGTAGATAGCATGGGCACTATTTCCGGCGAAACTATTGATAGTTCGTTCGGGATGATGAAGCCGAGCATGAACATCACCAAGTACCTGAATATTATCGATTCTTTAGAGGACAAAGCTAAGGTGATGAACTTCCTGCGCATGGAACACTGGAAAAGCGATCTACCAGCTATGCCCGGTGAAATGTACCGCAAGTACATAAAGGACCTATTCAGAGACAATAAGCTGATAAAAGGTGAAATGAAGTTAGGCGGCCGTACTATTGACCTTAAGAAAATGACCGTTCCGTTCCTTAATATTTATGCTACAGAAGACAATATAATACCCAACGAAAGTACCCGCGCTGTAATGAGCAAAATAGGTTCTAAAGACAAGCAGGAATATGCTTTCCCAGGTGGCCATATCGGTGTATTTGTAGGCGGTAAGTCGCAAAAAGAATTGGGTCCTGCTGTTGCAAAGTGGGTAATAGAAAGAGGTTAATGTGAAAATACGAAAGGTGCACAGACGTGCACCTTATCGTAATCACACACACAACTTAAATTTTCATAGTGAAAGGTGAAATATTTCGATATTTTACCTTTTCATTTTGGTGTTACGCCCTTTCGAACGCATGTCTTTCATGGTACAGGGTTAAACTCCCTACTTAGATGGTTAACAAATTCATTCCAATAGTCAATTATTGATGCAAAAACCCAGACTTAATTTACAATAAACTGGTTATCAGCGCATTGGAAATTAATACTACAAGTGAGGTTTAATATCTACTAAAGGGAAATGTAGAATTTGATACACAGAGCTAGCCTACTTGCCCAAGTAATTCTTCAAGTTTATACCCACTATTTGCGTCCAGCCAGCTTCAAAATTCTCTTTAGCAAAGTCAGCCAATGGGGGGAAGGTGTCCAGGCCTGCATGTGTCAGTCTTAACCGCGTATGTCCATTTCCTTCATCGAATAACTCAAACGTTACTACCGAACTTCCTGTATAACCAACATATTCCCAGGTATGAGACAATTTCCGACCCGGTACAACGTCTATTATCATACAATGGTGGGTATATTGCACTCCATCTTCGGGTCCACCAGTAAATTCAAAGACAAACCCCGGCACTGGGTCAAATGCTTCCAGGTTAAAATACCATACTTTCATTTTGTCCTTGTTGGTAATGGCTTGCCAAACTTTTTCAATAGGTGCATCATAAGTGCGCTCAATTACAAATGATGTACTCATAGTTTGTACGTTAATATTCAACGACTATTTTATCTTTTTTATCTCTCATTAAACACGGTACCTTTACCTCGTATGATAGATGCAGTAACACCTTACCCCATTCATTACCAAAAATTATCGAATGGGTGCGATATAGCTTTTATAGACGAGGGTACCGGTGATAAGACATTGTTATTTGTACATGGATTAGCAACTTATGGTGCCAGCTGGAACAAAAATATTGATTTTCTAAAGAAATATTATCGGTGCATAGCTATAGATCTACCCGGGAACGGAATGTCGTCTAGGGGAGATTTTCCATATAGCATGAATTTCTTTGCAGGTGTGATATATGATTTCATACAAAAGGCCGGCTTAAAAAATGTGGTGTTAGTTGGCCATTCTATGGGTGCGCAAATTGTGCTTACTACCCTCATCAACATGCCTGATTGTGCAGATAGCGTTGTGCTCTGTGCACCAGCAGGTTTTGAGCAGTTCACAAGTATTGAACGATCTATTTATCACGGTACCGTTCAGTTTTTCGACTTCTTTTCTACTGAGGAAAATAGCTTGCGCAAAACAATAAGGAGCAGCTTTTACCAATATCCTACTCAAGGTGATGATATGATCGATGACCTGGTAGAGATCATGAAAAAGCATCCATCCAGCCAGTACAGGCCAATGATAGAGGCTTGTATAACCGGCATGCTCAATGAACCTGTTTTTGATAAACTGCACGAGATACAGCAACGTACATTAGTATTGTTTGGGGAGCGCGATGCATTGATACCTAACAAACTGATACACCCTTTTACTACACGCCAGGTAGGCGAGACCGGAGCTAAAAAAATGCCTCACGCCACTCTTATCATGCTACCACAATGCGGACACTTCCTCCAAATAGAAAAAGCCAACGAGGTGAACCACTACATGCGCAGCTTTATTGATTAATGTTACTTGCTTTTCTTCAAACCCGGGAATTTCATATTGAAGCCCTGTAATGTATTGCGCAAATAAGAAGCAACCAGGTACGATTTATACCAGTTCTGATCGGCGGGTATAATGTGCCAAGGCGTTTCATTACAATTCTTGATCACGTCTTCGTAGCATTGCATGTACTTCTTCCACAATTTTGTTTCTTTCAGATCATCTTCACTATACTTCCACATCTTTTGTGGCTTTTCCATCCTTTCTTTCAGGCGCTTCTCCTGCTCGCTGTGCGAAACATGGAGGTAGAATTTCAATATGGTGGTGTTGTTATGTTCCTTTAGCAATCTTTCAAAATCATTGATGGCTTTCATGCGTTTCATTGCAGTATCGTCATCTATCATTCCATGCACCCGTGTTATCAGCACATCTTCATAGTGCGACCGGTTGAAGATCTGTATCATTCCTTTAGCCGGCGTATGCTGGTGCACGCGCCACAAAAAATCGTGCGCTAGCTCTTCAGCTACAGGCTCTTTAAATGGTTGTACATCCACTCCCTGCGGGTTCATACTGGTAAATACATCCCTTGTCAGGCCATCTTTACCGCTGGCATCCATCCCTTGTATCACTATTAGTATGGAATGCTTGTGTTCAGCATACATAAGATTTTGCAGATCGTCGAGATCTTTTAATATCTCCTTTAGCTGGCCTTTCATCTGTTCTTTATCTGTACCGTGTGGTGCAGTAGTATCTATAGCTTTCAGTTTTACGTTCATATACTATTCAGCTTTTTAAAGTCCCGCTTCGTCTGTATTTAACATGTGCCTATACGCCTTGATGAATATGGCTCCCAGGTTCTTATATGGTGGTACATAGTCTGAGAACTTTTCGCGTACATCAGCTTTGTGAGCAAAATACTCATCCAGATTGTCCCACATCTTTATCCAGTTGATGTCGCGGCCTTCCAGCAGATCCTCATTGATCATTTTGATGATAGGCTCATTAACTGCCATAGTGCCGGTTTGCTTCGATGATATGATATGCGCATTAGGTGAATGGTCGAGCACCACCGACAGGTTATGATACCCTCCACATGAGCCTAATATCACTATTTTGGCTTGTTTATCCAAGTGGTCCATAGTAAGAGGCAAATGATAGCTGTGCCCGCGATGTACCATGATAACAGGATGTATGTTATGGTTGGCGAGGTACTTGCAAAGAGTATCTTGTGCCTCTTCATCTTGTGGTTCTGGTATAGGTAGGTTAGCAAAAACAACTACATGTTTACCGGCTACAGAGGTGATCATACTCCAATACTTTTCTGTAACTATCTTCCACTTACCATCTCTGAAGTTGCCCAGGAAACTGCTGTAAGAATTTTTCCCATCTTCATCACCAAAAAAGAAGAACTGTTCATACACAACATTGGTATCGCCAACCAGGCTTTTATAGGTCACCTCATTAATAGGTGGCAATCCTAACTTTTTAGACTCGTTGAGTGCCGCTGTATCTGTATTGCCTGTATTTTCATTATTGAATAGCATTGAGAGCAGACTATATATATACAGTCCTTTTTTGCTTTTTTGCGTGAAGGATAGCTCAAAATTCTTTTTTACTTCTCCTTTCAAAAACACAGCAAGTGTAGAGTCTTTTATACTGCCATAAGCATCGGCAACATCCACGGCATCTTCCAGGTCATCTTCCTTGCCATTTTGCAGCCCTGCTATAAAGTCACTCATCAGCTGGGTGCGCTTATCTTCTTGCATGGTGGCTAAAAAGTCACTCAGAGTATTGTATCCGGCGCACATACGCAGGAAAGTCCGGAAATGGTCGCGATGTAATGAGTCGAGGAACTTATCGCCGGTTAGTGGTTTCATAGTTTCCTGCATACGTTTGTACGTGCCTAAGAAGCTACTGGTATAGATCTCATCCTGGCCGTATACCATAATGTAGTA
>Ga0116227_10016363_pt1 | contig 10668 bp, 12 predicted proteins | sample S1TSphgellanicum_FD_89693 | JGI IMG/M metagenome (GOLD analysis project Ga0116227, IMG submission 89693) | Host-associated microbial communities from peat moss isolated from Minnesota, USA - S1T2_Fb - Sphagnum magellanicum MG | ecosystem: Host-associated > Plants > Peat moss > Unclassified...
GCCTTGCCCGCGGCGTTCAGCCAGTTGGGTGGGCTTCCGCTGCTCGTGATCATGTTCGTGGCGATGTACTTCCTGCTCGTCGCGCCGAACCAGAAAAAGCAGAAAGCCTGGGCGCTCATGCTTTCCAATCTAAAGACCGGCGACAAGGTCACCACCAACGGCGGCATGCGCGGCGCGATCGTCAGCGTCAAGGACGACGTGCTCATCATCAAGACGCAGCCTGACGGCGTGAAGTTCGAGATCGTCAAAAGCGCCATCGCCGCCGTCACGACCGAAGACGACAACGTCACCACCAAGTAGCTTCAGTTCGAGATCGAAGTAAGTTTTGAAGGAAGAAAGCAGCAAACGATGGGCAAGAATCTGACCGGAAAACTGGGTTTTATCGTCGCGGTCCTGGCGATTTTCATCTACGGCATCTTTGGCATTCCGCACGGCGGGCTGAAGCAGTCGATCACCAACCGCATTCACCTGGGGCTCGATCTCAAGGGCGGCACGCACCTCGTGCTGCAGGTGCAGGTGGCTGAAGCCATCGGCACCTCGACCGACCGCGACGTCACGCTGATCAACCAGGCGGTAGGCGCGCAGGGCGGCACGGCAAGCAAGCTGGACCCGGTCGCGCATCCTGAAGTCATCACGGTGAACGTGGCTGACCCGTCGAAGATCGCCGACGTTCGCTCCGCGCTGAACGACAACGCGTACGCCGGCTATGACATCGCCACCACCCCTACCGGCCTGACGCTGACCATGAAGCACCAGGCGGTGCTCGACCTCGAGCAGCGCACGCTGAACCAGTCCATCGAAACCATCCGCGCGCGCATCGACTCGCTCGGCGTTTCCGAGCCGGTGATCGAGCAGTATGGCGTGGGCGAAAACGAGATCCTCGTCGAGCTCCCGGGCGTGGACGATCTGGCCCGCGTGGAAGAGATCATCAAGTCCACCGCGAAGCTTGAGATTCACGAAGTGGTCGGCAACCCGTTCCCTGACGAGGCGCAGGCCCTGGCTTCGGTCAACGGCGTTTTGCCGCCGGACGAAATCATTCTCAAGGGCTCGGGCGGCATGGGCGGCCCGGAGCAGGCGTACATCCTCAAGCGCGCTGCCGTGGTGGAAGGTACGGACTTCCGCGACGCGACCGCGCAGCAGGACGAAAACGGCCGTCCTGACATCGGCTTCACGCTCACCACCGAAGCCGGCGACCGCTTCTACAAGTACACCGACGCCAACAAGGGCACGGGCTCCATGGCCATCGTGCTGGAGAACAAGGTCCGCGAAGTGGCGACCATTCAGTCGGCCATCCGCGACTCCGGCCGCATCACCGGCGGCTTCACGCAGGAGCAGGCCGACAACCTCAGCCTGATGCTGCGCACCGGCGCGCTGCCCGCGACCATCAAGTTCCTCGAGTCGCACACCGTCGGGCCTTCGCTCGGCGCAGCCAGCATTCATCAGGGCGTCGTGGCGGCCATCGCCGGCATGCTCGTCGTGATGGTCTTCATGCTCATCTACTACAGGGGCGCAGGCATCAACGCCGACCTCGCGCTGTTCCTCAACCTCGTGATCCTGCTCGGCTGCATGGGCTTCACGGGCGCCACGCTGACGCTGCCCGGCATTGCCGGCGTCATCCTGACGATCGGTATGGGCGTCGACTCGAACGTGCTCATCTTCGAGCGCATCAAGGAAGAGCTTCGTCTCGGCAAGACGGCTGCGGCCGCCGTGCAGGACGGCTTCGCCCACGCCTGGATCACCATCGTCGATACGCACGTTACGACGATCGTCTCGGCCGGCATTCTGTTCATGTTCGGCACCGGCCCGGTCAAAGGCTTTGCCGTCACGCTGGTCTTCGGTCTGCTCGCCAACGTCTTCACCGCGGTCTTCGTCTCGCGCGTGATCTTCGACTGGCTGCTCAGCAAAAAGACCCGCGACGCAGCGCTCTCCATCTAGGAAACAGGGTTTAGGTTTCAGGTTTTAGGGATCAGGAACGGCCGCCGGTGAGCGGCACTCAAAAGGAAACGCAACGTGGAACTGTTCAAAAACGTAAACATCGACTGGCTTGGGAAGAAGTGGTACTTCCTCGGCTTTTCTCTTATCTTCTCGGTCGCCGGCCTGTTCAGCATGCTGTTCTGGCACCACATCCCGCAGGGCGTGGACTTCAAGGGCGGCTCGCAGGTGAAGGTCTCCTTCTCGCAGCCGGTCAATGAAGACACGATCCGTCACTCGATGGACACCGCGGGCATTAAGAACGCCAGCATCCAGCGCCTGAACGGCGACGTGCCGAACGAAGCGCTCATCACGCTGCCGCAGCAGGCTGAGGCCTCGCTCGACGCTTCGCGCCAGGCCGTCATCAACGCCCTCGCCCAGACCTACGCGAAGGACTCCTTCAAGATCGAAGACTCCTACACCGTCGGCCCCAAGGCGGGTCAGCAGTTGCAGCACCAGGCGTTCCTCGCCACGCTGTACTCGCTGCTCGGCATGCTCATCTACCTCTGGTTCCGCTTTGAGCTGATCTACGGTTTGGCCGCAGTGGTCGCCGTCTTCCATGACACGCTCATCACGGTCGGCGCGTTCTCGCTTTCGAACCAGGAGATGACGCTGACGGTGCTCGCCGCCATCCTCACGCTGATCGGTTACTCCATGAACGACACCATCGTCGTCTTCGACCGTATCCGCGAGAACCTGGCGCTGAACCGCCGCGAGACCATCGCCGACGTCGTGAACCGCTCGATCAACCAGACATTGTCGCGAACGGTGCTCACCTCGGGCCTGACGTTCCTCACCGTCCTCTGCCTTTACCTCTTCGGCGGCGAAGTCCTTCACGGCTTCTCGTTCGCTCTGGTGGTGGGCATCATGATCGGCACGTACTCGTCGATCGCGGTGGCGGCGCCGATGCTCGTGGCCTACCAGCAATCGCGCGCCAGCAAAGGCAAGCAGGCCGTCCTGCCCGCAGCCAAGGGTCGCCGGTAGTTTCCAGCAAGCGACACCCTTCCAACGTGCCGACATCGTCGGCACGTTTTGCTTTTGCAATGAATCTGGAGCGCAAGCCCCTCAATGCACACTCGCTTCTGGCCGGTTCTCGCGACTAACGTGAAGCGCAAGCCCCTTGACGGAGAGCACTCCCGTTACGTTAACGGCCCGGTTTCAACCGGGCCACCACAATCGTCCCCGGAGTCGGCTTTAGCCGCTGAGGGTGCTTTGCGAAATGCCGAGGAATACGGATAGTCTTCGGCAAATTGCACATACCCGGCCACCACGGGATTCTGATGGATGTATCGACGGCGGGCCAGAAAATCGGCCTTGTCCCGGACCCAATGGTCGGTATACCCCCGTTGCCAGACAGGGAACTTCGACTTCAGGCGGTAGGAAAATCCGCCCTTGATCAGTTGCATGGCCCGTTCCAGAGTGATGCCCGTTGGCATCAACAGAAGATGCACATGGTCGGGCATCACAACGAAGTCATAAAGGCGGTACTTGCCTTCCTGACGGTAGTGCTGAAGGGTTTCGAGGAAGAGTTCACAGGCTTCTGTCTTCTGAAAAACACGCAGATGCATGAGGGTGGACGTGGTGACAAATGAAGGTGCCGGCGGAGGCAGTGCGCAGAGGTTTCGCCATGGCCGGAATTGTACAAAACACCCTCAGGGGCTGAAGCCCGATTCTGTGGCGGACCTGGTGGCCCGGTTGAAACCGGGCCGTTAACGTAACGGTAGTGCTCTCCGTTGAGGGGCTTGCGCTTCAAATTTAGTCGCGACGGCTGAAGCCGACTCCGTGGAAAGCGACGGATCCCACGGCTGAAGTCCATTCGGCTGCGCTCAGGATGGGCTTAAAGGAGTATGGGTCCACCGGACGCCATATTCTCCGCGAAACATTCTCCGTGAACCTCCGTATCTCCGTGTCCTCCGTGTTTGCCTTCCTCCGTCCCACCCAAATCCCCACCAATTGCACCTCATCAAGTGCAAATCCACCGTCAAACTTGCCAGAACGGAGCACATCGGGAACAATCGTCAACACGGTGGTGTCTAAGCTCAGTAGCTTTACCCGAGGTTGCTCATGTTTGAAGATTCGATGATGGAATCCGGCGGCAAGATCAAGACCAAGTCACGGTATTGGATGTTCGCCACGTTCGCCATCAACATCACGATTCTAGGAACGCTGATCCTGATTCCGTTGATTAATCCTGAGGCTCTGCCAAAGAGCATGATGATGGCCTCGTTGACGGCGCCTCCACCGCCACCGCCTCCGCCGCCACCCCCGCCGCCTCCGGCGCCCGTGGTGAAGCCCATCAAGATGGTCTCGGAGATCGACCAGGGCCTGCATGCGCCCACCAAGATTCCCAAAGACATCAAGATGATTAAGGAAGACGCTGCGCCTCCGCCGCCTTCCGCTGCCGGCGTCGCCGGCATGAGCGGCATGGCCGGTGGCGTCCCGGGCGGCATTATGGGCGGCATGGCCGGCGGCACGGGCTCTGGCCCGGCCATCGCGGTCACTCCCAAAAAGCCCACGGGCCCGGCCCGTATCTCGAGCGGCGTCGTTGCGGGTAACCTGATCGTCAAGACGCAGCCGATTTATCCGCCTATCGCGCGCGCTGCCCACCAGTCCGGTACGGTGGTTTTGCATGCCATCATTTCCAAGACGGGCAACATTGTGAATCTCAGCGTTGTTTCCGGCCCTGTGATGTTGCAGAGTTCGGCGATGGACGCTGTGAAACAATGGAAGTACAAGCCTTTCATTCTGAACGGCGAACCGACCGAAGTGGAAACCACGGTGTCCGTGAACTTCAACCTCAGCGGCGGTTAGTCGTCGTACGGGCGGCGGTTTGGCCCGTCTAACAGAAATTACGCAGCGGTATTCGCGGACGCGCATGGCAGTTTCGGCGCGCTCTAACAAGTCCACCCTGTGCCTCGGCACCCAGCTCGCTCGATCAAGTTCTTGCTTTTCCATCATCAGGAGGAAACACTTCGTGACTCTCGCAATCGCACACTTCGCACATCACTCCCTGGCATCGCTCGCTATGTTCCAGGATGCCGGCGCAGCGCCCGCCGTCGGTTTCAGCCCCATGCAGCTTTGGAGCAACATGGGCGGACTGGCCAAGGCCGTCGTCGTCATTCTGTTCATCATGTCGATCTGGTCGCTGGCCGTGATGATCGACCGCGCTCTCTACTTCTCGGCTGCCCGCAAGCAGTCGCGTGAGTTCGCTCCCAAGGTTGCGGGCGCTCTCAAGGAAGGCCGTCTGGACGAGGCGATCAAGGTTGCCGACCGCTCCAAGAAGTCGCACCTTGCTGAAGTCGTGACTGCCGGTCTCACCGAGTTCCGCTCCTTCGGTTCGGGTGGCGCGATCACCGAAGCCCAGGTGGAGTCCGCTCAGCGCGCTCTCGAGCGCTCGGAAGCCATCGTTCACGCCAAGCTGAAGAAGGGCCTCGGCGGTCTCGCGACCATCGGTTCCTGCGCTCCCTTTATCGGCCTGTTCGGCACCGTCGTCGGCATCTTGAACGCCTTCCAGCAGATCGCGACCCAGAAGACCTCGGGTATCGGCGCTGTGGCCGGCGGTATTTCGGAAGCTCTCGTGACGACCGCCTTCGGTCTTCTCGTCGCCATCCCCGCTGTGATGACGTTCAACTACTTCACCAACAAGGTCGAAGCGTTCGACGTCGAAATGGACAACAGCTCCTCCGAGCTGGTGGACTACTTCATCAAGCAGTCGCACCGCTAAACGTCTGCTGCCCCGGCAGCATGACGCAGCAGCAACACCTGCGAGAGTCCCGAGACGTCCTGGATGCTAGCCGCGAAGCTGGTATCCAGGACAACTCCTACCGACTCCGCAGCGCGCATCTGAACCGCCAGAATTTTCACGGACTGCAAAGTCCGGACGGAGCAAGCAATGGCACAGGCAGTTAGAGCCGAAGGCAAGAAGGTCAATTCGAACATCAACGTCACGCCGATGGTGGACGTGATGCTGGTGCTCCTGATCATCTTCATGGTCATTACGCCCATGTTGAACAACAAGGTCAACGTCGATCTGCCCAAGGTGGCAGCGTCGGTCGTCATGGACGACGCGAACAAGGAAGATGCCATCACGGTCGCGGTCACGCGCGACGGCAAGGTGTTCTTCGGCGGCGACCAGGTCACGGTTGCCGATCTCGCCCAGAAGGTCGCCGACGCTGAGGCCAAGAAGACCGACCCGGCAGCCGATCACGCGGTGTACCTCCGCGCTGACACGCGCGCCAACTACGGCAAAGTCATGGATGCGATCGACGGCCTGCGCGCCGGCGGCGTCAGCCAGCTCAACCTTCTCACCGACATCTCGTCGACGCAGAGCTAACAGAATTTCAGCAACTCAGGCGCAAGCCTTTCGAACTTCAGGAGAAACATTATGGGAATGGGTGGCGGAGGAACAGGCGGAGCAGTCTCCGAGATCAACGTAACGCCGTTGATCGACGTACTGCTGGTGCTTCTCATCATCTTCATGGTCATCGTGCCGGTCACGCCGAAGGGCCTGGGAGCGCTGGTTCCGCAGCCCCCCAAGAACAACGCCCCGCCGCCGCCTGACAACGACCGCACCATCGTCGTGCAGGTGCTGGCATCGGGCCCCACGGTGGTCTACAAGATCAACGACCAGCAGTTCGCCAAGGCCGACATTACTCCTGAGCTGACCAAGATTTTCTCCACGCGCCAGGAGAAGGTCATGTTCATCAAGGGAGACAAGGACCTCGACTTCCAGCCCATCGCAGAAGCCATCGGCTTCGGCCACGCGGCAGACGTCTCGAACATCGGCCTGATCACCCCGCAGGTAGAAGCCGGCCACTAGGCCTCACCTGCCAGCAAAAGCTCCAAACGCCGCCACGAACCACCGTGGCGGCGTTTCTGCGTTTGCGTGTCCACAAAAATGGTTACACTAGGGTAGTGAACAGCAAAGAGCTGAAGCGCGAGCTGGAAAAGTTGGGGGCCACCTTCAAACCCGCGAAGGGTTCGCACTTCAAGGTCTTCCTGAATGGCAATCGCAGCATTTTGCCTATGCACAACAAGGACCTCGGCCCGCTGGAGAAGTCCATTCGCAAACAGCTTGGCCTGAAGTAAAGCATCAAGACGCGGTACCGGAGACTTTTATGCACTATCCAGCTCGCATCACCCATCAAACCGCCCAGGGGAATTATGCTGTGCGGTTTCCTGATGTACCCGAAGCTTTCGCTATCGGCGACACGAAAGAGGAAGCCGCGCGCAATGCGCAGGATGCTCTGGAATCGGCCATTGATTTCTACTTCGACGAGGGACAGTCCGTTCCCTTGCCGTCGACGCCGGCAAAAATGCACACTCTCATTCTTCTGCCTGCCAGTGTCGCGGCCAAAGTGCTTCTGCACAATGAGATGGTCCGCCAGGGCATTCATGCCTCTGAACTAGCGCGCCGCATGAATATCCCCCGACAGCATGTCACGCGGCTGATCGATCCCCGGCATACGACAAAGATAGACACCATCGACGATGCCCTTCGGGCTCTGGGCAAGGAATTGGTTGTGACGGCCGTGTAGTTGCTGCCTGGCAGGGGGAGTGCCCGGGCCAAACCGTGTTCGCCCGGTGTCTAACCAACCATCAACGACTCCACCGGCTCTCGCCAGGCCACCACCCCACCCCAACCCTCGCACCCGCAAGGTGCTCTCATGGCTTTCTCTGGCAACTCCCAGGCAGAGATCAACGTCACCCCGTTGATCGACGTTCTGCTCGTCCTCCTGATCATCTTCATGGTCATCGTCCCCACCAAGCCTCATGGCCTCAAGACGCAGCAGCCGCAGGGCAAACCGGCGGAAGCCGCCATTCCGCTGCCGCCGATCATCGTCGAGCTTTTCGGCGACAGCAAGACCCCGGACGTCCATTACCGCGTCAACACGCAGGAGGTCGCCGTCGCCGACCTCACCGCCACACTCAAACCCCTGATGGCCGCCCGCGACGAGCGCACGCTCTTCGTCCGTGCCGACCGCGACCTCACCTTCAGCCCCGTCGCCGGGGTTGTCGCAGCAGGGAAGCAGGCCGGCGCGGTGACCGTCTCCCTCGACCGCCTCGCAAAGCCTTGAGCACCTCATAAGTACCCCTATCGGCTAAAGCCGGACTTGTGGCGCGGCAGGATCCCCCGGCTAAAGCCGCAGGCTTACCTCGCTGTCGTCCGCACAAGAATTTTCCGGAAAAGCAAAATCGCTTAGGCCCACGGCTTTAGCCGCGGAGGGTGTTTTGCCAGGGATGAGTGGGGGCAAGTAAGTCTCAGCACGGCCGCAAACAAGAAGGCCTCCCGCGAGGGAGGCCTTCTGCCGTGCCAACGATCTGAGTTACTTGGACATATCCACGCCGCCGCCTGCAGCCTTTTCCTTCGCGGCTTCGTTAGCCTTGCGTGCGCCGGTTGCCTTCTGCACCCACTCATCGGCTTTCGCCAGGTCGGCCTTGCGTGCGGCGTCGTTGCCGCACTCCAGGTCAGCCTTGCGGCGATAGGTCAGGTTCAGGTATTGCATCGCATCGTCATAGGTGGGGCGAATGTCGACCGCGGCGGTCAGGTATTGCAGCGCCTCGTTTACCAGCGTCGTATTCTGCGCCACCAGCTTCGAGCAGACGTCCTTAGACATCTTCACGTTGCCTTCCCCGTTGTCGGTAAGCCCGGCGCCCGCGAGCGTGGTCACGGCGTTCTTGTACGCCTGCGTCCAGTCGATCACGCCGATGGTGTAATTCGCTTCCGCGTCCTTCGGGTCGATGCTGATGATCTTCAGCTCCAGCGCCTTCGCCTTATCGAACTGCTTGATGTTGCGGTAGATGGACGCTTCCTGCTTCAGCGCGCCCAGGTCGTTCGGCTTGTCGGCCAGCACGGAGTCAAAGCCGGCCAGCGCCTTGTTGGCGATCTTCAGGTTCTCGGGCGAGTCCAGGTTCGGAATCACCTGGTAGCTGTACGCGGTCGCGAGATACAAACGCGCTGCCGGATATTCGGGGTCCAGCGTGGCCGACTCCTGAAAGAAGTTCGTGGCCTTTTCGTACTGGCCTGCTTTAAAGGCCTGCACTCCCTTGACGAGACGATCGCGAGCCTTGAGTTTCGCGCAACCTGTCGTGCCCAGCAGAGTCAGCAAGAGCGCGGCACTCGCCGTAATGCGTGCATGCAATTTCATGGGAGGAGGAACCTTTCTGTTTCTAAACAATCGTTGACACGTCTTGCCCCGGGGGCTCACGGCCAAACCAGATCGTGGTGTGCCTTGCCGTCCGATTGTAAAGCGTTGAGTAGAGGTTTACCAACAGCCGGAGGGTGAACTCCGCCTGAAATTTTCGAAACAAAATATTTCCTGTATGACGCAAGCTTATCGCGACGGGCAGCTTCTTTGCAGAAAACTCTGTCACACTTTGTAACGACGGTCGATTTGCGGCATCTGAAGCTTCAGCGCAAACGCTTGCAAAAGGAAAAACCTATGGCTACGCAGTGGACTACCGCCCAAATCCCGTCGCAATCCGGCAAAACCGCCCTCATCACCGGAGCCAACAGCGGCATCGGCTACCAGGCTGCCGTGGAGCTGGCCCGCGCGGGCGCTCATGTCCTGCTCGGTGTGCGCGACCTGCAGAAAGGCTCGGAAGCCCTCCGCAAGCTGCGCGCCACCGTGCCGAACGCCTCCGCCGAGGTCGTCCAGCTCGACATGGCGTCGCTCGCGTCCATCAGCGCCTTTGCCGCCGGCTTCGCCGCGCGCCACCAGCCGCTCGACCTGCTGATCAACAACGCCGGCGTCATGGCTCTGCCCCACCGCGAAACGACCGCCGACGGCTTCGAGCGCCAGTTCGGCACCAACCACCTCGGCCACTTCGCGCTCACCGGCCTGCTGATGCCGCAGCTTCTCGCCGCGCCTCACCCGCGCGTGGTCACGGTCGCCTCGCTCGCGCACCGCAACGGCAAGATCGACTTCAAGAACCTCCAGAGCGAGCAGAAGTACGTCCCGTGGGACGCCTATAGCGCTTCCAAGCTCGCGAACATCCTCTTCGCCAACGAGCTCGACGCCCGCGCCGCGCATTCCAGGCTCGTCAGCATCCCGGTGCATCCCGGCGTGGCCACCACCAGCATCCTCGCCAACGGTCCTGGGCTGAAGGACCTCAAGTCCCGCCTCGTCACGCTCCTCGCGCCCTTCCTTTTCCAGGACGACGCCATGGGCGCCCTGCCCACGCTCTACGCCGCCACAGCGCCCGAGGCCAACGGCGGCGAGTACATCGGCCCCAACGGCTTCCAGGAGTTCAAAGGCTACCCCGGCCCCGCCCAACTCAAGCCCCAGGCCAAAGACACCGCAACCGCCGCGCAGCTCTGGGCCGTCAGCGAACAACTTACCGGCGTCATCTACCCGCCGTTGGCGTAACGCGGGTGCCCCACATCTCGCTTCATGAGATGTGGGTTTCCAGCGAAGCCTGTGGGACAAACAAAAACGGCATGGCTCAAAGCCATGCCGTTCTCCGTCCCACAAGCCTATTTCTTCTTCGCGACAACCTTCTTCGCCGCTTTCTTCACCGTCTTCTTCGCAACCGCCTTCACCACCACCGGCAGTTTCTTCGTCGCCAGCCGTTTCGCCGCGGACTTCTTCACGACCGGCTTCGGCGGCGCAGCCGCAGCGCTTGAAATCTTCGCCAGCTTGGCCGAATGCGTTTCCAGCAGCTTCTCAATCTGCTTCAGTAGCAGCGCGGTCTGCA
>Ga0116227_10016365_pt1 | contig 10667 bp, 10 predicted proteins | sample S1TSphgellanicum_FD_89693 | JGI IMG/M metagenome (GOLD analysis project Ga0116227, IMG submission 89693) | Host-associated microbial communities from peat moss isolated from Minnesota, USA - S1T2_Fb - Sphagnum magellanicum MG | ecosystem: Host-associated > Plants > Peat moss > Unclassified...
GCAACCGCCCGGCGCAGCCGGGCGGCCGCCTGCGCGAACCCCTCCGGCATGTTGCTGCCGCTGCCGAACCGGGCGAAGCCGGCGGCCAGGGCACCCAGCGGCATCATGAAAGTGGGGATCGAGCAGCCATCCACGGCCGGCACCTGTGCCGCGAGATCGGTGCCCGCCACCACCCCCACTGCCTGAGTCACCGCGCGCATGGTGGGGTGGTCCGGCGACACATACCCGGCGGGGTCGCGGCCGGTGCCGATAGCGGTGCAGATGAAGCCGGCATGTTTGCCGCTGCAATTATTGTGCAGCGGCCCCGGCTTGCGCCCCGCCGCCGCCAGCGCCAGCGCCGCCGAATTGCTGGTGGGCCAGTGTGTGCCGCATTCCAGGCACAGCTCGTCCCGGCCGGCGCGCGCCAGCATGGCGGCCGCCGTACCGGCATGCAGCTCCGTGCCGGTATGGGATGCGCAGGCCAGGGCCAGTTCCGTATCGGTCAGCCCGAACCGGTCGGCGGCACCGGAGAGCAGCAGCGGCAGCGCCTGCAGCGCCTTGGTGGCGGAGCGCGGATAGATCGCGCGCCCCGCATCGCCGCCCGACAAAACCAGGCGCCCCTCGGAATCAGCCACCGCAAAAGCCCCGGAATGGCGTGATTCCACCTTCGATCCGCGCAGAATCTCAACAAGCAGCATGCAACCCATCACCCCGAAACGAAGCGGCGGAAACCATCCTTTCGGGCTTGGACCACGCCGCAGAAAAGCCTATGCACCGGAAATGCCCCAAGCCACCATCGCCGACTTCGATGCAATCGACATTCGCGTTGGCACAGTGACCGACGCGAAGCCGTTTCCGGAGGCGCGCCGGCCAGCCATCCGCCTCTGGATCGATTTCGGCCCCGAGATCGGCACCAAGCAATCCAGCGCGCAGATCACCGTGCACTACAAGGCCGACCAGCTGATCGGCCGCCAGGTCTGCGCGGTGGTGAATTTCCCGCCGCGCCAGATCGGCCCCTTCATCAGCGAGGTGCTTACCCTCGGCCTGCCGGATGAAGACGGCGAAGTGGTACTGATCAAGCCCGACTTCAAACTGCCGGATGGCGGCCGCCTTTTCTAGGACTGCGCGTGACATGATCGCTTCCGAGCCGGCCGCCCTCACCCCGAGCACGGTCACCTACGCAACCGTTACCTGGGACCAGCTGCATCGCGACGCCCGCAGCCTGGCGGCCATGCTGATGAGCGGCCCGGCCTTCCGCGGCATCGTGGCAATCACCAGGGGCGGGCTGATCCCGGCGGCGATCGTGGCGCGCGAGCTGGAATGCCGGCTGATCGAGAGCGTCTCGGTGATTTCCTACGCCGCTGAAGCCGGCACCCAGGCTGAACCAGCTGTGTTGAAACCACCTTCGGCCGCCGGCGATGGCGAGGGTTTTCTGATCATCGACGACCTCGTCGATAGCGGCGTGACGGCGCGCGTGGTGCGCGACATGCTGCCAAAAGCCCGCTTCGCCTGCCTCTATGCCAAACCGGCCGGGCGGCCGACGGCGGATTTTTTCGTCGCCGAAGTTCCGCAGGATACCTGGATCCTGTTCCCCTGGGACACCGCCCCGCTCTTCGTGCCGCCGATCGGGCGACGCGTCTAGCCGCCATGCTGCCTATCCCGGCCTGGCTGCCTGTCCTGCTCGGTTTCCTGCAGGCGGTCGGCCCGCTCTCCACCGACATGTATTTGCCGGCCTTCCCGGCCATGGAAGCCAGCCTGCACGCCCAGCCCGGCAGCGCGCAGATCACCCTTGGCAGCTGGATATTGGGCATCTCCGCCGGGCAGCTGATCCAGGGCGCGCTGGCCGACCGGTTCGGCCGGCGATCGCCGCTGCTGGTGGGCACGCTGATCTATACGATCGGCTCGATAGCCTGCGCGCTGTCGGGGTCCATCGGCATCATGTCGGTCTGGCGCTTCGTGGCCGCCACCGGCGCTTCGGCCAGTATGGTGATCCCGCGCGCCGTGGTGCGTGACATCGCCCATGGCCACGACCAGGCAAGGCTGATGTCGCGGCTGATCCTGATCCTGGGCGCCGCCCCCATCCTGGCTCCGACACTTGGCGGCCTGGTGCTGCAATGGTCATCCTGGCGCGGTATTTTCTGGATCAATGCCGGCTACGGATTGCTGGCTCTGCTGGCGGCGGCGCTGAAACTGCCGGATACGCTGCCGGTGGCCGACCGCATGCCACTTCATCCGATCACCATGCTCCATCGCTACGCGCATATTTTTGCCGAGCGCAGCTTCCTCACCCATGCGCTGATGATGTCGTTTTACACCTTCGCGCTGTTTGCCTATCTCGGCGGGTCACCGACCGTATTCATCGACCACTATCATTTCTCGCCGACGCAATACGCGCTGGCCTTCGGCGGGATTGCCGCGGTGTATATCGTCGCCTCGCAGCTCAACATGAAGCTGGTGCGGCGCTGGGATATCGACGGCACGCTGAGCCGGGTGAGCAGCTGCTACCTCATCCTGGCGGCGATCATGCTGCTCTTCGCCATCATCGATGTGCCGGCCTGGGCGTTCATGATCGTGCTGGCAATGACCCATTGCATCAACGGCTTTCTCTCGCCGACCGCGACCGTGGGCGCCTTGCGCCACCATGCCGCGCGCGCCGGCAGTGCCTCGGCGCTGATGGGCACGCTGCAATTCTTTGTGGGCGCCAGCGGCGGCTTTATCGTCGGCTGGCTCACCAACGGCACCGCTGTGCCGATGGCGGGCCTGATGGCGTGCGGTGCGGTGGCGGCAAAAATCGCCGATCTCTGCCGGCCTAGGGAAGACCACGGTACAGTGCCGCCCAGCCGGGAAAAGGCACTGACGGCACTGGAGACCAGCGTTTAGGCATCGTCGTGAAACCTGGGTTTTCACCCGGGCTGAGCTAGGTAACGCCGACAGGCTGCGAGAAAGGGGCTTTTGTGCTCGAAACGCTGGTAATCCTGTTGGCGGCGACGGCGATTGCGGTGCCGATCTCGCGGCGCCTCGGCTTGGGGAGCATCCTCGGCTACCTGATCGCCGGCATCGTCATCGGCCCCTCCGGCCTGCGGGCGATCACCGATGTGAACCAGATCTCCGAGGTGGCGGAGCTCGGCGTGATCATGCTGCTGTTTCTGATCGGCCTGGAATTGCGGCCGCACCGTCTATGGGTTCTGCGCAAGGCGGTGTTCGGGCTCGGTCTGGGCCAGATGATACCCACCACGCTTCTGCTCGGCGGCCTGGCCCATTGGCTCGCTGGCCTGGGCTGGGACGGCGCGATGATTCTCGGCGCGGGGCTGGCGCTCTCCTCCACCGCCATCGTGCTGCCCATGCTGGGCGAGCGGAACCTGCTCAGCTCCACCGCGGGGCGCGACAGTTTCGCCGTTTTGCTGTTTCAGGATATGGCGTTTATCCCGTTCGTGGCGCTGGTGCCGCTGCTCTCGGCGGAGAACGTACCTACCCATATTCCCTGGCAGACCGTGGCCCGCGGCCTGGTTGCCATCTGCGCCATCCTGATCGGTGGCGGGTATCTGATACGGCCGATTTTTCGGATCGTCAGCGGCACCAAAGCGCCCGAGGTTTTCACCGCCACCGCCCTTCTGCTGGTGGTCGGCACCGCGTCACTAGCGGATTGGGCCGGGCTTTCAATGTCGCTCGGCGCCTTCATGGCCGGCGTATTGCTGTCGGATTCCGAATACCGTCACGAGTTGCAGGCCGATATCGAGCCGTTCGAGGGTCTGCTGCTGGGCTTCTTCTTCATCTCGGTGGGGATGTCGGCCAATCTCCACCTCGCCTTGCAGAAGCCTCAGGCGGTGGCAGCCTGTGTTGCGATCATGGTGGCGGTAAAAATCGCCGTTGCCTTCGCCGTGGAATATATCAAGCGACGCAACATCAAAAGCGCGGCGCGGTTCAGCCTGGCACTGCCGGAAGGCAGCGAGTTCAGCTTCGTGCTGTTCGGCGTGGCAGTGACCAGCGGCGCCCTGGCACAGGCCGATGCCGATCTGGCAACCCTGGTGATCGCGGTATCGATGGTGATCACGCCGATCCTGTTCGCGGTGTCGGAGCAATGGCTGCTGCCGCGCCTGGATCTGCGCAAGGAGCCGGCCTATGACGCGATCGACGCGCCACCGGCGCCGGTGATCATTTGCGGTTTTGGCCGCGTCGGCCAGGTGGTCGGCCGCGTTCTGCGGATGCAGAATATTGCGTTCACCGCGCTGGAAAAGAACTCCGCCCAGGTGGATGTGGTCCGCCGCTTCGGCAACAAGGTGTATTTCGGCAACCCGGCCCGCGAAGATGTTCTGCGTGCGGCGGGAGCGGAAACCGCCAAGATCCTGGTGGTGGCGCTGGACGATATGGAGGAAACGGTTGCGGTGGTGGAAATGGCCAAACGGCATTTCCGGCATTTGACGATCTTCGCCCGCGCCCGCAACCGCCGCCACGCGCATCGGCTGATGGATATCGGCATCACCGGCATTATCCGCGAAACCTTTTTTTCCAGCCTGCGCCTGACGGAACTGGTTCTGGAAGCGCTCGACGTGCCGGCGGAGTCGGCCCATCGAGCAATCGAATTGTTCCGTGAACACGACGAACGCGCCCTGATCGAAACCCAGGCGATTGCCGAGAACGAGCAGCAGCTGATCCAGAGCACGCAGCAGGCGGCACAGGAATTGATGGAGCTGTTCGAGGCCGATCGACCGGGGCTCACACGCGCGACATAGCACCTGCCACACCGGCAAGGCGGCGGCGCGGATGGCGCGTGGCCGTAAGGCAGCGGCGAACCAAGGCCGCTTTGGCGCGTTTGCCGCGCATAGTGAATAAGGATCGCAGCATGAGATGGCTCGCCAAGCCGATCGCCTTGACCATCGCCCTTTCAGTGGCGAGTGCGCATTTCGCCATTGCCCAGGAGCATCATGACGATGACGCCCACCCCGACGCGCATGCCCCAGCCCATCCGGCCGCCAGGCCCGCGCACCCAGCACCCGCGGTGGATAAGCACGTCGTGGTCCACGAGCATGTGAATGAGCACGTAACGGAACACAAGACCGTTGACGTGCAGAACGGCCATGCCGGGCCGCGGCCGATTGCGTCGGCCGGCGGTGGCAGGTGGCATAGCGGCGACCGGTTCAACGGCAGCCGCGCGGTGTTCACCGATTACGACCGCTACCACCTGCGGCGTCCGCCCCCGGGTTACGCATGGGTACAGGCTGACGGCGAATTGGTGCTGATCAATCTGTCCACCGGCGTGATCACTGACACGTTTGTGATTGCGATTCCTTAAGACGGCGAACGTCGTAGAATTTCACTTTCTCTCCTCGCTGTCATCGCGAGCCGCCTCCCGATCATTCAAAAGGGGGCGGCGTGGCGATCAAGGGCCACGCGGCGGGCGTTTGCCGTGTTGCCCTGGATTGCTTCGACGTAGCTGCCTTGCAATGACGTAGCTGGCGGACGGGCAGACTCAACGACGATCCATACCAGCCGAAGCCGCATTTCTGGTAGAGCGATCAAGCCGTGCGGTTGGCAAAGCCATAAGCAACATGCCACCAATCATTATTCTCATCCAGCATCTGCTCCTATGGGTTGCCAAGCCGCGCCGAGAGTGGCTTGTTCAGGACTTTGTTGCGACGTCACGCCTGGACGGCCGCACGTCCTGATATTCCCTCCCAGTTGGTGATCCATATGATAGTCGAAAGGCTCCGCCGGCCGGCATTCGTTCTCGGCGGTTGCTTAATGGCGCTTTGCGCCGTAAAATTGTCGCTCGTTCTCGTGTCGACCCAAGTTTTTCATACGAACCTGTTATATTTCGGCGATGACGGGCTCGTCGCGCGGTTTGCGGGAACCGCACCACGGCCCTACGCCTACCGCGTCCTGACCGATTGGCTCCTCCGGGGCGTTGCAGCTTCAGGGATACCACGCCTGCCTCTTCGGCCTCTGGATGCAATCGCAACATTGGCGCAGGCAAGTCAGCATGCCGTTCCGGCAGCAAGCTTTATGCAGATCAAGGCTTATGCCATCCTGGCAACCCTTTTTGCTTTTGGCTTCCTGGTGTTTGTATATCTGGCGTCCGTCAAAATTCTAAACAGCTACCTATGGGCAGGCTTGGCCACTCTGTTGGCGGCGTTGCTTGTAAATGCAATCCAGCTTCAAGGGTACGGCCAGCCATACGATTACACCACGCTGTTTTTCGCTGCTCTCTTGTTCTGGATGATTACGATAGACGATAATTGGCTGTTTTCCGCTTGCTTTCCGGCGGCCTGCCTGGCAAAGGAAAGTTTGTTTCTTCTTGCTATCGTCTCAACATTCGTGTCTTCCAAAGGGAATCCCCGCCTTACGGTCTTGGTGCATCTCGCTTTCAGAACGACGGTATTTCTGGTAATCTATGGCTGGGAACGAGCAGCCTTCTCCGGCAATTCCGGTTCTCCTATCTATCATAATGTTGGCGGTCACATCCATATGCTGGTCGAGCATGTTGATATCAACGCTATCTGCAACGTTCTTTTCGCACTCGTTCTCCCGTTTTATCGGCTGCCGTTCAAGCATCCCGCCTTGAGACGAGGTCTTCTCATCGTTCCGATCTTAGCCGCTCTGTATGTATGGGCCGGCAACCCCGGAGAATTTCGCATCGTCTTTGAAGTGCTGCCGATCCTGGTTATTTCAGCCGCCGACAGCCTACAGAGATTAGTAATAGGTGAAAGCCAAGTTCCTGGGGCTCGCATATAGTATTGAATTCCGCTTTGGAAAAGCCAAGCGTATTCCACCTTTCCATGCCACGATTCCAACCGTTGCAGATGGATGTAAAAGCGATCAAAAGAGAGGAGGTCTTGCGTTCGATTGGCGCACTCTGTCTGGGGCTTGTGCGCATAAGCGGTACGATTCACCGAAGACTATCTATGTGCATTCATCTGCGGTTAAATCCTTCTTCCCTCCTGCAGGTGCTGCCATACTATGGCGCGATTGGCCCAGGCCGATCTGGTGTCTTGGTCCAGCCGCAACGCAGAGGATCGAGGTGAAAGTGGTGAAAGGCGATTCGTTTTTTCCGCCCTATCGCTTGCGTGCGCGTGGACAGCCAAATCGGTTTTATTGCTGGAGGCTTCCCCGATGGTGCCGAGCTTAAATCTTCAGGATAGGCCCGGGATATGCGGCCACCACCGGGTCCGATGTCAGCAGCGTCACGCCCTCTATGGTAGCCTGTGCGATCAGGATGCGATCGAACGGATCCTTGTGATGATGCGGCAAGCTCGCCACCGCCAAAGCGTGTTCGGCTTGAATGGGCAACTGGACATAGCCGTTATCGACAAGGCCACGCCGCAGCACATGCGGGTCGGCTTTGAAATCATCGCGGCCGAGCCCGTGCTTGATGGTAATTTCCCAGATGCTGGCGGCACTGAACAGAACGATGTTGCCAGGATCGCGAATCAGGCAAACCGCCTCGGGCGAGAGGCGGCTCGAACCCGCCTCGCGAAACCCGGCCGCCCATAGCAGCACATGGGTATCCAGCAGCAGCTTCATCAGCCGCCGTTAAACAGATTCTCGATCTCAGCCTCGCCCATCCGGTCGAAATCCTCCGGCACCTCGATCTGGCCAGCCATGAACCCCAACCGCGTCTGCTCGGCCGGAAGCGGCGCAGTGAGTGCGGTAACCTTCACCATGGGTTTCCCCGATTTGGCGATGATGAACGGCTCGCCCTGGCTGGCCTGATCCACCAGCCGGGATAACTGGGTTTTCGCCTCGTGGATGTTGATCAGGCGCATTGGTCACCCGCTACAGACTTAGTTCAATAGACTTAGTCCATTTGACTTGCCTGTCAAGCCCCCCGCTCAGGCCTCCGCCAGCTTCTCCCGGCTGGCCCTGACCTTCACCACACGCCGCCCATCCATCTCCAGCACCTCGAACAGCCAGCCGCCGAACACGATGCGGTCGCCGGCCTCCGGCACCCGGCGCAGCAGGGCCAGCAGCAGGCCGGCCAAGGTGTGGTAGCTGCCTTCGGCCGGCAGATCGGGCAGATGCAGCCGCGCTTTCAACTCATCGACCGGCGTCATCCCGTCCATCATCATCTCGCCGCCGATTTGCTCGGCCGCCTGGCTCGGCGTGCCATAGCCGGGCTCGGTCAGGTCGCCGATGATCGCCTCCAGCAGATCGGCCGCGGTCACCACGCCCTCAAAACTGCCATATTCGTCCATCACCAGCGCCAGGCCGAGCGTGTCCGATTTCAGCCGCTCCAGCGCATCCAGCGCACTCACCGTATCCGGCACCACCATCGGCTGGCGTAGCGAGGCAGAGATCGACAAATCCTTGCCGTCGAGAATCCGGTCGAGAATATCCTTGGCCTGGACGATGCCAACCACATTGTCGATCGACCCGTCGCACACCACGAAACGGCTATGCGGCGCAGCCTTCAGCGCGGCGGCGATTTCCAGCCTCGGGTCGGTGCGATCGATCCAGGCAAGCTCGGTGCGCGGCGTCATGATCGCGCGCACCGGCTTGTCGGCCAGGCGCAGCACGCGCTCGATCATGTCGCGCTCGCCCAGTTCCAGCACGCCAGCCTGGGTGCCTTCCGCCAGCAGCGCCTTCAGCTCGTCTTCCGTCACCGTCTGGCGCGTGGCCTCGCTATGGCCGATCGCGCGCAACACCAGGTCGGAGGACCAGCCGAGCAGCCACACAATGGGCGCGCTGATCCGCGCCAGGCCCGCCACCGCCGGCGCCAGCCGGGTGGCGATCAATTCCGGCGAGCGCAGGGCCAGCCGCTTGGGCACCAATTCTCCCAAAACGAGCGTGAGGAAGGTGATGCCGATCACCACCAGAGCCAGGGAAACGCCGGTCGCTGCCTCGCCGATATAAGGGATACGCGCCACCGCCGGCGCGATGGCGCTGGCAATCCTGGCACCGCCAAACGTGCCAGAGAGGATTCCTACCAGGGTTACCCCCACCTGCACTGTGGGCAGAAAGCGCTGCGGGTCATCGGCCAATTCGCGGGCGATACGGGCGCCGCGCACCTGTTTGCTTTCCAGCACCGCCAGCCGCGCGCGCCGCGCGGACACCAGCGCCATTTCACCCATCGCGAACACGCCGTTCACCAAGGCGAGCAGCACAATCACGGCGATCAGCAGGGCGGTGGTCATGGGCTGTGCTTAAGGGCGCCCCAGTCAATCGGCAACGCGCGAAACCGCGCTATCGGGGCCTGGCACCGATTCACCCGCGCATCGCTAGGCCTCCAGGGCCGGCGCGGTCATTGGCCGGGCAAGATAATAGGCCTGTATCGCATCGCAGCCGGATGCGGCCGCCAGCTCGTATTGCGCCAATGTCCCGGTACCCTCGGCAACCACATGCAGGTTCTGCGGATGGGTCAGGGCCAGCGTGCTTCCGGGGGTAGGCTCATCAGGATGGCCTCCACATTGCCGCCGGTTTTCAGCCCAAACGTGGTGCCGCGATCATGCAACAGGTTGAACTCCACATAGCGGCCACGGCGCACCAGCTGGTGCTCGCGCTGCGCCGCCGACCAGGCGGCCTTGCAGCGCCGGCGCACGATGGCCGGGTAGGCGCCGAGAAATGCCTCGCCGACCTCGCGGGTGAAGGCGAAATCGGCCTCTGCATCGCCGGTGTTCAGATGGTCATAGAAAATGCCGCCCACCCCGCGCGGCTCGGCGCGGTGCGGCAGGTAGAAGTAGCGGTCGCACCATTCCTTGAATTTTTGGTAGTAGCCGGGGTCGTGCCGGTCGCAGGCGGCCTGGAACGCGGCGTGGAACGAGGCACCGTCCTCCGCCGTCTCCGGCGAGTCCCAGAACATCGGAGTCAGGTCGCCACCGCCGCCGAACCAGCCTTTGGTGGTGACCAGCATCCGCGTGTTCATATGCACCGCGGGCACCAAAGGGCTCTGCAAATGCGCCACCAGGCTGATGCCGGTGGCGAAAAACCGCGGGTCTTCCGCCGCACCGGGAATCTGGCCACGAAATTCGGGGCTGAACGTGCCGGCGACGGTGGAGACGTTCACCCCGACTTTTTCGAACACCCTGCCCTTCATCAGGCTGATCACCCCGCCGCCGCCATCGGAGCCATCCGCGGTTGGCCGCTGCCATGGCGTGCGGGCGAAGCGCCCCGGCGGCCGGTCGGAAAGCGGGCCATCGGTCTGCTCGTCCTCAATGGCCTCGAAGGCGGTGCAGATGCGGTCACGCAGCGATTCGAACCAAGCCCTGGCCGGCGCCTTCAATGTTGTGTGGGGGAGCGTCGTTGGCAGATCGGTGTCCATTGCGTCACTCTAGCGTCTCAACGGCGCATTTCCGAGAGCCGCCGCGCACAAAAAAAATGCTGCGCCGCGGGGCATTTTGGTGCGCGGCGCAAAAACCTGCACCGATCCCCGATTGCAGCCCCGCAACTCCGCCCTTATTAGGGGTGCGACGTGCCAAGGGCTCCACAGCCTGGCGCGCGTGTGCGCCAGGTGAGGCGTGCGACGTTCCCGATGGTTTTGAGGATTCTGCGCCCATGGCCGGCCTGAAAAAGAGCGACCTGAAGAACCCGGTGCTCAACTGGATCGACACCCGCCTTCCGATCATCACCCTGATGAGCAAGGAATACGGCAATTTCCCGACGCCGAAGAATTTTAACTATTTCTGGAATTTCGGCGCGCTGGCCACGATCAACCTGCTGGTGATGATCGCCACCGGCATCTTCCTGGCGATGAACTA
>Ga0116227_10016366_pt1 | contig 10667 bp, 6 predicted proteins | sample S1TSphgellanicum_FD_89693 | JGI IMG/M metagenome (GOLD analysis project Ga0116227, IMG submission 89693) | Host-associated microbial communities from peat moss isolated from Minnesota, USA - S1T2_Fb - Sphagnum magellanicum MG | ecosystem: Host-associated > Plants > Peat moss > Unclassified...
ACAACAACATCATCATCTTAAATTATTATTATTTCATTCCTGGTTTATTTCCTTCCCATTCTTGGTGGGCAGAAAGCTGCAGTGTCAGACTCAGCAGAGGGATGGTGTGCAGCCGACAACCTCAGAGCTTCCAGGGTGTCCATCCGCATGGATGACTGGACGGATGGACAGAGGGAGGATGATGGGACGAATGACGAGACGCACGGATTCAGGGGAGGCTTCATTTCTCATCCCGACGACCTTTACTATATGTAATTCTTTTCACTAGCACGTAGGGTCCCTTTCTCTCTAGCCCAATGCCTGCTATTTCTTTGATCCTTACCATTGATGCCCTAGACTTTCTCTCTAGCCCAGTGCCTGCTATTTCTTTGATCCTTACCATTGATGCCCTAGAATTTGCACTATCACAGGCCATTGAAGCAACGACCTTTCATGTTGTACATAGACTACATTCACTTAATTTTATCGCCAACCTCTATACTGTACCTACAACTGATGTTCGGCTCAAAATGATTCTCAAAAGGTCTGGCCAAAAAAGGAGAAATATTTTTATGGATATTTGCTAATATTGTTGAGGATCAAACTCTCAACTTGTAAAAAAATATTCCTTGTCCCACCCATTGGGTTACTATTAGAAATACTTTTTCGTCAAGTGTTCAAATTTTGAAAGTTCATTTTGAACCTGTCGAATGTTGTTTTCAATAATAAATAAATATTCAGCAAAGAAGTACCCATAGCAAGGGTAGGTACAGTGCGCAATTGCTCAATATTTATTGCAAGGTGTAATGGGAGTAAATTTTGTAAATGCAATCTTAAGCTGTGAGCTGCCTCTGTGGCCAGAGACTTCCTTGGAAAATTTCCTCGTTATTTTATATGTTTATGGTGAATTTTGTCACTGTGGCCATGTACATCCACATGACTTTTGCATGTATTGCCAATTCGTGGCAGAAGAAAAGTTAACGTATGTATCCTAAAAGCTATACGTAATCTGACTGCTGTAGCCATTTTTAAAAAAAATGATCACCAGTACTTAACTGCGGCCACCCAAGCATTTCTTTTCAAAGAGTTTTTTAAAATACTGGTGACTAACTTCTGATCTTGACTGAGTTAGCAATGAATTGGTGAACCGTGGGATGCCGTCAAAATCTGAAGTAGCTTTTGGTACCTGACTGGGTCAGTGGCTCAATAAATTTTCAATGCGGACTGCTTGTGCAATGGACTGGGTCGCAGTTGATTCCCAGTAACGTCGTACAGCTGAAAGTGACTTGGGTGCTGTGCCCACCAAAGCCTGCTTTTTCAACACATCCACACATTTCTGCTGTGTAAACATGTAAGGCCCAGGAAGCACTCATTATTTCATTGCCCCCAGCGTGTCAGTCGTGTCTATATCAGTGTGGGGGCATATTCGATTTAAAAAAAGAACTGTTCGGTTTTTCAAACATTTCAGATCCAGAGAACCGGTGGTTATTTGACTAATTAAAAAAATTGTGAATCCTGACTTATATATCTGAAATGGGTATTTTATTTTTCTGGGAACCGTGATTATTAGCCTTAAGAACCGCCGTGATACTCGGTAGGGGTTTGATGCAGTTTCTAATACCCGCCCAACAATGGTGTACATCCCTACCCAAACGTCATCAGTATACTTCCCTCCAAGTTGGTATGGGGGCCGGCCTTCTAGATTCACCTACAACCAAAGTTGAAATAAGTAGGAATAGACTTCTAAAGCGGGTAGCATCTACCCTCATAATAGGTAGGGTGTTCTTCGGAAGGGCTATTAGTTCAGGCCAAAAATAGTGGCAGCCAATTTTAGGAATAGAAATTCCTTGCAACCAATGAGAAGGTACGTCTTGGAGTGAAGGGGCCTCCCTTTTTTTTCTTGTGGGTGGGAGGTAGGGAGGGTTTTTTTTTTCAAGTTGTGTTTGGTTTGGAGAGTGGACTGTTCACTGTTCGCTTTCCACTTGGACAGTGGACAGTCGACTTTGCATGCAAGCCTTTTTCTTTTCTTTTTTTGGGAGGGGGGGTTGTCCAAGCACCTCACTTTTTTCCCATATGCTTTGGCAAATGTTGTCCTCCTTTAGGTATGTAGGGGGGCCAAAGAGGAGGACCTCTGTACTTCAAATTGGAATCTTCTATGTTGGGAGCCCCCACAGTTTCATTTTTTGGGTGTTGGGCCAATCAAATTGGCTCATTGCAGCAAAAGAAAGTTGAACTTGGGAGGCACCTCATCTAATGAATAGGAGAGGTAAATTCAACACATTTCAAGCCCATGGTCCCATGCCGGACGCACACAGTACAAGGGCGTGGGACCAAGCATAGTATGGGTGGGTGGTATACTTCCAAAATTTCCACGCTTTGTCTCAGTCGTTGGGTCCAACATTTGCTGTAGTACAAGGGCGTGGGACCAAGCATAGTATGGGTGGGTGGTAACCTTCCAAAATTTCCACGCTTTGTCTCAGTCGTTGGGTCCAACATTTGCTGTAGTACAAGGGCGTGGGACCAAGCATAGTATGGGTGGGTGGTATGCTCCCAAAATTTCCACGCTTTGTGTCATGGGTCGCGCACATGAAGGAAGAAGCGGCAGACTGCTGCGCGAGAAGCAGATCTGCCCGAGATCTTCCACAAAACCTGGCAGGCAGAAAATCCCGACTTTCTCCTCTGCCGCACCCGGCAGACGTCTGCTTGCCACTATAGCTCCCCTTCCGGCCTGCCCACGAACTGCGGTGCTCCGTTTGGCATTCTGCCCGAGTCTCTCACGAGTCTCACCGTTTCATCTTCCTGCTAACCTGCCTATCCTCCATAGCCATGGGAACAGAAGGATTTTGTTGGGAACTTGATGAGAACAAGAGGAATTTGATGGGAATTGTTTGGGAACTTGATGAGAACAACAGGAATTGGATGGGAACTTGATGGGAACAAAATGAATTTGATTGCAATTTGATAGGAACAAGAGGAATTTGATGGGAATTGTTCGTGAACTTGATGGGAACAAAAGGATTTTGATGGGATTTTTTTGAGAACTTGATGAGAACAAAAGGATATTGATGGGTTATTGATGGGAATTTTTTGAGAACAAAAGGATATTGATGGGTTATTGATGGGAACAAGAGGAATCTGATGGGAACTTTCTGGGAACTTGATGAGAACAAAAGGATATTGATGGGTTACTGATGGGAACAAGAGGAATCTGATGGGAACTTTCTGGGAACTTGATGGGAACAAAAGGATTTTGATGGGATTTTGATGGGATACTGATGGGAAATGATTGGAACTTGATGGAAAATCAAGCCCCCAACCATTCAAAAAGATATGCAACATCCCTTGGGGGCATGTTTGTGCCACCCAATTGGCTCACCCCTTCAAAAAATAAGAAACATCCCTGTGGGTATGTTGGTGCCACCCAATCGGCACTCCTCACATGCTTTATCCTAGTGTGGTTTTTTTAGGGACAAACTACTAGGATAGTTGCTGCCCAGGTATGGAATTTTCTTAACAAATTGCCTGTGTCAGGGAGAGAAAATTAGATGGAGCAGCTAAAAATGTGGGCAGACAATGGGTGCATGTATTCAAGGAGCAGGCAGGCCCAGCTTTCTGCCAGCGGATTTCAAGGAGCAGGCAGGCCCAGCTTTTCACAATCATGTGCGCGACCCATCAGTGGTATGACTTGCGGAGCAAGATCTTTACTGACACTGGGCGAAATCAGCAAACAGGAAACGCAGGAAACGTGTGGACGTAAAACAAGAATACTGACAATAGTGGAGCCTGGACAATAATGCAGCCAATAAAACATGTTTACCTATCAACGATGCAGTGCAAACTCTATCCTCAATCGTGAGAAGGAAATAGACCTGTCTCCACGATAGAGATGAATGAGGGGGCACGGAATCGGTAAAACGCGTATGCTGCCGTCAGTGGTGGCACAATCCTTCTAGAAAGTTCTAGGGGAGGAGAAAACAAAGAAGAAAGATTTGTGAGAAGGAGAGTTTACAAAGATAGGAAGTTCTAGGGAAGGAGAAACAAAGAAGGAAGATCTGTGAGAAGAAGAGTTTATGAAGAGTCGGGAGGAAAGGAGTGAGAAGAGTAAAGAGAAGAATGTGGGAATTTCAGGGAGATCATGAAGAGGAAAGGCATCAATATTTCCTGAGAGCTTGTGGAAAGATCAGGTTTTGCTAATATGTGTTGTGATGGAGACACTTTATAACATGTGTATGCTTTTGAGAGAGCAAAGGACTTCTAGCAGGTAGGTTTTAGGAGAGCAGAAAGCAAAGAGAAAACACATAGGAGAGGAGTTGATGAATGGAATTTGAGTAGCGGGAGGTATGGAAAATTCATTCTCTTATCGTAAGAGAAAAGGTGTTGATGTTTCAGCAGGGCCAGCAAAAAAAAGAAAAGGAGATGTGATCGACACACCTCCAGTCCTAACTGAAAATGCTCCTTCCAGCTCTGGACCAAGCAATGATATGGTGTGTCCTCTTGATTTTATCATTGAACTTGTTTTGCAAAACTCTTTTTCTTGGCCTTTCCCAAGCTACATGTTGAAATTTGATATTAATTTATTAGCTTCCTTGTTGAATACCAATAATTTTTCTTGCTTTTCATTGCATCATTTGGATCAACAAATATGAAATGAATAATATGAAAACAAACTCTTACATTTGGGACTCACTTTGCTATAACAAGTAGAATTGGTCAAATGAAATTTTGTCAATTGGCATGGACTATGTTCATATATAAAATTTGTAAGGATTATAATGTTTAGTGTTGATTGTAACTCCAAAGTAGTATAAATCCAACAACATAATTATTAAAATTTTCTCTTGGACATTGTTCTTGTGCATGTGTCCCAATTGCTTAGGAATTGTAACCCTTGGTGGCCCAAAATTTGTGGAAAAAGTTGTGAAGTGAAAATGAACCAAATTAAATGGCTTTAATTGAGGAATCCCAACATCTGAAGATTTTAATTCTTAGCATCAATCTTTAAACTTATTGGCATACGTTCCATCATAACATTATGTGACGATATTCAATTGTTGGATTATGTTTTGATACTTACTTTGAATGTAAATGATTTTTTTTGTGGCTCACTTGACATTTTGAGAGAGAACTAACAAGCCCCAAAAAATTCCAAATGAGCATGGAATCAAAAATTAAATTTAAATGTTTTTGCAATATGATTCTTTTTAAATTAATAGATTATTTTCTTGTACTCCACATTTCCGATTAACTATATGTATTTTGTCAAATATTGTCATTGTACACTTCATGAATCATGCATTTCTTTGATTTTATGTATTAGTTAAATTATTTTTAAAACTTATTTGATAAATGTTGTTGACATTTTTCCTTTTGCCTTTGTAGGGATATCTAGTGCATGATTTAAATCTCGATTGCACTTCAAACAACCCAAGTCTCACCATAATTTTTTTCCATGGGATTGTTTATGGAGTTAATGACGAATGGAAGGAAACATGGACAATACGCCCCGTTGATGGTAGAGAAGAATGTATATGTTGGCCACAAATGTGGATCCCAAACGACTTGAATGACAATGTTCGAATTCTATCACTATCATATGATTCTAGTGTTGTGGCAAGTGTCCACATGGATGTGACTGAAATTGGCAGAAATTTTGTTCAAAGCTTGGTTACAAGGTGTGAACAATCTCCTTAGTTATGGACAACTTACTCCTCATTGTATATTTCAATTAAAGATAATTGTTTTGCATTTTGGCATCTTTGAATAAATTGTTCATGTGGAGCATTCTTGTGGTGCACACCGAAATAACACTTTGTGACTTTCAATGTCATTGAAGAGAACATGAAATGGGGCTTTGATGTTAATTCTCATGTTGAAGATAAATAGTAATAAAGTTCATGCTCACATTATCAAGTTATGGGAAACTAATTTGGTTGTAGTGGCAATTTGTGATGGAGTTTTTTAAAGTTTCATCTTTGGCAAAGGAACTAAATTCAATAGCATAGAATTTGAACCCACTTTGTAGTTAAAATTAATTTCAAAAATTTTATATATATCTTATTTCCAATTTCCTACATTCTATTATTTGAACAAATTTTTCAATGTAGTACATAAAAGATGTTGTTGATGAATTTTTGGTGTATTTTGAAATATTTTGTAGGTATGAATCTCTTTGGGACAGACCAGTGGCAATGGTCGCTTATAGTTTTGGAGGTCTTGTCCTCAAAAGCTTGGTGGTTGAAATGCACAAACATGTGTATCATAAGAAAATGAATAATTTGGATGTTCAAACACAAAATTGTTGTAAAAGGTTTTTGAAAAATCTTAAAGGTGTGGTGTTTTATAGTGTACCACATGCTGGTGGTACCCAAGATCTATCAAAGTATTTCAAGTGGCAATGTCAACAAATCGCCAAGGATAAAACTCGATCAAGTCTTTTGAAAAGTATGAAATCTTTCAACCAAAGAATGGAGCAACTTTCAATAGACTTTAACAAATCTATTTGCAAAGACATCAACATCTATGCATTTGCTGAAGGATTACCTATTGACGATAAATGGGTAAGATTTTCATCTAAACATATTGACTATCCAACTAGGTTCCATAGTTGAACATTTTTTATGTTATAGAAACTTGTGTTGGTTTAACTTTTGAAACTACTAATGTTAGTTGTGAAATTGGTCTTAAGTTTCCCTTTGTTGTTCAAAAATCCATTGCAACATGTATTCATAATAGAAATTGCAAATTCATTGTGAATAGAATGTCAATTGAAATCAACACCTTTGTAGTTTTATTTTAAATTCATTTGTAACAAGGTTAAATGAGTTTATGTTACAAATGTATTTGATTTATATAATTTGAACATAAAATCGAAGTTATTGTTTCAATTATCATTTGGTTATTATGTTACATTTCACAACTTGTATATTAACATAAATCCAATCACATCAAGGAATTTCAACTAAAATAACTTTTGCACATGTATAGGGAATGTTAGTGCCATGGGCTTCAGCTACTCGATTGTTAAACAATAACAATTACAAAGTTGAAGATGCTAATCACTTGACAATTTGCAAGCCACCATCAAAGGACCGTTTAAGCTATTCCAAATTATTGGAATGTTTGAAATTTTGTATGAAGGTAAATGACATTGGTTTTAATTTTTGAAATCATGTATGTTCATCTAATTTGATTGTAAACATTACATCATTTTAGTTAAATTGCATGCCATAATTTAAGGTATTATTCATTATTTGAAATAAAAATTATTTTTTTGGTGAACTTTGACAGGAAAAAAATACACCAACTATGCCATGTTTGCCATTTTTTGAAGTGGCATTGAACGATAAAGCAAATGCCATACATAGTTTGTTACAAAAAGAATCTATTGTTGGATTGGTTGGAATGGGTGGGATTGGGAAGACCACTTTGAGTAAAAAAGTATATCATTTGTTCCACAACCAATATGACAAATCTAGCTTCTTGGAGGATGTGAAATCAAAAGACATCAATGATATAAAAAAAAAACTTCTACAAGATTTATGTGGTAAAAAGTTACACCAGCATGAAGATGTTGATGAATACCTTGATGAAATTAAGCAATGCATGATATCAAAGAAAGTTTTGGTGGTTGTGGATGATGTTAGTATGACGAAAAACCTTCAAGCCTTACAACTTCCTATTGACAAATATGCCATTAATGTAAATTGCAAGAGCAAAGTACTTGTAAATTGTCGAAACTGGCAAATATTGAAAGATCATGTAAGGGAGTCTGTAAAAGTAGACATGACACTTTTGGAGGAAGAACAAGCAAGGGAACTTTTCACGTTCCATGCATTCAAACATGCAAATAGTGTGACAAATGATTTCAAAAACATTTCTATGGAGATCATAAAATTTTGTCAGGGCCTCCCTTTAAGCCTTGAAGTATTGGGTTGTTATTTGTATGATATTCATGATTTGGAAATATGGAAAGATACATTGTACGAATTAAAAGGTGGGCAAAATATAATAAGGGGCTCTAAGTATGAAATTCTTTGGAAAACTTTGCGGATTTCTTATGACCTATTGAATAAAGAACATCAAGACATGTTTTTGGATATTGCTTGTTTTTTCATCGGTTTCAAAAAAAGGACGTTTTGTCGAGTGTATTCAAATGGAAATTATTCATCAAACCCTATGTTGGGGTTACAAAACTTGAAAGATAGATCTTTAATCAAATGGGCAATAGATGGGAGCTTGTACATGCATGATCTATTACGAGACATGGGTCAATATATCGCAACAGAAGTCACAATGAATCGATTTATATGGAAACCAAATATATCTTTGCAAAAGCATCAGGTTTGAGCAACATGTGTTAATTCAATCCTATGGTTTTTTTTTTGTCAAAATTCCAAATGAAACCATAAATTTTATCTTCAAAAAAACATATACTGTTTATTTCATTAAGAACATGGCATTATACTGAATTTTTATTTTTATTCATGTTGACAATTGTTTGAATTTTGTTTGATGTGATAGGTGGTGGAAAATTTCGAAAGCATTTCTTTGAAAAAATGTGAAGATTTGCCTTCATTTTTCCAAAATGGCCCAAAGGAATTTCACAACCTTAGGTTGCTTGACCTAACAAAAGCCTCACCAACTATAGTGGAAAATTTCATCCAAGGTCAATATTTAAATAACCTTCGATGTTTGTGTCTGCACGAATGCATGATTCAAAAGTTGCCAACTAATTTATTTAAATGTTCTCACTTACAAGTACTCCATCTATCAAAATGTAATCATTTACAATTTCTTTTTGATTCTTCAATCCATAACCTAAATTTGTCTATAACTGTGGATATGAAAGAATTATCTACATCTACATGCCAATTGAATGCATTCCAAGAGCTTCATCTATCTAAGTCTCCAAGTTTACAAGAATTACCTACATCTATTGGTCAATTGTATGCACTCCAAGAGCTTCATCTATCTGGGTGTTCAAGTTTACAAGAATTACCTACATCTATTGGCCAATTGAATGCACTCGAAGAGCTTGATCTATCTGGGTGTTCAAGCTTACAAGAATTACCTACGTCTATTGGCCAATTGAATGCACTCCAAGAGCTTGATTTATCACGGTGTTCAAGCTTACAAGAATTACCTACATCTATTGGCCAATTGAATGCACTTCAAGAGCTTGATCTATCGGGGTGTTCAAGCTTACAAAAATTACCTACGTCTATTGGCCAATTAAATGCACTCCTACAACTTGGTCTATCGAGGTGTTCAAGCTTACAAGAATTACCTACATCTATTGGCCAATTGAATGCACTTCAAGAGCTTAATCTATTGGGGTGTTCAAGTTTACAAGAATTACCTACATCTATTTGCCAATTGAATGTACTTCAAAAGCTTGATATATCGAAGTGTTCAAGCTTAAAAGAATTACCTACATCTATTGGTCAATTGAATGCACTTCAAAAGCTTGATCTATCAAAGTGCTTAAGCTTACAAGAATTACCTATATCTATTGGCCAATTGAATGCACTACAAAAGCTAAATTTGTCGGGGTGTTCAAGCTTAAAAGAACTACCTACATCTATGGGCCAATTGAATGCACTTCAAGAGCTCAATCTATTAGGGTGTTCAAGCTTACAAGAACTGTGTGCATTTATTGGCCAATTGAATGCACTACAAAAAATTGATCTATCAGGGTGTTCAAGCTTTAAGAAATTACCCACATCTGTTGGTGGATTGAACGCACTACAACAGCTTGATCTATCAAGGTGTTCAAGTTTTAAAAAATTACCTACATCTATTGGCCAATTGAATGCACTCCGACAACTTCATCTATCCGGGTGTTCAAGCTTACAAAAATTACCCACATCTATTGGCCAATTGAATGCACTCCAAGAGCTTGATTTATCAGGGTGTTCAAGCTTACAAAAATTACCTACATCTATTGGCCAATTGACTACACTCCAACAGCTTGATCTATCAGGGTGTTCAAACTTACAACAAATACCTACATTTATTGGCCAATTGAATGCACTTCGAGAGTTTGATCTATTGGGGTGTTCAAACTTACAACAAATACCTACATCTATTGGCCAATTGAATGCATTGCAAAAGCTCGTTATATCGGGGTGTTCAAGCTTACAACAAATACCTACATCTATTGGTCAATTGGATGCACTTCAAAAGCTTGATCTATCGAGGTGTTCAAGCTTAAAAGAATTACCTACATCTATTGGCCAATTGAATGCATTACAAAAGTTTGATCTATTGGGGTGTTCAAGCTTAAAAGAATTACCTACATCTATTGGCCAATTGAATGCATTACAAAAGCTTGATCTATCGAGATGTTCAAACTTACAAAAATTACCTACATCTATTGGCCAGTTCAATGCACTCCAAGAGTTTGATCTATCGGGGTGTTCAAACTTACAAGAATTACCTACATCTATTGGCCAATTGAGTGCACTCCAAAACCTTCATTTGAACAATTGTTGGAGCTTGGAAGAATTACCTACATCTATTGGCCAATTGAATGCATTACAAAAGCTTGATCTATCGAGATGTTCAAACTTACAAGAATTACCTACATCTATTGGCCAATTGAGTGCACTCCAAAACCTTGATTTGTCAAGGTGTTCAAGGTTGCAAGAATTACCTACATCTATTGGGCAATTGAGTGCACTCCAAAA
>Ga0116227_10016368_pt1 | contig 10666 bp, 7 predicted proteins | sample S1TSphgellanicum_FD_89693 | JGI IMG/M metagenome (GOLD analysis project Ga0116227, IMG submission 89693) | Host-associated microbial communities from peat moss isolated from Minnesota, USA - S1T2_Fb - Sphagnum magellanicum MG | ecosystem: Host-associated > Plants > Peat moss > Unclassified...
ACAAACTTTAAAAAATAAAAAACCCGCTTCAAAAAAAACAAAAAAGAAGTTTTCCAAGGTTTCCAAACGCCCTTAGGAAATCCCCAAGGCCTTCCCCCCCCCCCCCCCCCCCCCCCAAAACCCAACTAGCCTGTAGTCTCTGAAACCTCATCTGCCCATAAGAAGGAAGATGATGCATTTGGGGACTGGGCTTAAGGACCACTTTAGATCCAAGGTTTAATGAAATAGAACAATCTTAATGGATGAGAGCCATAAATTGGACCCATGGCATTTAGATGAGGGTCCAAGACCAAAAAGTGGCAAATTGAGGCTAAATCTCAATGACATCATTTGGAGGGAAAATGAATTGGTTCAAACCACAAAAAAAAAGAGCTCTAAAGGAGAGCTCATGATTTGAAGAATCAAGATGCAAGCTAGGGTCCAACTCAAGGATTCAATTTGCTTCAATTGAGTCCAAATTGGTTCCTACAAAACCCTGGACCCCATCTGAAGACTCAAGGAAGTCCAGACCCCCCATCCCCTCTTTTTTGTCCTTGTTGCATTGGGTTCCTTAAATGACGAGTTACAACATTGCTTCACACAACACCTAGATTATTTGTAGCTCATGGTGGTACTTAGCAAAGTTATCCTGTGATTAAATATAATGAAAAGAAGGTAGATGGACGAGGAGAAAAAAAACCAGTGTCACTAACCTAAAGTTCCACAGTAACCCAAACCAAAAGAAAAAGTCCCACAATTTAACTATCTCATAAGTAAACTAACCTCGTGTTTGAATGTTTGAACCTTTGACAGGTTATTGCAAAATAACATGTTATTGATAATGTTATCAATATTTATGCCCTTATTCATATTTATCTATGAAGCAAGCTAGTTTGTTTTGTCACACTGAGATCTCCCAAATCGTAGTGCTTCATGCTGCACTCTTGGTATGTTCGGAAAGCTCTTGTTGAGTAAGGGTGCATTGACTTGGTTTGAGACTGTTTGGAGCTATGGCGTGAAAGCTATTGATTATTCAATCATTTTCTCAATGAAAAATAAATAAAATCAAAATTGACAACTGTATTGGAATTTGAAGGCATTCTTGGTGTTTTTGGAAAGTCCTTGATGAATCAGATTTAATAAGGTTCATTTCACAATTTTGAGAGCTAAGATGTGGAAGATATTGATTTTTGAGTGCATTTTGGTGCTGGAAATTCAAACAAATTGAAAAAATTCGGATTGGAAGAAAAAATCAGTTGAGCCCTCAATGCGTTCACACTTGGGCCAACAGCACAGGCTACTCTAGTAATAATAACTTACCTGACAATTTTTTAATGTCTTGAAAACTTATTAGAGAACGTACCCGCCTGGTAACTTGGTAAGTAGCGTCTAGAGAACTGACAAGAGAAACAACACTAAATGATAATAATTATATTACAAAAAATGAGACTTGTTGAGGAACGGGAAACAGTGAAAAATTTAAAAAAACAAATGTTCTCTTCTAGTAATCTAAGTTACCTAAGGGAAAAAGCAAGTTCATTACCTAAATTCCTAATTTAGTAATTTAATCATGTCCAGTTCCTAGTCAAATAAAACAGATCCCAAGTTCCAACTAATAAATCAAGTCAAAGGATTACCCAGTCAAAACATGGATTCTTAATTTAGTCCAATATACCCTACAACTGTGGCAGTTTCCACTCTAATTATATAATTTTCTGAAATGTTGAAATTCTTTAAAAAAAAATTTCCAAATAACAAAATTTGTGAAGGAAAACATTGAAATCTTCAAGAAGGTTCTATTTGTTGAAATTAAAACTTAAAAATCAATTAATTATTCAACAGACATGTGTGAAAGGTGCCAAGCTACTACAGTATGTGACACTACTTCAGTTTTTTATGTTTAAAAAAAAAAAAAAACTTATGGATGATTGGGGGTACTTCTGGGCCAAAATTAAGAGTTTTGATTGGATCAAAAAAAACAATAAGAGTAATAATAATAAAAGTATCAATAATGATGATAATAACTCTTAATGAGTAAAGACTTATTTATAGTACAATTTGTGAAGAGTATGTATTTCGTTGGATAAGGTGGGCTGCTTAAAATACGTATGTGAGTATGATTTTTTCATACGTCTTTATAGGAGATTTGGTATGTAGGTAGGTACTTAATATCAGAGTAAATTTGTACTACATAGGTGAATTGCATCAATCATGGCCCCTATTTTTACCACGCCAAAGTTCTTTTTAACTTAGCCGGAGTGAAATTCTTACTGAGCATTTTCTTAACTGTCAGGCACTCGCAAGGCCGCCCCCCGTGCAATCTCTGTCCACGTGGAAGGTCCAGATCTTAGTAGCTGTGCATCGGAGCCGGTAGTTCTGCCACGTAGCGATACCTGTAGTAGAGTGGTGGTTGCAAGTTACTTCGGGTTGAGGAATTAATCCCGAGTTAGTTTAGATAACCCCAGGTTAGTGCTGCTCTTTTCCTTTGCGTTGTTGTGTGTTGTTCCGTGTGTTGCTTTGAGTGCGTTGCGTTTGCGTTGCGTGTTTTTGTTTGTCTGTCGCATTTTCGTCACCTCTTTGTTCTCTGCAATCGCGTTCTTGTGTTTTCCATCTCCAGGTGGTGTATCTCTGAATGAATGCGGGGATTTATTTCTTTTCTTTTTCTTTTCCTGCCATCAGATACGTGGATGGAGACTTCCCAGAGAAAGGCGTTTTCGCATGACAAAGGGGATCGATATCCAGGCTCTGATCAAGCTTTCGCCGGCATTTTGCGATCGCAGAAACCACACCTTTGAGTTGGATAATGGTGAAGCTTTTTGACGTGAGAATCCGCGAGTTGGGAACTGGTTCCAGTTTCGTATGTGTTTCTTGTGCCAGGGGAGAGGGTTTTAGTGAAGATCGGTAGTCTACTGCGAGGGTTTAACAATGGTGTGTGCGCGTGGCAATATTAAAGTTGTAGCAGCATTGAAGAAGGCTTATGAATTCTCAGATCATGCGATGACGACGCGATCCGTCGGCGTTGTTGCGGATTCAGTGGTGGGTGTTATTACGCCTTTTCGTTTGGTTTTAAAAAGCTCAGATCATGGCTGTTGTTGTCGGACGGAGTTTTCCGCCTGCTGCTCATTTGCATTCTCTGAATTCATTTGTTTCGAAGAATAGATCTCCATGATCGTTCAGACAGTTCAATATTGCACTGGATCGATCTCATCTTGGCAAGCTTTCATCGTTGTTCTTGATCTTATTGCATTTCTCTCTCTCTCTCTCTCTCTCTCTCTCTCTCTCTCTCTCTCTCTCATCGTCCAATTCGCATAGAATCGGCAACAAGTGTGCTACTTTGAGTTCTTGGCCTTGCAACAACGCCTCATAGGCTTTTTGGTGCATGAGCGAACTGTCAAACAGGTTGTTCTCGAACAACAACGCACGGTTCTCATATGTACCGGGATTTGTGGTCAAATCTTTCATGGCTCGTCTAAATTTACTTCCCTGTCGGTTTTCGTGCGAGTCTTCTTGCAAGCACTGTGAACCTGGCTTCTCCCTCATCGTCGTCCGAGAGAAGGAACTCGTGTGCACAGTAGTCTGTCGCATCGGATCCTCCTTTGACTATGGAAACGTGTTCGGATCAATGGAATCTATCAATTCGAAGTGATCTCAACCAAGTTGTGAAACCAGAGCGAGACCTACAGGTGTAGACTCTTTCCGTCTTGCTGCTTCGCTGTTCAGCCCTTGCATCATCAAAGCTGCCGCTGAGGTTGCACGGCATGTGCGAACCTCCAGGGACCAAATTTGGAACTGTTTTATACGGCAACGTCTGTGTCGTTAGGCGCAGCAATAATAAAACTAGGGACCGAATGAATTCTCGGCATCTTGTTGGATCAAGACAGAGAGATTCACCAAATTTTCTGAATCACTCAGTAGTGCGGTCACCGGTGAGGTGCTTGAGAGAGAGAGTAGTGCGCTTCCATGCCGATGGTTAATACAAATAGTGTTGAAGGCAGGCAGGCAGGCAGGCAGGCAGGCGCGTGGTCTTTACAGTTTTGCATGTTTTGTTTTGCTGACTGTTGGACACAGACGTAAATCTCAAGAAGAAAGAAGGCAATTCTATCACGGACCATCAGGGTTCAAACGGTTTTCTCATAGGGTTTATGCCAGGAATTGATCGATTGGGCCCATTTCCAGCCACTTTTGAGTAAATGACTCCTTTATCATTGGTTGCTGGTGGTCAGAAATTGTTGTGACATGATTCCTAGTCTAAAGATTTTGCTTCAATCACAAAGATTGGTGATGCCAGGCCAAGATGAAGTTCATCTGGTTGAATCAAACCTTTGAACATTTCTTGGGGAATTTTTTGGTTCCGTGTTGAAGCTGGGATGCTAAAGGGAATTTGCTGGGCTACAAGACCAAAAAGTGTTTTTGTGTCTGATAGACATTGGGACACAATAAGGTTTTGAGGGGTTTACATTTCTGAATCATTCTGCATGTCATAACTTGCAGAAGTATAAGGATTTGATGAAAAATGTTCACACAATTGAGGTTTGTGATATGCATGAAGCAAGTCTACTCATGTTGCCTTGAGATGGTTGCAACTGAAATAATCTGCTGCAAGCTGACATTTATTTCCTTGCTGTACTAGGGTTGTCTACAAGAAGCCATTTGAAATGCAGACTTCTCGAAAGACACACAAGATTGATTCAGTTTGTTTGCTATTAGATGAACCGCCAAAAAGTAATTTCCTGCAAAGAAGGTGAGGAAAGTGTGTGGGGTAATGTGAGGAAGGACATGGAAGCTCGAGGCCGGAGAGTACGAGGGGACTTTTCTGCCTGCAATGGACCTGCTCAACCTCGTGCAATGCGGTCTTCCCGAGTATGATCATAAGTCTACTTCCTGTTTCATACTATCTTTGTATATTGCAAAGCCTAAAACCCTTTGTTATATTCCTGAGACAACCACATAGTAGCTCTGACATTGCAAATTTCAGTTTAGAACATGAGAAAATGCCAGTGCTTTTTTGATGCTGTCTTTGTATTGAATTGGTGGTGCTTTGGATTTGTTCATCTGCCTTCTCTTAATTTCTGCTTGCTGTGGTCCTGTCTCATTATTGATTGTGAAATGTCAGCAGTTGGTCTCTTGTCAAAGACCCCAACCCAGAATGTGTTTTGGTCTTAGCAGGTGTGTGGAGATGTCAATGCACAGCAGCAGTCAAATAGCGGGGGCAATACTGGGTTCTTTGAGCTGCTTGCAACTGTTGCAGGTCAGTTTCTACAAGATGTTGGGGAGGAGCAGCAAGAGGGGATGATGCTTTGTGATGAGGTGATTTTCAATGGAAAAAAATCTCCAGAGATTGATTTTCATCTTCCAGGTGTGAGAAGCATGCCAACTCACACTGTACAAGGCAAAGTGACATGTATGCCAGTCCGTTCCATTGCTTACACTTCAGATGCCTGTGAGAAAGCAAGTGGGGAAGAGATGGGCTTGCACGTTGTTCCAGAGGCTGGAGAAGATGTTAACTGTAAACATATCAACTATGGTATCAAGACAGTGACCCCTGAAACTGTCCCATTACAGGAAGAGCAAAGAACAGATTTTGTTAAGGTCATTCGAATGGATGAAGGCAACAACTCTGTTCAAGAAGATTTGATAACACAGGAAGCTCAGGTACCAATAGTTTTGTTACTTGAAGCCAAGTCTCATCTGATTCAATAGTTATTGTCAAATCTGTCATATTGCTTGTCAATGAAGCTTCTTCCATGAAGCCAGCCATTTTCTATATTCCAGAAGGCATGTGTGAAACATTCAGTTCAGGCTTTATTTGACAGGTGAAGTAGTGGGGAAAAAATGACACACTTAAATGCTTGTGGTGAGTTCATTTCATGTGGATAAATCAGTCCATTGAGATTTTAAGGCCAACTCTATTAGCTTGAGAAGACTAAGTGCTGAAACTTGACCACAAGTTGTGATGTTCCCTGACATTATCTTCCAAGGACTAAATTGGTGGACAACTGTCTGCAGGACATGCCGAGTATTTCTGAGAGCAATGCATCAGTTCCCAGGAGACATGATGGTCCAGGGTCTACTGCCATGGGAGTCCAAGGCTTTCACTCTACCACAGGGACAGAGGGAAGTCTCATGGAAATGGAATGGTTCCCTTCAAATGAGATTCAAGAACCTCTCAGCACTAAGAAGGTGGTCTGTGAGCAGGTTGTGGAAGACAGGAAAGTAGGGGCTCTAGTTTCAGTGGAAATGGAAATTCAAAAGCCACATTCTGCAAAAGAGGGTCCAACAAAACTCACAAGGAAAAATCAGGGATCATCTAATAACTTGGAAGCCAATTTTGAACCTTCAGAAGCTCTAGGTGACTTGAAGGATGGACAGGACCCTGAGCAAGAGGCAGAATCCAAAGTTGTCAAAGAGGAAACAGGCAACCCACTCATGGACTTGAAGTGCAACACCAACATGGAGGATGAAAATGTTGTCAAAGAAGAAAAGGCTATACATCTGGCCAAGGCAGAAAAGGAAGAAAATTTAAGCATGGAGGTGGAAGATAAAGGCATGATCGTTGATTCGAAGAGTCGCTGTACAGGGGTGACCTCCAGGAGCTCTAGGCTTACTACTCAAGGGGGTATAGGTGGTGAAAGCTCAACTATTATGCTACAGAAAGCAGTAACCAAGAGTGAGGGAGAATTCATCAGAAAGGAGAAGATGAAAGGGCACCGATCTTCTCAGCACATTCCTCCAGAGTCAATGGTGAAAAAGGCAAAAGATTCATACAGCAAGGTTTCAAAAGCTCGGAAAGCTGCCAAAGTGGTAAAGCGCAACTGCATCTCGGGGACAAGGTCGAAGCGAAAGCACACTGATGTGGACTTGATGGACAATTCAGGCTCCAGTGAAGGTATTGATCAACTCTTGTCACTATTTGGAACTGGCTTTTAAGAGTCTGACAAACAATGCTGTCTCCAGTGATAGTATTGATGAACTGTTTGTCAATCTGCAAAACTGGGTTATAAGAGTGGGCTTAACCTGTTGTTAGCTCTGACAGTATCAGGCAACAATACACAGCATCTAATTGCACATTTACTGAGACTGCACACTGCTTGATTATATGGGGCTTTGGTCCATCTTTGCACACTTGTTTTTCATGTAGCCTTCACATCAATCAGTATAGCGCGACACAAGAGACATGTCTTTGTTACCTGTCTTTGCCTTTGTCAATGTTGTCATGTCAGAAAATTACTGACTTGCATGCTTGACTACACAAGGTACTTGTTGGACCCCCTGTGAGCTTTCTTAGTGTCAAGCAAGACAGGATCCAACTATGTTTGCAATGTTGTCTGTAGAGGCAATGTTTCAAGAGAAGGCTTTCTTTGGTGGCATAGCTGCTTTCACACGGCAACGGACAACAAGAGGTCTTCCAGCAAAAAGGAAGAGGATGATCGATGGAAGTGCAAAGTCATCTGCACAACTGCATGTGAATACCATCAATCTTGTGGAGATGAGTTACAAGTGTGTGGATGGTGAGGCTGCTGCAGCTGCAGTCAAGCTCCACAGTGGTACAGCAATTTGATTTCTTGTAATTCTTGCTGTCTCTATCCAGCAATTAGAATTCCCTCCATGTTGGCTAAATTGGGAGTTGATCTAAGCACATAAAGGTGATTGTTTTCTCTTTTGACCATGTAAAAAGTCTGTGCACCTCTACTTATGAAATTGTGCTGGATCTATTGTTTCCCTGTACATCTAACCATTCTACTGCAGGGGATTCTGACATCCTGAAACCAATTCTAAACTTCAGTTCTCATGTTTCCAGCTAAACCTGCAAGCCTGCTGTCTTCTCCCACTGCCAATGGACCTTCAAAACTGTCTTCCAAAAAGTCAACAGAACCCCGAGGTTGTGTGCAAACTTTGATGAATTGAATCCACTGGTCTATTTATGCTGCAAGATAAAGAGAAAACATTGCATTCTCTCTGAGCATTGCAGTAGCCTCATGGAATCTAAGGACAGGCCACCAACTCACCCTGAACTTGCCAATGCTTTCAATTTCATATTTTCATCAAGTATACGCAGCTTGAAAATGTTAATGGTTTTGAATGTGTGCCTGCTGCAGTTAATCTTAGCATCAAATCATTCACTGTTCCAGAGCTTTTTGTGGATTTACCAGAAACAGCAACTGTCTCAAGCCTGAAGGCAAACTTTTGACCTTCTGATTTCACTTTCCTCTGCTGCAAGAAATTTTATTCTGTTGCAAGTTTGTTCTGGGTCCTAAAGATTGAGTTTATTGATGCTGCTGTGCTGTTTAGGGGAATGTCCTACATGTGATAGAAGAGAAATGAACTGCCCTACTTCTGTGGATCTTTTTCATTGAACTGACTGTCTCATCTTCCTTGGTACAGCGAGCAGTGATGGATGCAGCCATGAATCTCCTTGGAGGGGGTCTGTGTGTGCGGGTATTGATGCAAGGAAAAAAGGTGCCTGATGAGGCTGCCACACTATCACAAATGGGCATTTCACGCATTGCAAAGCCAGAGTCCCTCAGCTTCATGCTTGAGCCCAGTCCAGTGCTCATGTCCCCGTCGGGCACCTCTGAAGACCCTCTCCTTGTGCTTTCCCGTGTTGCTACTCACCCATCACCTCGGTATGCATTTCATTGTCACTCAGAGCCCCTTTTTACGACGCTAAGTGATACTCTTCAAAGCAATTCCAAGAGTAAATGCTTTTTCATGGCTCTTTCTTGGCATCCTCGGAGATTGTGTAGTATGTGTGGGGGAAAGAAAGTAATTTGGAATGAATGGGATTCTTTTCCATACACACCTAGAGTTTGAAGCAATCTGAGATGAAAATGTTTTCTCCAAAAGGTTTGTTTGACCATGAGTCTCAAGTTTGTTAAGAGACTTAAAAACCTCTACAGTCTCTGATGTGCCTGGGGGTGTGCAGGTACCCTGCCATTGGTGTACCAGGTCTATCAGCAGGTGATGATGCAGGAGGACAGTATCCTGGACAAGGACATTCAAGCAAGGCAAATGGAACTGCAGTGGAGAGTGAGGGGTCTTATAGACCATCCAAGCTGTCTGGGGATGAACCAGGTATTGAGGACAAACAGGCAGGCCTTGGAATTTCTGTGCCAAGTGCATTCAAAAGGTGCAATGCAGTAAAGACCAAACCACACCTCAATGAACAAATGCCACTTTCAACACACTCAACACGATTGGCAGCTGCAGGGGCCTTGGCAGCAATCCGAGCTCAGCGAGATGCCAATCGACGAGCAAAGAATGAACTGGAACTTCCTTCTGCATTGCCCAGTTTAAAATATGACACCCTTAGTGCAGGATCAGGGGCTATGATTTTGCACCCCACTATGGGCATAGAGGATTTGCCTGGCATGGCTCTTGTCCCTGTGCGGCCAAAATCATGTCCTCTTGATATTGGGAAGCGTCGTGTGCGCCGTCCTTTTAGTGTGACTGAAGTGGAAGCCCTTGTTCATTCTGTTGAAAAGCTCGGCATTGGCAGGTATGACAAATCTATCAAATCTGGATACTAGGGTCCATGAACATTGGCTCAAGCTGGTGAGTAGTGTTCCAAGGTTATGGAGAGTGTAAGGAAGGTGTGATCACCAGCAGTACAATTCAGTTATGAAAAGAAGTTCAGCAAAAGCTCATTTTTCTGAACCAGAAATTCTATGTACAGGTGGCGGGATGTAAAGCTGCAGGCCTTTGACCAGGCCAAGCATCGAACATATGTTGATCTGAAGGTTTGTTTGTTATTATAACTGCTCATGTTGATCTGAGATTGCACTCTATTTGACAAAAATTGTTGCCTACAAGTTAATGATATCTCTAGCACATAGAAGCAGTGTGTAAAAGAGGGGATGGACCAGAACTTGAGCTATCTGTGTCTGAAAAATGTGTAGTACATTGCTAGTTCATATATCCCTGCCATTCTTTGCAGGCAGATTGTGTTGAGATTAAGCTCACACAATGTTTTCTGCTTGCTTGTGGCAGGACAAGTGGAAGACACTGGTACACACAGCTCGCATCGCTCCACACCAACGGAGGGGGGAGCCAGTACCTCAAGAATTGCTTGAGAGGGTGACACGGGCACATACATTTTGGTCAGCTCAAGCAGCAAAGCAGCAAGCGGACTTAGACTTATAGGACATGAAGAACTCCAACCCGGTACATGTTTACATTCTGGTGTTGTGGTTAAAATGAGAGAACTGGACATAATTCTTGGAATTTTAGATGCCGCTGTCAACTCGTCCTAGGTTTAGTTGTAAAGTGCAACTCTCATTATTTTTCTTGCTTGTCAATGTGCTACTGCCCCTCTCCTTGTGAGTCATCAGGGAACCATTCACTGCTTAACATGAGAAACCCTTCAAAGCAGGATAGGTGTGTTTAGTGGTCATCCTCCCAACACATCAGAAAACATACATACAGTGAAACATTACAGCACAATCTCATGACTTTGGAAGAAAGGCCCCCTCCAAATCAAATTGTACTCTGTAAGTTTCAGGTTCTGGCTGTTGAGAGAACATGAAAGCCAAGACAGTGCAACTAATGCTGGTGATGCATTCTGCTTTCCACCCTCCTTGCAGTTTCTGCTACATTAGTGGGTTTGAATATGTCAAATTCATAGATACAACACAAGTATCTTGAGAGGATTTATTCAGTTATAAGGTTGTCATTGACCAATTTTACCTTC
>Ga0116227_10016369_pt1 | contig 10666 bp, 9 predicted proteins | sample S1TSphgellanicum_FD_89693 | JGI IMG/M metagenome (GOLD analysis project Ga0116227, IMG submission 89693) | Host-associated microbial communities from peat moss isolated from Minnesota, USA - S1T2_Fb - Sphagnum magellanicum MG | ecosystem: Host-associated > Plants > Peat moss > Unclassified...
CCCACGGTCTGATCGGTCACGGGCGTGCCCGACTTGGTTCCCCGCCAATAGGCGTCGAGCTTGTCGCGGATCTGGCGGTCATGCGGCGAGATCTTACGCGCCATGAAGAACGGCTGACGCACCAGGTAGTCGAGGTGATCGGTGTAATAGACCACGGGATATCCATAGTCCGTGAATTGATAGAGGGTCAGAGAGCAATTCGTGACCGGCGCTTTGGGCGCCACATACCGCACCAGGGTCTGGAAGAAGAGCTCGTCTGGAACCAGCGTGGTCTTGAAGAAGGCGATCACTTCTGGGTCCGCCGCGACGTCCATGACCTTCTTCAGGGTCGCCCAGGTGAGCACCCACCACTGCGACCCGATATAGGGGGTGATCCCGCGTACGAAGGGCCGCTTGAGCCCCAGCGTCTTCTGGAGCCAGAACATGAAGTCTGTCAGCTTGGGCTGGGCGCGCCAGTTGAACCACCAGTGGTAGAGGTAGCGTTCGCGCTGGGGTCCGCTTTTAACCCAGGCGACAGTGTCGGCCGGGATGCTCTCAATGAACTCGTCTCCGCGATTGCGCCGCAGAAACGACACCAGCTCCGCCGAAGAGCGGATTGGATAGTCCATGCCGCTCAATTGATAGACGTAATCGGGGTTCCAGCCCGCCTCATCGATCACGCGCAGGCAGTTGAGAGCCCCTTGGACAACGCCCCACTGGCCCCAGCCAACCCGCGCGCGCTGGGCGAAACGGACGGAGTCCTCACCCTCAAAGGCGGCGGTGAGGTTCTCGAACGCGCCAAGTTTGGCCTTGGCGTCATAGTGCACCGCGACCTGGTGCCCCTGGCCAATCAGTTCACGGATGAGGCGTTTAACCAGCTCCGGATCGCCATGGGCCAACAGGACAAATGCAATCTTCATATAGCCCCTCAACAAAGCTCCGGTTTTCAGATGCCAGCTTGGTCGCGGAACGCCCCCACAACAAGGCTGCCGAATCCGTAGGTCACCAGAGATATCAAAAACACCGAAAAGGTCCCGATCAACGGGAAATAGATCGACGGTCGATCCGGGGTGTTAGGCGGCGCGAAATCAACCAGATAGGCCTCCTTCCGGGCGACGTCGGCGCGGACGACGGCAAGGCCCTGCTGGGCGGACATGTACGCGCTCTTTGCAAATTCCTGCTCGACCTGGAGCGCGGAATACTTCTGCAAAAGCGTCGAATAGGGTGTGCCCGTTCCTTTACCCGCAAGCCGTGCCTGTTCCTGATGGAGCTGTTGTTGGAGCGCGCTGATCTGACTCTTCAGCTGGATGACAATCGGCGACGAGGGAGACAGGTCGCGCTGGGATTCGGCGAGCTGGGCGCGCGCGGCGGCCAGATCGGACTCCAGCTTGCCGCCAATGTCGCCGATTTGGGTCGCCGTGCGTTCGGGATCCTCGACCCCATGCTGATTCTGGAACTGCGCGAGCGCGAGGCGCGAGCGCTGGACTCGCTCTTCTTCCCGCGCGACTTCCTCCTCGGCGACCTTGATCTCGTCCGACCTGGCGCGGGCGGTGATCTGGTCGGTCATGCCGTCGGCGTCGGTCACGATGGCCTGGGCCAGGGCCTTGGCGAATTGCGGATCATAGGCCTGGACATCAACTGTCAGATATCCGCCAAGCCCCTGCGAGACGCTGACGTGATTTTGATAATAGAAGAGAAACGCTTCGAACGAGGCGTGTTTGTCCAGGCGCGAGAAGACATCTATTTTTGGATTGGAATAATAGGCTCGGAGATGGAGATCGTGATCCAGCTTTTCCAACAGCGCTGGTGAGCGAATATATTGATACAATATCTGCCCGAGATCGACCGTATTGTTCTGACTGGTGCTCGCGAAACTCTGCATGATGCCGCTGGCCAGGGTCTGGGGCGCGCTGTAGGTCTGGTAGGTCGCCTGGAATTCCGACTGGTAGCGCGGTGTCGCGATCAGGAAGAGGTAAATGCCCGCCACCAGGGTCGGCAGTCCCACGAACAGTCCCAGCCGTATGAAGAAACGGCGCCGGCGCGTTCGGCGCATTTCCACCAGCAGTTGCGCGTGCCGCGCCACATTGGACCATGTCGACACGTCCTTCGGCCCGATATCCGGCGCGGGCGCGCGCTCGCGCAATTCGGCCGGCCGGCCGACGCCGCGGCGGGGCGGCGGCCCGTCCGACGCCACAGGCTGAGGCCCCGCCTTAATGTGTTCGCTGGCCAAAGAACTCAATCGCCTCCTCAGCGTGTTCGAACGGGTGGAGCGTCGCATCGTCGATCACGATGGTGAACTGGGCGAACTGCCGCACCAACTTCGGATTGCCCGTCGTGAAAACAATGGCTGCCTGTCGCTGAATTGCAGCGTCGTAACAGCGTTCGAAGAATTCGGGTTCAAATTGTGCGACGTCATCGTACAGATAACAATCGAAATGCAGGACTGTGAGGAGCGCCGCCTCCAGAGACCGCCGGCCGGCCAGAGGTTGGGTTCGGATCGGTTGCTCGAGGCTCACGGCAAGCGGACAGAAGGCGTCGGCGGTCTCAAGCAGTCGATTCGCGTCCACCCCATAGGCGCGCGCGATGAACTGTACATTCTCCATCGCGGTCAACTGCGGGTGAAACAGACCGCTGGAGTTCACCACGGGCGAGATCGACTTGGGCGCCAGGATCAGCCCGACGTCCGGCGCCACGTTACGCGCAAGCATCTGCAGCAAGGTCGTCTTGCCGGCCCGGCGCACCGCCAGGATCCCGATGCATCGATCAGTCGGCAGATCGATGGAGGTTGGGCGCAAGACCACGTTCGGGGCCTGGCCACGCTCTGTGAACGCCTTGGCGACGGCCATGAGTCGGATCACGCGGGTACAGCCCCTCGGCTGTTCTTCATCGCCAGAAGCGCGAGGCCCAGCGCGGTGAGCCCGATCGCGAAGGTCGCGGGATAGGTCAGGTTGACGAGCCCGACCGGATAGCCCGGGTCGAAGGCGTTGCGCTCGAATTCCACCAGATGCAGCAAGGGGTTGATGAGAAAGTACCGGGCGAGTTGCGGGTGGGTGGTGGCGACCGAGTAATACATGCCCGAGGTGATGAAGAGGGCCCAGCTCAGGAGTTTCTCCACGATCTTGGTGACCGGCAAGATTTCACCCAGCTGTTCGGCCAGCATGCCGAATCCGAAGCCCATGCACCCGGAGAGAATGAAGATCAGCAGCGTCATCTCGATGTTCGGCAAGGGAAGTTCGGCGCCATACAGGTTCAGGAATACGGCTCCGCCCAGGCAGAAGACGAGATCAACCCACCAGGCCCAGATGGCGCGCGCCAGCTGGAGGTGTAGCGTCGTGACGCCCGGGATCGAGATGGTGCGCCCGGGCGCGTTGGCGCCTTCGGCCCCCTGGGCGGCGCCATTGAAGGCGAACCAGACGGGAAATCCCGCGAGCACGAAGATGGCGATGGGGATGTCGCCGGGCATCGGCTTCTTCAGCAGGAGGAAGATATAGTAGTGGGCGACCACGACCGCTGTAGGTCGCACGAATTCCAGCAAAAACCCGAGACTGTTGTCACGGTATTTGAGACGCAGATTACGCAGGATCAGCGCCCGGATGATGGCCAGGTGGTCGAAGATATCCAGGCCCTCAGTGGTGGGCCGGATCTCCTTGAATCTGGGAGGGGGTCTGGCGGGTTCCTCCCGCGGCGGGTCGGGGGCGGGCGGCGCTGGCGGGGGCGCGTTGGATGTTACGACGCGTAAAGGTTCTGGCCGCGTCTCCGGCGGGACCTCTTGCGGCTTGGCGGCGCGGCGTTCCAGCTTCGCGCCGAGATCATCGCGCAGCAGCTTGAGGATATGCGGATCGTCGCAGCCGCCTTCAAAGCGCTTGAGCGCGGCCTGCGCTTTCATCAACTGGCCACGAACGAGGTACGAGCGGACCAAAACCGATAAGGCGGTCGCGGAGGATGGGTTCAGTGCGAGGGCGGCGCGGGCCGCCTCCGACGCCGGCGCGAGCAGGCCGCGGCGAAGAAGTGTTTCGGCCAGGAGGGCTTGCAGGACGGCCGATCCCGGCCGCGCAAGGACAGCTCGCTTGAGAAAGGCTTGGCCCTGAGCGAGGTTTCCAGTGGCCAGGGCGAGGCGCGCCATCATCCTCAGCGCCCTGGGCTGGGCCGGGTCGAGGGCCAAGGCCGCGCGGCCGGCGTCCTGGGCGCCTTTGTGGTCGCGACCAAGTGACAGAACCCGCGCCCGGGCGAGCAGCGCCGCGGGGGCGTCAGGTTCCAGCTGGGACCAGGCCTCAAAGGCTGTCGCCGCCAGGTCGAAGCGCCTTACCGTCGCGGCGGCCACGCCCAGACGTCGCCGCGCGTCCGGCGAATTCGGATCACGCTCGACGTCCGCCGTGGCCTTCGCCAGCTCCTCGGCCGCGCGCCCCTGCATCATGCAGCCTTGAGGCCGACCCCAATGACAAAGGGCGGCATCAGCTTGACGCGAACTTCCTGGACCTCGAACCCATCCAGTATGACATTCCGCATGGCTTGAGGGCTGATCCGCCAATAGTCCGGCGTTGAGTGAACCCGATAGGTCACGGTCAGATCGGCGACCGGATTGCCCTTGCGCCCGACCGCGACCGCGCCGGCTTCATTGGGGACCATGCTGAAACAAGGGGTGATGAAGATGGCGAGGCCGCCCGGGGCCAGGACGCGGCGGATCTCCTCGGCGGTCCGCAGGAACTGGGCGTCCCGCGCCAGAGACCGGTTCGAGATCACCACCCCGAATTTATCGTCTTCGAAGATTTCGCGCATGTCATGGGGATCGCCGCCGTGGAAGGTGACGGCGTCCCGTTCCGACTCCTCGCCCAGGCCGATCACATGGCGCTCCTCGCCATTGAAATAGGCGATCGACGGGGTGGCCAAGTCGCGTTTGTCGGCGGCGATCTCGAGCACGGGCCCGTTCGGCGAATGCGCCTCGATCAGGCGCTGAATCTCGGAGCGCAGCTTGGCGCGCGGCCCGTGCGGCGCCGCGGGCGCGGTGGCGGGCGCCCAATCTCCTTCAATCGACATCGCGTCTTCCTTTTTTCATAAGCCCGGCTAACGCGCCTCGGCTGGCTAACGTTTCTTGGAAACGCCTGAATCACGCTCGCATCTTGAGTTCACCGCGGGATTGGCCATCGCCTCCCGAATGTGATCGAGATTGGCACATGGACCTGGGCCGTCCTAGAGCGTTAACACCTCTAGCACGCCCGCCTGCGCGGCGCGCCTCTTGATCGCCGATTTGACGGAATAATCGGCGGCCCAGGACTTTGTTTTAACGCGCGTTTCGTCCTGTCGGCGGTTTCCGCTTACCGGAAGACGCCCTCGTTTAGGAAGGAGCCCCCGTGCCGACGATTTTGCTGTGCGGGGCGCTGGTGGCCTTGGTCGCCGTGGCGGCGGTCTCTCTGCGCCAGCTCCTTCGCCGCGATGGCGTCACGCGCCGGGTCCAAGGCGCCCATGTCGCGCCGCCGCCTGACACCTTGCCGGGCGCCGACAGCTTCACCTACCGGACCGTCAGCGGCCGGACGTTGCGCATCCATCTCTTCCAGCCCGCCGATATCGCCACGCCGCGCCCGGCGATCCTGTTCTTCTTTGGCGGCGGCTGGCGGATCGGCGATGCGCGCGCGTTCATCGGCCAGGCGAAGGCCTTCGCCAGACGTGGCTTCGTCGCCGCCCTGGCGGACTATCGGGTGTTTTCCCGCGACCGCACCACGCCCCTCGACGCCATCGACGACGCTCAGGGTGCGTTGGCCTGGGTCAAAGACCATGCGGGCCAGTTGGCGGTCGATCCCGGGCGCATCGTGCTTGCCGGCGGTTCGTCGGGCGGTCACCTCGCGCTCTTCAGCACGATGAGCCTGCCGGCGGATGATCGGCCCGCGGCCCTGGTGCTGTTCAACCCGGTGGTCGATGTCGTGAGAATGGCGTCGAAAGTCCACCTGACCGATGCGGAGGCGCGGCTCATCTCGCCCGGCGACCTTCCCGTTTCCAGCTTGCCGCCGATGATCATCTTCCACGGTCAGGCGGACAACGCCGTGCCCATCGAGACGGTGCGCGCCTTTCAGGCCCGCGTCACCGCGGCGAACGGCCATTGCGAGTTGGTCGAGTATCCAGGCCAGGCGCACGGTTTTTTCAATGTCAGGGCCGTCGATCCCGTGATCGGGCGGTCCCCTTACACGGACACGCTGAGGCGCGCCCTCGCCTTCACGGACAATATGGGCCTTAGCGGGCCCCCGGTGCGACCTCCCCGCTTCAGTGGGCCGCCTTGATGAAAGCGATGACGCTTTGGGTCACGGTGGCGTAGTCGGGATCTCTGTTGAAAAAGCCGTGTCCCCGCCCGGGAAAAGTGTGGAGATCGGCCTGGTTTCCCTTCGACGTCACCGTGGCCACAAAAGCTTGAACATCCGGATAGGGTGAGAGCTGGTCGGCGGTCCCGTGGAACACCACCATGGGCGGGAGGTGCGCCACCACGTCGTTCTTCAAGGCCTCGGTGGGTCCGGGCGGGAAGGAGCTGATGACCGGATTGAGCAAGACGAGGCCGTCGGGCATCGACTGGGGCTGAGGGTCAATGAGGGCGGTGGAGAGCGCGAGATAACCGCCGACGGAGCCCCCGCCGACAAACAGGCCGTGGGGGCTGATGTGCAGCTGCGCGGCATGGCTCCGCGTCCACAGCACCGCATCCTTCGCTTCCTGCTCGGGGCCATTGCCGCCGCCAAGGGTGTAGTTCGCCGAGAGGCAGGTGATGTGTTCTTGGGAGATGTCCTGGCACATCCGCGCGAATTGGGCCGCCCCGCCGCTTCGCCACCCGCCGCCATGGAAAAACAGCACGGCGGGCCGCGCGGCCCCGGCCTGATCGCCGCCCCAGATCAGTAGCGTCAGGGGGCCATCGGGACCTTGCCCATAGACGAAGCTATCCGGCTGAGGACCTGGGCCGCCCTGATCTTGCGCTCTGCAGCCCGTGACCAGGGCCAGACCGGTCGCGAGGGCCAACGCGACGCCGAGCGCGCGCCAGGGCGAGCGTGGCTGTGAACGGGGCGCGAGGCCAATCGGAAGTCCTGCTCTGCCTTTTGAACCTGTCACGTGTTGGATCACCTGCCCAGTGGCGCCCACACCCAAAGACCTTGGCGCTCCTACAGCAGCGACGGCGCCTCGGCAATTGGCGGGCCCAATCCGCGCCACGACCACGGACCCGGCCCGACAGACCGGCGGTTGCCAAGAGCGACGCATTGTGGTCGCGTGGCGTAGGGAGGGTCAGCACGCTAAGGCGCACTTTATCAGGAGCCTTCGATGTCGAACCCTTATAACGGTCTTCCGGACTCAGCTTTCTGGCGTCTCGCCGTGGCGCAGCGGCATTTCTCTCAGCTGGGTCCGATATGGTCTCCGAAATTCGAGATCGGTCCGGAGCAGCGCGTGGCCACATATGGCTCCTGCTTCGCGCAGCATATCGGAAACGCGTTACGGCGGAGAGGCTTTGGTTGGTTGAGCACCGAACGGCCGCCGCCCAAGTTTTCGCCAGCCGACGCCCGCAAATTCAACTATAATATTTTCACCTGCCGCGTGGGCAATATCTACACGACCTCGCTTTTGCACCAGTGGACGCGCTGGGCTCTGCTCGACGAGCAACCCCCTTCGGAAATCTGGCGCCAAGGCGAAACCTACTTCGACCCCTTCAGACCGGCCATCGAGCCCGGGGGATTCGCCTCCGCTGAAGAAGTCGTGGCGCTACGCGCGGTGACCATCAAGGCTTTCGGGGATTCGATCAGAACCGCCGACGTCCTGGTCTTCACCCTCGGACTGACGGAATGCTGGCGCAATAACGAATACGGATTTGAATATCCGGCATGCCCCGGCACGATCGCGGGTGATTTCGACGCCGCGAAGCATGATTTTCATAATCTGACGGTGGCCGAGACGGTCGCCAATCTGACGTCGTCGATCAGCCTCATGAAGGCCGCCAACAGCAAATTGAAGATCATCTTGACGGTCTCTCCCGTGCCCCTGACCGCCACATATTCCGGCAATCATGTCATGGTCGCGACCACGGAGTCCAAGGCCGTCCTTCGGGCCGCCGCCGGCGAGGTCGCGAGAGCCACCCATTATGTGGACTATTTTCCGTCCTATGAGCTGATCAGCAACCCCGCCATGCGGGGCGTCTTCTTCGCGCCGAATCAACGGGAAGTGACGCAGATGGGCGTTGATTTCGTGATGGAGCAGTTCTTTTCCTGCCTGAGCCCGACCGCCAACAAACCCGCTCCCAAAGCGCCGCGGCCGCCGCCCCACCTCAGAGCCCGAAGGGCGCCGCCGCGGCCAAATGAATTGGCCACGGACATCGTGTGCGAGGAAGAATTACTGGCTGCCTTCGCGCTTAACTAGGCCGGTCCAGACCATCCAATGACGCCATGATGGCGCTCAAGATCAGGGCGCCGCCGTCAACATTAAGATGATACCTGTCGCGCAGCGTATTGTCGTTCCGGTCAGCTTCCTGACCGGCGATGTTTAACGAGCCCTTGTAATATTGCTGTTTCGGACGACCGTTTTCGAGAAACAGCTCCGCGGGAAACTGAATGAGCTGGCACGGACTGATGAGCGGCGCCAGCAAGGCCACGCCGTCCTCGTTTTGGGCGCGCGTTCCGATATTTCCAACCTGGTTCACGTTGTGTGAAAGGAGGAACATGGGCTTCTCAGTGACGTCTCGCAGCGCATGGACGAGCTTGATGGCATTGAACTGACCCAGCCAACTCGCGACAGCGGTTGAGCGGACGGAACTCGAGTATGATTCCCGCGAGATGCCGCGATCAAACATGGCGCAATTGAGCGGGGTGGGCGCGTCGCCATAGATGACGAAACAATCGTAATCTCGCACGTCATTGCTGCCGCCCGAGTGGTGAGGCGCATTAACGATCTTATGATCAATGATGCTGAGCTTATCGAAATCAGATCCCGCGTTCGCGAAGAAGCTGAATATATATTTGTCTCGATTTGGCAGGCTCTCATAGGCCCGCCTTACGGCGCCCAGGAAACTATTGCCGATCAGACAAACCCGCCAGGCCGGGGCGCCGCTGTCCGCCAACGCCTCGGCCGCGCGCGCCTCCATCATGCCGCCTTCAGGCCGACCCCGAAGACAAACGGCGGCATCATCTTGACCCGAACCTCCTGGACCTCGAACCCATCGAGGATGACGTTCTTCATGGCCTGCGGGCTGATCCGCCAATAGTCCGGCGTCGCGTGGACCCGATAGGTGACGGTCACATCGGCGACCGGATTGCCCTTGCGTCCCACCGCCACCACGCCGGCGTCATTGGGACCCATGCTGAAACAAGGGGTGATGAAGATGGCCAGGCCCCCCGGCGCCAGCACGCGGCGGATCTCTTCAGCCGTGTGCAGAAACCGGGCGTCCCCCGCCATCGACCGGTTTGAAATCACCACGCCGAATTTACCGTCGGGGAACAGCTCGCGCATGTCGTGGGCGCCCCCGCCGTGGAAGGTCACGCCATCGCGTTCGGCATCCTGGCCCAGGCCAATCACATGGCGCTCCGCGCCCGTGAAATAGGCGATCGACGGCGTGGCGAGGTCGCGTTCATCGACGGCGATCTCAAGCACCGCGCCCTTGGGCGAGTGGGTCTCGACCAGACGCTGGATCTCCGCGCGCAGCTTCGCGCGCGGCCCATGCGGCGCGGCGGGCGCGGTTGCGGGCGCGGCGCCTTCTTCGCTCGCCGTGGCCCCATCCTGTTCGGTGGGGCTCGCCTCCGGCGCCTCGGCTGGCTGACCCGGCTCGGCCCCAGACCGAGAGTCCTGACCGTCCGCCGCCCGGGGATGACATCCCACGGTGGCCAAAGCCTCCCGCACCTGATCGAGATTGGGAACGAAGCGGGCCACGCCGCCCGTGTTCTGGCCGGAATGGAAAATCTTCTGATCAATCAGAGCGGCATGCTTCTCGATGTCCGCGGCGGTGAACCCGAGAAAATCCAGCAAGTCGTGGACGTGTTTAAGGCGGGTCTCGGCGTCGCCAGAATAGAGGTCTTCGTAATAGATCTCCTTGAAATCGACCCCAAGGCGGGTGAGTCCGGAGCGAATGAATTCGGTCGCGTTGCGGCAACGCATATAGTGGGCGACCATCTTGTCCACCGGCAGGGAGCCAAGCTTGCGGCGCCCCTCGGCGACCTCATCAAAGACCCGCTCGGCATAGTCCTTGAACCAGGTTCCGTGGCTCTCCGCGATATACTTCGAAATGAGCCTGGCATATTCATCGCGTCGATAGAGTATGATGTGCCGATATGAGACCCTTGCCGAGGCCTCCATAAGAAATTGATTAAAGTCGTCAGTGTGTATTTCATAGCAATGCTTGATCAAATATTTATCGGCGAATAGGGCCCGTAGAGACCGGGTCAGGGTGGCGACGTTCTTGGTTTTTTGCCACGCTTCCGTAATGGGCCAAAACTGGCGCGGCTTGGCGCGCGCCCAGTTGAACGGCTCGTGGTCGGCGGATTTGTGTTCCGACATCTCCATGAGCAAATCCGTCAGCGCGGTGCCGCCGGTTCGCTGCATTGTCCAGATAAAGAATGGGTAGGACATGCTCTGCGTCTTCAAGGGGGACAATGGATTGCGGCTGGCGATTCGCGGCGAAAGCGTCGCTCAAATGCGAAGCCAGCGACACGCAACATCGGTTACCGTGATGCAACAACAATAG
>Ga0116227_10016370_pt1 | contig 10665 bp, 10 predicted proteins | sample S1TSphgellanicum_FD_89693 | JGI IMG/M metagenome (GOLD analysis project Ga0116227, IMG submission 89693) | Host-associated microbial communities from peat moss isolated from Minnesota, USA - S1T2_Fb - Sphagnum magellanicum MG | ecosystem: Host-associated > Plants > Peat moss > Unclassified...
GCCTGTTTTTCTGGCTGCCGGAGAATCAATTTAATATACGTATAGGTGTTGGCGTTATAGATACCTTTGAAGCTGCCTACAAAGGGAGACGGTTGGAGGTATTTAATACAACCGCAGATACCATTCACTTCGACGCAATGGATAGTCGTTTGTAAATGAAAACGCAGGCAATAGATGGTGAAGGTCAACGGCGGGATATAGCATATCTGTCCAGCAGCAGGTGTGGTAACAGTTATCATCATTTAGCCTTACCTCCTGGTCAACGGGTAAATATGGAATGTATTATATCTCTGGTTATTTAAATATTATCTATATTTGTTATGCTAAGAAAAATCTAATCTCCGGTTTTATTCGTAAATACCAGAGAGTCAATCCATTTATACGAACCCTTAACCACATCCCTATGGACGAGCAGCACTATATGGAGCAGTATTGGCAACAACTGCGCAATATGGGACTCACGGAAGAAGCGATAGCCATGTATAAGCAACAGTTGCAACAACCGACCGACTCCCCTATAAACTGGCAGGAGCAGATGAACCTATTGGAAGATAATAGTCATCAGTTTAATCAATTGTTTTCCGGAGATGATGCAGATGTAAGCGATACCGAGGAAGATCCGTTGGTGATCAGGTTACATCCGGGGAGCCATCTGAACATTGCGCAGCAATGGGGAATAGCCTGTGGGGCAGATATTGCCTTTGTAAACCGTCAGTACCTCAACGATGTGACCACCGGATCAGACAGGGAGGATTGCCGTGAGCAGTTGTCCGAATGGTGGGATATAGACAGTACGGCTGATTTGCAGGATACGCTTTCCTGGTTACGGGAAAGTGGTCATCGCATAGAATATGATATTATCTGGCAGGCGATCAATACGGTTTCCCTGAAAGAAAGCAAGGCTTTTTTGAGGGATTATATTGCGACCAACGAGCTGGAAGAAGCTGTGGTGATGGAGCGTTTGCGTAATACCCGCGATGCGCTGGAGCTGTTCCGGGAAAGAAAGCTGATCGACAGCCATTTACAACCGGATATGCTGATCTGGGATTTTGGTCGTATCATCAACCTGAGCAGGTCTGGTTATGATGCCGGTTATATCAGTGAAGCCGCTGCGCTGGAGTACATCCATTCCTGCGTGCCCTTAATAAAGAGAACTTATACTTCCTGGAAGCATCTTTCTGTTTCCTATCAGTTTGCCCGTTGCGTATGGAACGGCGTAGAAATGGGAGGGTTTGAAACCCTGCAGCGTAACATGGAGTACCTGTTGCAAGCACCGGAAAGTCCGTGGAAGAAACTGACCTTTTAGTTGATGTGGCGGTATTAATGTTGCATGATCCGGTTTTGCTCACTGTCTTTCAGGTGTAGCAGAATATGCTTCGGCAGCAAGGGACTGTCGAAGGCCAGGTCTACTGAATTTTTATCAAAGTCCTTTAGTTTTGCCACCCGGTGAAATATTTCATATAGTGCAATGGGTTCTTCGTTAAAGCTAACGCAGGTACTCACAAAGTTCAGTTCATTAATAGCATACCCAGGTTTCTTCATATTATCTTCCACATCTTTCAGTCTGCCTATAAAATGACGTTGACGGATAAACGTAGTGCTGTTCATGATGATAAAGATATAGTTGGCGTACGATGTTATTTTCCCGTAGTACATGTGATTGTCTCTTCCGCTGCGTTCTACGAGGTATTCCTCTCCTGATTTATATATTTCCAGCGAAGAGCGCCAGATCCTTTCCGCTGCTTTTTTGCCTGATTTAAATGGCAGATTCCGGTTGTAACAATACCAGTATCCTACCAGGTGATCCAGTAAAGGTTGATTGACGGCTGCCAGTGGTACATTGATCTTCAGTTCGTGAAACGGGAATACTTCCGCCGAGTTATTAATGAAATCAATATAGCTGCTGAAGCCCAGCGCCACCGCTATTACATTGAGTTTTGAGAAATTGGGACTGCCCAGGGAATGGAGCGTGCTACTGTTTTTGGCCGCTTTTAGTTTGCGGATGATCAGGTGTTCATAGAAGTAATTTTCTCCAAAAAGGGAAGCCGGCGCGTTTATTTTCCTGGAGCGTTGTTGTTTTTCAATGATGGCATTGAATTCTTGTACAACATAGGTCCATTCTGTTTTGGAAACGTCCTCCCAGCTTATCTTTTTCAGGTATTGATGGGCAACATAATTCATTAATCGTTCCAGGTTCAGTAGTTCTTCCTTACTCATAATAATACGATTATAATACGGAAATAGGTCGCTCTAAGATACGTACAAGACTTTGGTATTCTGGATTTTTTTCATCTTGTAGTAAGAAAATAAAAACTAACACTATGATGATGAAAAACAATGAATTCGTAGCCTTATCACCGGGAAACCTGCTATGGGAGCGGATCAGTGGTTTCCGTTTGGATGACCCAGATGCCCGGTTACCCTTTTCAAAGAAGCTGGCCCGGGAGCAAAAATGGGATGAAGTATTTACCCGGAGAGCGATAGAAGAATACAAGCGGTTTATTTATCTCTGCTGTATATCCCCCACGGGTGCTTCTCCTTCAGAGATAGTAGACCGGGTTTGGCACCAGCACCTGCTTTACACGGAAAATTACTGGGATGCATTTTGTGGGAATACGCTGGGTAAAAAGATCCACCACTACCCATCTTCCGGCGGGATGGCAGAACGAAAGAAGTACGCCGACTGGCAGGAAGATACCGGAGCGCTTTACCGGCGATGTTTTGGCGAAGATCCACCGCCGGCCATCTGGAAAAATAAAATGAGTCCTTTCCCCACGTTGTTGAAACGTACTACCGCCTTCCCCCGGCGATGGTTAACCGCCCTTCTCTTTTTCACCACTGTTTTACTTACAGGTTGTACCGGCAACAACAGCATCTTCTTCGGCTTACTGGCGTTGTTCCTGGTAGTGGGATCTCTGACGAACCGGAATGATAAAGATAAAAGCAAAAATACAGGCGATAGTTCCGGAGGCTGCGGCAGCGGTAGTAGTTGTGGCAGCAGTTGCGGAAGTAGCTGTGGTAGTGGATGCGGTGGTGGTTGTGGTGGATGCGGCGGATCCTGAACCTTTAAAAACAGATATATGAAAAATGAAATGACCCCGGCCCCCTGGCTTTATCTGCTGGCTGTTCCTGCTTTTCTTCTCCCTTTAGTATACGTTTATCATGTCACCGGACAGTGGAATCCCTTTGCCATTAATGGTAGGCATTTTCTCCGGTGCTATGGCTATGGTGTAATAATGGGGTATGCCGCGGTAATATTGCCGGTGTTGCTCCGGCAGGATACCGGTCTTTTCCCTTTTATGAATGGAGTGGTGATGACCTTGTTGATCGTAGGCGTGATCCGGTTATGCCAGGGATTATTCAACGGAAAACCGGTAGGCTACCTGTTCTGTTTACTGATCAGTTTGCTCGTATTATGGTGGTTGACCCGGGTACTATACGCTAAAAAGAGATAGACGGATGTCTATCTCTTAGCAAAATAAGGGGACCTTCATAGTGTTTCCATAGAATAGAATAGTATTAGCAGGTAGAGATGTTCATACCGTCAGCTATAGTCTTTTTTTGGAGCGAACAAGGACAAAATACGCTAGGTTTTCTGACCAGATTGGTGTAATATTATTAATAATTATATGTCAATCTTTTTCTTAAAGTGACAATGGTAACAACAATGGATGAAAGTATCTTGCATGCATTTAATGCACATCTTCATCCTTGTTTAGTAGAATTTTTAACGGCAAAGAGCTTAGCCAGTAATATTTTTCAGGCTTGCTTTTCAAAAGTCAACAATAAATGGCAGGCTATTAAACTTATTAGATGAAGTGACTAATAAACGCGATGAAAATACGGTTGTGTCCAACATTGTATACATTTGGGGATTTTCGAAGGCATTAATAATGTGTAAGTTATAGACTAAAAAGGGTATTTGTATAATATTAAAATATTATATGATAAAAGAAAATTCAGAATGCTAAAGTATTTTTATCTTACTTGCTTTTGCTTAGTGTTAATATTTATATACCGGAATCGCAATGCTAGCTTTTTTCAGAAGTAAGACCAGTGGGGAACCACCTGATATCAGCAGGAAACTCATGGAATGGTTTTCATTCTTTTTATCTGATAGATATTATAGAACCAGGGTGCGGATATGGTCGCACGTACTGATGTGGGGATGCATGATCTTGTTGTATGCACTTTTGCTGAGTTCAAGTTTCGGGGTCTCTATTAGTGCCAGCCTGGTGTTTGTGGTACGTAATATGCTTGGCGCGATGTTCTTTTTTTATTTCACTTTTTATTTTATTATTCCTAAAGTACTGTCGAAAGGTTATATTTTTTTAACGATTTTGTGCTTATTAATACCTTTTCTGTTCTGGTCTGTTATTAACTATCTATGTTCTCTGTATGCGGTTGTTTTCCTGGAAATAACAGATAGTCCCCTGAGGGATTTCCTGGAGCGTGTGGTTGATGCAGGATGGGAAGACACTTTTTCGCCGAACCATTTATTGAAAATTTTTCTTCCTGTATTGATGACGATCGCCCCACCGGTATCATTAAAACTGATCCTGGATATTATCAGGGCTTCCACTCTTACACTGCGACTGGAGCGGGATAATCTGAATCTGGAAGTGAATTTTCTTCGTTCTCAGTTGAATCCGCATTTTCTTTTTAATACATTGAATAATATATATTCTTTGTCGATCAGAAACGACGCCATGGCTTCAGACCTGATCATGCATCTGTCTGAGATGATGCGTTATACACTATATGATTCCAATACGGAAATGGTGCCTCTTCATATGGAGGCGGAGTTCTTAAAAAATTATGTGGAGCTGGAAAGTGTGCGGTATGGGAAGAATGCCAGTATCCGGTTTGAATGTGATACGGAAACAATGGAGGAGCACCAGATAGCGCCCTTGCTGATGTTTCCGTTTGTAGAAAATGCTTTTAAATATTCGCATAGTACTACGGCTGATAAATGCTGGATCCATGCCTCTATGGATGTAACAGACCGCCAGCTCCGATTTGAAATTTCGAACAGTAAAGGAGAGTTGCCGGAAGGGAAAAAGGTACCCGGCGGCATAGGGTTGAGCAATACCCGTAAAAGATTAATGCTGTTATATCCGGGTCAACACATTTTATTTATTGAAAATAATCCCGAATATTACAAAGTTGTCTTGACACTAACGTTGAACTAGAAAAAATATGGATCAAGTAATTACCTGCCTCGTAGTTGATGATGAGCCGTTTGCGAGGGATCTGATGGAAAATTACATTGGAAGGGTGCCGTATCTGCAACCTGTAGCTTTTTGTGAGAATGCCTTTGATGCAATGAATGAATTGCAGCGGCAATCTGTAGATCTGCTGTTTTCTGACATCCAGATGCCCAATATCAATGGCATAGAGATGATCCGCTCCCTGAGCAATCCTCCATTTGTGATCTTTACCACCGCTTCAAAAGATCATGCGGTTGCTGGTTTTGAGCTGGATGCGGTAGATTACCTGGTGAAACCAATCTCCTTTGAAAGATTCCTGAAAGCCGTGAATAAGGCCCGGAATCACATCAGTCAGCGGCAGCAGCCAACGCCGGCAGCTGAACCCGTAAAACCTAAAACGAATCCTGCCAATCACCTGTTTGTAAAGGATAATAATAAGTTAACCAAGATCCTTTTTGATGATATCTATTATGTGGAAGGCATGAAAGATTACATCAAAATTGTGTGCCGGGAAAAGAATATCATCACCTATATGCGCATGAAGGCCATTGAAGATATTTTGCCTCCCGACCAGTTTATGCGTATCCACAAATCCTATATCGTACGGCTGCAGTCCATTAAATCCATCATGGGTAACACGGTTGAAGTAATCAACGGACAGTCTGTTATCATCTCTAAGTCTTCCAGACAAGACCTTAAACGCTTACTTGGCATTGCTAACTATAACGACGATGAAGAATAGTTGTCGAGTTGGCTGATCAGAGACCGTTGGTCGAAAAAATGGGTAATTATGTCTAAAAAAATATGATATCTGAGATCATTGGGCGAGTTTAGACGTCGGAAATTATCCATTCACTTTTAAAATACCGAAAGATGGAAACAAACATGTCTTTGAACGGCCGCCCTATGTTGACCTTAGAAAAAGAAATCGTTTCAAAAGCTGATACACACACCATCGAGAATATCAGCGCCCGCAATAGCAAAGGCGCTGGCATCGATTCCAGCATACCCACTACTCCCACTACGCTTACTGGACTAATAGCCACATTGGGAGCTTAAATAATTTGATTACTATTCCTCATTGATTAACCCCTTTGGTCAAATGCAATACAGATGTGCCATAGTAGATGACGAGCCTCTGGCATTAGATATTCTGGAAAGCTATATCCAACGAACTTCCTATTTAAAACTCGTGAAAAAAGCATCAGAGTTACACACTGTGGAAGATCTGATCGCGGAAAGAAAAGTGGACGTTGTTTTTCTGGATGTAAATTTAAGAGGCAATACAAGAGATATTATAGCGCAGTTCCTTAAAAAGGACTGCGTTTTTATTCTCGTTACCGCATATTCCAGTCGCGAAGTACAACACCTTTGCCGAAAGGAGAAACAAGGTTACCTGGGCAAGCCAGCCAGTTATAAAAAGTTTGTGGATGAAATGGAAAGGGTCATTCCCGGTGTTAAAATAGCCGTGACCTGAGATCCTGAAAAACATTTTATCTTTATCTAAGCATACAGAGCCGGAAAACAAGGTTTTTCTACTAAAGTAAGTATGCTCAGCATATATGTTTCCGTTAAGTACCTGCGATTTCTTTTTAGGGAGAATGCCACTATTGTCATATGAGAAAGTGTTGGAATTGCACCACAACACTCAGAATGACCAGGATTCCTTTGTATCGTTTATCCGGAAACTATACCGCTCACCCTTGTTGCAGGAAGCGATTTTCCTTGCTAGCCCGGTTTTATATGGAGAAATGATCAAGTGGCTTTCTTCGTCCGACACTTCCCTGAAATTGCCCCTGGCACTATACCGGTATTTCCTGAGAATGAGCACCCGTTGTACACCCTATGGCTTGTTTGCCGGTTGTACCATCGGGAAGATCTCGTCCGATGCCACTCAACTCAACGCGCCTGCTCAAACCCAATATCAGCCCGTAGCCCGACTTGATATGGAATACCTATCGGAGTTGATGGATACACTGGTACAGCAACCCGAAATAAACCAGCAACTGACTTTTTATCCTAATAATAGTTTATATACTTCCGGCAATGCCTGGCGGTATTTTGAATACCATCTGCGGGACAAAAAACGACATTACTTCCTCAGTGCTTTTTCCAATAATGCGTATATAGCGACATTATTAGCCACCGCAGAGAAAGGCGCTCCCATTCCGGTACTTACTGCCGTATTGACTGATAGCGGAATATCAGCCCCGGAAGCTATCGCCTTCATTGAAATGTTGATCCGCAATCAGATCCTGGTAGCAGGGTTATCGCCTGAAATCACCGGACATGATCAACTGGGTGGACTGATCCGGACATTGGCTTCCCTGGACCCTGTACCCGCCTTTATCCCAGCCTTGCAACAGGTCCGGCAGCTACTATCGGCTCCCTCCGCAGGAGTGACCCGGTATTCCGAAATTAAAAAGATACTGCTAACACATTTTCCCGGGATTACGGTCAAAGATCCCGTACAGGTAGATCTTTTTTTTCAACACGCCACTAACCGTCTGTCTACCGCCGTTACGGACATACTGTTATCCCGGTTAGCGCGATTGTCGGTGTTGGGAACCTCCGGCGCCAGCGCCGATCTGCAACAGTTTAAAACCCGCTTTATACAACGATATGATCAACGGGAAGTGCCACTGATGATGGCGCTCGACAGTGAATCCGGCATCGGCTACGGGGTGGTTGCCGGTGATCAGGCGAGCTATACGCCATTGATCGATGACCTGGTAATGCCTGCATATCAACAGAATGGCACTACTAACTGGAATGCACAAACGAAATTTGTACTGAAACATTTCCTGGCCTCCCAAAGTACCGGTGCTACCGTTATTAGGCTGACAGATACAGATCTTGATGAACTGACGGCAGATGATCCTCCACCCGCGTTGCCTCCTTTTTTGGGCCTGATGGGCTCTCTGATGGCGGCTTCCGCTTCTTCTCTGGACAATGGGGAATTTGAATTTTTATTAAAGACCTGTCATGGCCCTAATGCGCTCTCGCTATTGGGACGCTTTGCTGCCGGTCATGAAGAACTGGAAGGTTTATTGCGTGATGTAGCCCGGCAGGAGCAACTATCCGAAAAAGACCGGGTGTTGGCGGAAATCGTGCATTTGCCGGAAGGTCGTACCGGTAATGTTCTATTACGGCCATCACTATACGATTATGAAATTCCCTTCCTGGGCAAAAGCAGTCTGCCGGAAGAAGGACAGTTACCGGTGAGTGATCTGCTGGTATCGGTACGCAACGACCGGGTAGTACTGCGTTCGCGGCGACTGGGAAAGGAAGTGTTGCCGAGGTTGACCAGCGCGCATAATTTTGTCCGTGGGTTGGCCGTCTATAAGTTCCTGTGTGATCTGCAACAGCAGGAAGCCTTTTCCATACAATGGAACTGGGGCATCTTACTGGACCAGCCTTTTCTGCCAAGAGTGATGTATCACCAGGTGATCCTGGAGAGAGCGAGATGGTACCTGCTGCGTAGCCGCTTTGAGGAACTGCTGGTGTCGCATACACCGGATGCCGCCCTGTTGCTGCTAAAAGAACAGTGTCAGTTACCCGAGCTGGTGTTATTATCCGAAGGAGACAATGACCTGCTGATAGATTTTAGCTGTGTATTTGCGCGGATGCTGTTGATCGACAAACTAAAAAAAGGGAATGTAATCCTTTACGAATGTCTGTTTAATACCGCTACCCGTTTGCCTGCCAATGAGCAGGGCGCTTTTTGCAACGAAATCATTTTGCCCTTGCGTAATACCCGCTGGCAACCACCGGTTGTCTCCGTGGAAATGCCGTCAGCAAAGACGCTGCCCCGTAATTTTGCACCGGGCAGCGAGTGGTTATATGCAAAGATCTACTGTGGTCAGAAATGGATGGATAAGTTATTACTGAAAGAACTGCTTCCCTTAACGGCGTCGTTGCAATCTTCCGGGATAACAGACCGCTGGTTTTTTATCCGGTTTCAGGATCCGGAGCCGCATATCCGCATCCGCTTTCATTTGCCACAATACCCAACCCATAGCTATACCCTTATACAACAACTACAGGATATCCTGGCGCCCTATCTGGAAGATGACATCGTTCATAAATTGCAGTTTGATACCTATATCCGGGAGTTGGAACGGTACGGTGCTTTGTTGATGGAACCGAGTGAATCATTTTTCTATCATGACAGTGAAGCTGCGCTGCGATTATTACAGTCGGCCGGTGGTGGAGAAACAACCGGGCGTTGGCTGCTCGCGTTGAAAGGAGCTGATGAGTTATTAAACAGTTTCGGCTATACGCCGTTGATGAAAAGCCGGTTGTTGCAGCAACTCCAACAGCAGTTTTTTAAAGAATATCATGGGGATGCTGCATTGCTGCTGCAATTGAATAATAAATACCGGCAGCATAGCAGGCAGATTGCAATGATATTGGAAGATAGCGTGTATGAGTATACGTTTTTTGAAAATGAGGGATTGATGTCTGATAGCAGTAGTGAAGATGCGGTAACAAAAGCCTCCCGATCTGTAGCTGACGGCGGCAATGGGTATAGGTTAACAGCGGATGTCCGGGAAATACTTAGCGTCCGTGCGCAGGCTTTTGAGAAAATCATCCGTGAGTTGCGGGTAGTAGAGCCCAACGCCGTGGTGGAACTACCACCGCATTATCTACATATGTTCCTGAACCGGATGTTTACTGCGAATGCACGTTTACAGGAGCTGGTGATTTATCATTACCTGATGAAGTACTACGCATCTTTGGTGGCGAGGGGCTGAGGCCGGTGTACCGCCATTCATCCATAAATTACTGAATCCATAAAATCCTTGTTATTTTTACAAGGTAATTTCAATCTCCCCCTTATTAATTTATTGAAAATAAGCTATCATGAAAACAAGAATAGTTCTCCTGGGATGTTTGTCCGTGATGACATTGTTATCTGTACAAAGCAAGGCCAATAACGGGGACAGCAGTGCTGTTCGCCGTACGGTGGCAGATCCTGCGAATGCAGGGTTGAAACTGCCCGCCGGATTCAAGGCGCAGGCTATTGCAGAAAACCTGGGCGCCGCCCGTCATATTGCGGTAACGCCGCTGGGGGATGTCTATGTAAAAGTCCAAACGGCCAAACCGGGGAAAGCCATTGCCATGATACATGGCGGTGAGGTGAAAACCTTTGGTACTTACCGGGGTACCGGCATGGTGATTAAAGGAAATTACCTGTATACCTCTTCCGATGAGGAAGTGTTTCGTTATGCCCTGAATGATAAATTCGAGGTGATCAATCCGGAGCAGCCGGAAAAGCTGGTAACAGGCTTGATTAACCGTCATCAGCATGAAGCCAAGGCTTTGACGCTGGATAATGCCGGTAATATTTATGTGAATATCGGTGCTTATTCCAATTCCTGCCAGGTACAGGACCGTGCGAAAGGTTCAAAAGGAATTGAAGGCTGTCCTATCCGCGATTCCGCAGCAGGTA
>Ga0116227_10016371_pt1 | contig 10665 bp, 8 predicted proteins | sample S1TSphgellanicum_FD_89693 | JGI IMG/M metagenome (GOLD analysis project Ga0116227, IMG submission 89693) | Host-associated microbial communities from peat moss isolated from Minnesota, USA - S1T2_Fb - Sphagnum magellanicum MG | ecosystem: Host-associated > Plants > Peat moss > Unclassified...
AAGAATGTTTAATTTGGACAAAGTTTTACCCTTATATTTTCTTGTCAAACATTCAAAAACTTGCTCCCTAAAGGAAGTTGTTCCCTAGGGCAATCCCCAAGGTCTATTGTCCAGTATTGAAAGACTCCAAATGCCAATAGAAAAAGTGAACATATACGAGCTATTCATGCCCAATTATGGGAGCCAATAGCTTTGGGATGAACACCATTAGCTTACTTCATGGGGCTACATGTATCAACTAGCTTGCATGTTGTATGTTGCAAATTGTTATCTTATTGTTGCAACTCCGGTGGATAATATAGAATTTTTAAGAGAAGAGGTGGATATTCATCCCGAGTAACTAGGTATGATTTGTCTTGTTATGGGAAATTATGAAACATCACTATATTGTGATTCATAGGGGCTTGAAGGAGTTGCGCATGAGGTGAAGGAATAAGAGAGGGATGTGTAACAACCAACAACAACTTGGTACCATCTTTCAAACCTCCATGTGCATGTTTTAATTGAATAGTTTTAACAAACTTCCATGTGCATGTTTTAATTGAATGGTTTTAACAAACTTTGTAATCCAATCACTATGGTAAATGATTTAAAACATAACATTAAGACCAAGTCCAAGTGATTAAACTTAAATAACAAGAGCTTTCAACTAATGTAGGCCATGTGACAAGGATCATGTCTTGAATGAGATAGAACTCAATGAAATAAGCCAAACTCACACAAACCCCAATGACATATAAGTTAATGACAACCCAAGTGACATCAACCTTAGTGATACTACAAACTTGATTGACATAGGTTGAATGACATCATGGGCCTTAATGACATCCATTCCAATGACATAGTACACCCAACCCCATGTGACACAAACCTCAACTTGACTAATGATTAGTGACATATGGCACTTTAATGACATAGGTTTAGTGACACATGTCCTTGTGACAAACTTAAGTCCTAGTGAATGACATAGGCCAATAGTGGCATAAGTGTTAATGACACAACCCTAATGGCCCTAATGACATAGGTCTTTGGGCAAAATGTGTTATATTTCAATAAACTTTATTTTCTTTTTGCACAATGGTTGTTGTTCTAGTGAAAGAAATTTGATTAGTTGTTGCAAGGATGATTTGTATTTTGCTGTTAAAGATGTTGTGTTTAAAACAAAGGTGTTCAATAGGCATGGCACCTTTCATCGAATTGCGAATAGAAACATGGAAAATCTAGACTATGTGTATTTGCATTGTGATTTGTTAGACAAGGCAACTCTAACCCCAATCTCTTTCCAGGTCAAATCACCTCAAATAAATGTCTAGTATTTGCAAAAAAACATGTTTATGAAGGTCAAAAATTTCGACATTGAGTCAAATTCCAAAAGGGGTTTTGAAAAAGGCAACATGCATGTTATCATTATAATTGAATTGATGACCATTGTGTCATCAATCGCTATTTTTGAACTCAAATTGGTTCCCATGTTTTTCCACATGGATTCCATTAGAAAAATCAGAAGTTCTCTTCAAAATTGGAACCTTGCTACTATTTTTTTCATCATTATTAGTGTAAAGGGAGGAAGAAATAACAAAGGTGAAAATCAATTATTGATTGTGGAAGGAAAAGGTGAATTTAACCATAATGTTCTTGTTCTTGGCAATAATTTCAAAATAGAGTATGAACAACTTCTTGAAACATACAATGGAGGCTAATGTGTTATGGTTTTGATCAAGAATGTGGCAAGAACATGCAAAAAATATCAGTATTTCATAGCACAATAATACACAATTCCCACAAAGGTTATTAATGAGGCTACTCAAACTCTTCTTCTCAAGTTGCACAACAAATTATAAATTATTTGACCTATATTTTTTTTTTTAATTCCTTTCTTATCACTTTCTTCAAAAGCATTTTGAATTTTTTTTTCAAATTCAGATATTTATGATTTGATGGTGCCAAATGTTCAGTTGTAGTCATTTATACTATAATAATAATAATAATGTTTAAATATTATATTTAGATAATTAAATAATTTTAAATCAATTTATTATTATTATTATTATTAACTGAATGGGCACCCAATGGGGCCCAATTAAGTGCCCGTCAAAAATTATGTCACAAGGGGAAAAAAACTTTCTTTTCAATTTTCTGATTTTTTAACAATTAGATGCCCACCCAATTGTGCCCTAAGGACACAACTAGGTGGCCACTTGGTTTTGTCCCTAAGGGATTTTTTTTTTTTTTCCTAACCATTGGGTGGGCACTTGATCACACCTCAAAGACATAATCAAGTGGCCACTCGGTTGTGTCCATAGGGCCTAATCAAGTGCCCACGCAATTGTGTACCTAAAAAAAAAACCTTTTTACAAAAATACAATTGGGTGACCACCAGATTGCACCTTAAAAAATAACTGAATGCCCACTCGGTCATGTCCTTAGGGCCCAATTACATGCCCACCTAGTTGTGTTCATAAGCAAAAAAAAGTTCTTTAAAAAAAAAAAACAATCGGATGACCATTTGATTGTGTCCCTCCCATCATTAAAAAAAAAAATTACAATCAAGTGACCACCTAATGATGTCTTCCTAAGGGAAAAAACTTTTATTTTCATTGGTGTCTTTTTATAAATTTCTATGAAACATTTTTTTCACATTCTTAATTTTTTTTTGTTTTTAATTTTTTTATATATAAATAGGTGACCAAGGTGTTGTCCGTATTTAAACTAGCTATACCTCCATTCTAAAAAGTGTGAAAATTGTCATGTACTAGATGTCGTCATTTGCTCAATAGGTAATGTTCATTGCAATGCTTGTTGGTCAAAGTCAAAAGTTCATAAATCAAGTTTTCTTTAACTTTTCACTACAACTAATGATTATTAATATTATTGACCATTAAGGGAAAATGGTTTGAAGCAATTGTGCATATGATAAAGTTTGAATTTTTGAATTTGGCTCATCTAAAACAAGTTTAACCCTTAGTTTCAATTCATGTTTGTTGTAAATTTCAATTATTGTGCACATCCCTTATTGGTTTTCAAAAAGACATACAACAATTTATCCCAAAAATAGAAAGAAATTTGAGTGTTGAAGGGTTGATTGCTCCTTTTGCAATGAGTTATAATGACAATGTTTAGTGTAATGTGAAATGCAAGCGTCACTTTGATGAGTTGAAATAAGTTTCTAAACAGAAACCATCTTAAATGTTATGATTTTTTATTATAGTTTTTGTGCAACCTTTCTATAATTACATTTCGTATACAAATATTGTACATATGTGAAATTTTCATATACCATATTTTTTGTGCTTTCTTCTTTTTGGATGTTTGAAGCATTTTTTCAATTATATAATTTTTTTAATACAACTAGTTTTTAAATCCAATCAATTTTTCAATGCAAGTCGTTTTAAATAGCAATAGTTTTTAAATGTAAGAATTTTTTCAATATAATAAGTTTTTGCATGCAAGCAATTTTTCGAAACAAATAATTTTTCAATCCAAATAGTTTTTTAATACAAATAGTTTTCCCATCCAATAAATTTTTGAATCCAAGTAGTTTTCTAGTATAAATAGTTTTTCCATTCAATCAGGTTTTGAATCCAAACAATTTTTCAATACAAGTAGTTTTTTTAATTCAATCAAATTTTGAATCCAAACAATTTTTCAATATAAACAATTTTTCCATTCAATCAATATTTAAATCCAAATAGGTTTTTGGTACAAGTACTTTTCCATCTAATCAATTCTTGAATCCAAGTAGTTTTTTATTACAAGTAGTTTTTTCATCCATTCAATTTTTGAATCCAAGTAGTTTTTCAATACAATTCATTTTCAAATACAAGTAGTTTCTCAATATAATCAATTGTTTATATAATATATTTTTTCAATATAAACACTTTTTTTCATTATAAATATTTTTTCAATCCAAGTAGTATTTTTTAAAATTTCAATGTAAATGGTCTTCTAATGAATTATTGATTCCATGGTTTTTTTAATGTGTATGTGTGAGGAAGGCGATTTTTATTATTTATATATTCGGATTAAATTGAAGTTCATAATAATGGAAACAACTTTATCAAATTTTGTTGATTCATCATTTGAACATGTATTGTATTAATATGGTTTTCATTTGATTTCAACATACAAATATGAAATAGGCAACTTTTTTTTATTCTAAATCTTATTTATTAAATACTCATTTGTCCTATCTTCAATTGAGGCAAAATAGCATGGCACATTTAAATCAATGTTTATTATTAAATACAAAAGATACTCAACAATGTTATATTTGAAAATTAAATCGAAGTTTTTTGTTTGATTTACATCAAGGTATGGTCACAAATGAACATCAATATGTGACAAAAATGGCATTATGTGCTACAATGGGAGGTTTGTGGGGAGATTTCAATGCAATATTTCGAATAGTTGAGTATTTTACAAAGGTTAATTTATATTTGGAATAGAATTCAAAATGCATTATGTTTCAATGTGGAATGAATTTTCAATCTATCCCATTACATATAGTTTACAGCTTTCAACATTTTGAACCAAATGAATATGTTAATGGTCTATCCACATATACATTTATTTTTCAAATGAATGATCCCAAAGTTCATAAAAATTTGGATGGTTTTCCATCTTTTTCAGAATTAATGATGCCAAAACTTCATATTCAATTCTCATAACCAAATTCATGTTTTCTATTGGAATGAATTTGATTCTACATTAATTGACATATTAGCAAAATAATCAATAACCATTAACATTTATAATAAAAAAATCCAAAATGTTCCCATAATTTTATGTTTTAGTTGTTAAAGGTTATGTTTCTAAAAAGAACTTAAATGTTTCTCAAACAAATTAAATTATAATCACAACAGTTTTTTACATACTTTCAAATTCAAATAGAACCTAATTACACATCATACATATGTACAAGTTGTTTACATAATATCAATGAAAATAAACTTGTTTTATGTCGAGTATTGAATATAATTTTCAAAAACAAAATCATTCCATTGGTCAAAAAATTAACACAATTAAAAGAACATATTATTTCATCATGTTTTGCTTTTGTTCAAATTTATAAATTGTATGGGTATGGGCAATATAGGATGCACAATAGTGTTATTAATGTCCTTATAAACATGAATTAAACTCAATCAATACTACCATGTTTATCACATGATGATGCCACAATAGGTTGAAAGTAGATTTTTTCGTTCATGGGGTCTCCATCTTGCTTTTAACATCTCATGACTTTTTGTCCATTCCATTTGAACTTTAAAATTAACCAAGAATATCCCCCAATTATCATCATATATTAAAGAGTATGAACAAATTTCACAATGAAAACATAAATTTTGGACATGATTAACACGTCTAAAACATTCCCCACATTTACATTGATACAAGAAATATAAATTTACTTGCAAAAAAATCTCAACTACTTGATTTTTTTTTTAAAAAATTAACCCAACAACCTAAGTTGGAATTCCTTGCTTTAATAGTTACAAGCTAAAATGACCCACAATTTAGGTAACATGTCAAAAGTTTATACACCCCTTGGATGATAATATGTCCCATGTCAAAAAAAATTGAATTTTATAAAAAGGGATTCAAATATATGATTTTTATGTAATCTAGTTAGGTGGAATATTTTTATTATTCAAAAATTAATGTTTTGCACCAAATGGGGAACTTTTTAATGTGTGTGACCTTCTATGTAACAGTACATAAACAACTTGTAAATGGATTAGTTCCATAATTATGAACTTATAATACTAAGTCCATTTATCAAGTAATCTCCCAATTGATAAATGTCACAAGTAATTCAAAATAAAGGTATCCAGACCATTTCAAATGGCATGAAAATTTGGAGGAATTTTAGGAGCACTAAAATCAAAAGAAAATGGTGAGGTCTATTGCAACATGAATTTTGTAAAAACAAAATTCACAAACATTGTATTAAAGATTAACCACTAGTTACTTTTGAAAAAGATGATTCTTTAAACCTCAAACATGGGCATCCAACAATGTGACATTGTTGTCATGATCAAAATACGCTATAAAAAAGTATTATTAAAAACACCTCTTATTAAAAATTGGTCCACTCTAGCTTGCATTGACCCCTTTAGAAGCAGCATGAAAAACATAATTATTTCATTTCAAATTTGGAAATCAAAGGCAACTATTGTTGAAATGGAGTGTGCCAAAAAAATTGAACTTGAATAAATGAACTTTGGAATTGATTTATAGGAAGACCTCAATTTTTGCATTGTAATACCTATTTCTTTTGTTCATTTTATCTTGCTTGAACCACTTTGCACATGTTAGTTTCCTTTCTATAGTTGGGACCTACATGAAATAGTAAAAAAATCTAGAAGTAATAAACCCTTACATATACACAATGAAAACATGAACAAAATCCTTATCCACACATTGATGATGATATGAGCAGATTCCAAGTTCTATGTTTTTTATAAACTTGTAGCCCTAAATAAGTCAATAATATAAGTGGTGATGATCATATCCTTCATGGAATTTTTTCTTTGAACATCATGAATCAACAAAAATTGGGTTAAACAAATTGAACCCTTCCTACCCATTTGCTTTAAACACTAACCTTAAAAATTTAATTACATGGTACAACTTACACAACATACTTTCTTTTGAAACTCCATTTGATGATGCTAAATGCTTATGTGCCCAACTTCCCAAAACAACCTCTTCAACCACAATGTCATTGGCTTTGAAAAGACAACACACAAATATTGTCACAACCCACAAATAATCTAGTGATAGATCCTTGACAAATCATTTGCACATTTCTTAAACACCCCAACATCTAGCCAATGTCTTAGTCTTTTCCATATTCCTTAAAATTCTTCATCACCTCTTAACCATCACACCAAATATTTTCTTATGAGCATTGTTAAAAAATTCTTAGCTTCTAGTAACACAATATAAATAAAGTCGAAGGATCTAATTAGTTCTAAATTGCATTATAGTTTACTTTAGAGACATTTCCTCTACTTGCAATTTTAAAAACAACACATCAAAAACACAAAGCACATAGAATTTAGTTTTGTTCTTGGAAAATCTACTTCCTTCCCACAATGATCTTTTTAAATTCATCATTAGATCTACCTTCTTGCCACCACCATATTTGTATAACCAACCACCAAATTTCCATTACATTTCTCCATCAAGAAAAAAAATTCACAACATATAAAAATATGCACACAAAATTTAGTAGTAGAGCAAGCGCCACCATGCAGTTTAACAACAATGTCATCATTGTCAAAAACTTACAAAACATGATTATACAAAGGAAACATCCTATAGAACAAAAAATGACTTCTTGAAAATAAAATTATTTTTTATTACTCCATCCATCATTGATGAGTACTAATTTAGGTTGCAAGGGTTTTGTGAATTAACCTACTTATTTTTTACCCATGTGAAATTTAGTCCCTCTAAAAGGATTGGATATCTTTGATCACTAAAATCAAGTATCAATGTCAAAAGTACCCATTAGCTTGATTATTGGGTTATACTTGGTGAAAGACACTAAATACCCTTAATGAGTTTCATTTGGGTGTTAATGTGACACATTGCACATAGCTACATTATTTTCTCACAAGACTTGACTAGGTTGATTGATTTTATTATTTAAATAAAAGATAACACTCCTTTTATTGGCCATGTATTATGTTGGGAATCATTATAAATTGTAATAGCCTCAAAAAAATTTGGCACCTAGAAATTAGGTGAGATGATTCATCCTAATTTTAGTTGTAAAATGATTCACATTCATCTTTTAACATTTTGTGTTCTCCACCACCTCTTCAAATGTGCACCTAGCCTTACGTGACTATGTCACCAATCCATAACCCACAAAACTAAATATGAAACTACCTAAATGGTTAAAATCACCCATCATATGCAAAAAGTCATGGAATTCTTTCAAAATGTGACAATGTGATTGAAAACATTCAAATACACATGTCATGATAGGTCTTTGTTTCTTTATTTGAAATGTTGAACATACTAACCCCTGAATAGGATAGCTATCTGTTTAACCTATTGATGGGTACATTTCCCTACCCTTGGCAATTTTACCAAAGGTTCTATTATGTGGATTCTTAGCAAGCTTTGGAAAATTCTGATTTTGAATGAATTCTCGTTCATTGCCATTATGCATCCATATCCATCTACAATTCAACCTTCCCTTCTTGTTCTTTGTTGTGATCATGTTATCCAAATTATCTTCCTTTTTATGGCTTTCATGAAGGTTTAATTAAAACTCAAGTGCATTCTAATTTCCAGCAACCCACAACATGGCAACAACTCAACAAATGTTTAACATTCCCAGAACCTCCTTCCCCAATGTTTTATTTCTTTTTTTCCCAAGGTTCAAATAATGACAAAAAAAACCTCTCCCCCCCCTCCCCCCTTGGGTTTTTCTCCTCTCCTCCTTCTCACCCTCTTCCATGCATGTATATGTTGTCCCTTCCCGCATGCCACCATCATGCCTCATTTATTCTCCTTAATAGCAATAGGTTGACCTATGTCTTTCCCTTCACTTTGTCATGACCTTTGCCCTTCCCCCTATGTGTCATTTTCAAATCCACAAAGAGACACCTAAAACAAGTGCACATTTTACACACTAACAAACTTAAAGATAAAACAAGTTTTGGGTTGAATAACCTTAAAAGTTGTGAAGCTCCCCCCAACCCCAAACACTACTAATTAGTACCTATCTATGTACATCCAATCGATATCACAAAACATATATACAAAATTGTCCCCTGACGCGCTCCCAAGTCACGGGGTGAAACCCATTTGAGGGTTTCACAAAGTCAAGTTGCGGAAAGTTGAGACTTGGAGGCACGCTCCCGGCTTCCAACTCTAAAAAGGGGTAGAGGGTCGAGTTGGGAGCCCAGGGATGAGACTAGGAAGAGGGACTAACTTAGCTCGTGTGAATCTGCATCCAAAAACCAACCACAAGAGGTTAGTTTAGTATTCGGGACACCCTTTGGTGTTGCGACTTGCCACGGGCACTTGGACACACAAGACTCACCACGGCCCGGACTCAGGGGAAGCCACCACCTTCCCCCACATAGTATTCTCTGCGGCTGGTCGCGGAGGCTACATCCGAATGGCACATTTTGTTGGGACTCCCGAAATGGAGTCCCGAAACTGTCCCGGCTGGACTCCTGGGACTTTGAACAGCCATAGCTCCTCGTCCCAAACTCAGATCGGGACGAGTCCTAAATCAAAGTTGTAGCTCTCGTCAAGAGCTTTCCAACGCTGTGTCGCACTCTTCAAGGCGACATCGAGAAGAGGTCGATTCCTGACTTTTAATGGTCGGGAGTCAAACTGCCAGTTTGACTCCCGGCCCTTCTTTTGCCCATAACTTGGGCTGCAAATGTCCGAATGGCCAATGCGAGGCCATTTTCGATATTTACGTTTCAAGACCTTTCCAACGACACCAAGAACACCCCCATGCGAGGTGTTTTGAGCCTTGCTGTCGAGCTTTGAACATTCGAGAGTCCTAGAGGACTCCAAACCTCCAATTTTTCCAAGTGTTGGGCTTCACCCCCACACTTGGCCAAAGTGGGGTTGCGACATCCCCTATATACAATCTAGAAGATGTAAATGTCCAAAATTATCAAGGTTGAAACCGCTTAGTTGTCGAAAGTTAAATTGTCTAACTTTTCTTACCTAAATGTCCAATTAGTTTTAAAATTCACTGGCTAACTCATTCTACTTGGAACCTATCCAAAAATTAACTTATCCTAACTGGAATGTTGAATTAGCCTAGAATTTCAATAACTAACTCATTCTACCTGTAACCTATCCAAAACCAGGTTGTCCTACGTAGAAGGTCTAGTTAGCTTATAATTAAAATGAATAACTAATTTTGTTTGGAATTCTAGCTAGTGCAAGATACCCGCTAAATATCCTTGTTAAACATGAAATTTTGCACAAATGTAAAATATAAAAATGAAAAGGGAATATTTGATCACTTTCTTTTGAGAAAAATGTCATTAGATTTCCGAAAATTATAAATCATCTTGTGAGATTTTTTTGTTGGTTTTGGTTTGGTAGCAATTCTTTCAATGTTTAAATAGGTTCCTAAAAATTGTTGCCATTTAATGTGAGATCCCTTTTGGGTTCCTCATAACTAATGTGATGTTAAAAAATGAAGATAACAATCATGACAAATTCTCTTTTGCAACAACATGATGATGTTCATTAAAATATTTTTATTTTTTATGTTTCCCCTAATTATGACCAATTTACCATACAATATCCATTCTTGATATTAAATGAATGGCAAGGCCATTGTGTATAACACACATTGTTCAATGTTGGAAGTATGTCGATTGTAGGTACCTTCACCTCTCTTGAGTTGAGAGGTGATGGGTAGAGAACATTGTGGGAGAGTCACATTACAACAGATCAAGTTGTTTATTATTTTTTATATAAATATTGTCTTAATACATACAAAGTGAGATCATAATTCAATAAAAATAAGTGTAACATTACCTTAAAAAAACATAAAATTTTAAGTTGAAAACACAAGCCATGTTGCAAGTTGTCATGAACCAAACCAATCCTCCAATACTGAAGGCCAATAATAGAGATCATAATTCAACTAGGTAGTCTGGATTC
>Ga0116227_10016372_pt1 | contig 10662 bp, 10 predicted proteins | sample S1TSphgellanicum_FD_89693 | JGI IMG/M metagenome (GOLD analysis project Ga0116227, IMG submission 89693) | Host-associated microbial communities from peat moss isolated from Minnesota, USA - S1T2_Fb - Sphagnum magellanicum MG | ecosystem: Host-associated > Plants > Peat moss > Unclassified...
ATATTAAACATCGATGAAAAGGTCACACTGCTATTAAAATGGCTTCGATAGATGAGGGTTGTAAGCATGACATGTTCCGAGTGAGGGTTGGAGGTAGCAACTAAAAGCGAAGAATGCATAATAAATGACATTATCACTATTAGATATGCGATAAATAATCAAACTGTATTTAAGACAGGTGTGACAAAAGCCCGAATTTAAATAAAAATAACAAAATTCTTAAGAAGTTAAAATTAATCTATTCATTAAAAGCCAAGGTTTTTAATAATTAAAGACCACGGCATCAAAATCCTGCTTTTGTGTCAAAACCCCTGGCTCGCTTTAAAATGCAGGCAGCCTCTGCGCTGATTTAAACTAACCCTGAAATGCTCAACCTCTTTACAGCTCAGGCGGTGCTCACTTTCACAACAATATAAAATTGCAGACCCTACTTTTCATGTTAGGTTTTTCTAACAAAATTATGCAATTGATTGATCTTTAATGCCATTTAAAATGGTAGCTTTACCTAAAAAAAATAGCACTTTTTGCCACGCCTAAAGTTGTACAAAGATAGATATGTTGTATAAGTTTAGTGTGTCCTTCTAGTCACAAACGTAACGAAGGTGCCTTGCACCGCCCCTGAAGGGAACAAAGGATTTCATCTCTCTTCAGGGGATTTTTTCTGTTTAGCAGAAACTATTTTCAATTTAATGACTTCATGGTGAAAACATGCTGAATAATATCGGTAGTGAATTTGAACTTCTTCAATACCTGGAAAGTACGGAATTTACATCAACCAGTGAGCAAGAGATAATTTCTGATGCGTATTATTCAATTTACCAAAAAAAAGGCGCAGTCACTAACAAAGCGATAATTTTGCTTTTACTTGAACAGCTTGAAGTTGAAGATGATGAAGTCCGAAAAGATATTTACCGAAATGCATTAGAGATTGTAGTCGCTCGAACTTCTGACGATTTTTAACATGCATTCTATTACGAACCCTGCTCTCTCTAGCCCATTATTTAATGGGCTAAGATAAAAAAGACTCTTCACTTTAATGAGCTATAAATAGAGTGCTTTATTCAATCATTATTTTTAACGAACCGTAATTTCGTCTCAACGGCAACGCCAATAATTTCGCAGCCGTCATCAATTTGGATCAGCGGCCAGGCAGGGTTTAATGCCTTTAGAAATTTATGTTCTCCATCCGTGACAAACTGTTTAAAAGTAATGCTTGCGGATTTATTTAACTTAGCGAGAACAAAGTCACCGTTGACCGCTTCTCTGCTGAAGTCATATAGCACATAGGTGCCGACAGGAATACTGATACCCACTGGCGCGGTCATAGAATCATTATCGACCAAGGTCCAGAAACCGTCTCCCTCTAAGGGTGCGTCAGATTCGAACCACAGTTTGATGTCCTTCAGCGCATTAACATCTAATGGATCTTCCAGCCTGCTTGCCTGTAAAGAAGTAAGGACTGGATATCGAATGCAGAGCGTATTGGGTTGTACTTCGGCTTCAACAGAATCGAAATCAATACCATACATAAGCCCAGTCGGTGAGCACTCTAATGCAAAACTTAGAGCAATGAGGTTGCTTCCACTCGGCTCACTGTCTCCGCTTTCCCATTGAGATATCGTCACGTGTGAAACTCTAATGATTTTTGCTAAATCTCGCTGAGTCAGTTTACGCGTTTTTCTGAGAGCAAGCAGTCGCTCTCCAAGAGTTCCATCTATTTTAAAACGCTTAGACAGAACGTTCCTTTTTTTTGAATCCATTTTCAACCCCCACCTAATAGTATTAATTAAGACAGATTTACTCAAAATAAAAACACTATTCACAAACTAACAACAGAATAAAAAACCGTAACTTCGCCCAGTTGATAATAGTGACTATGCCAAGTCATTTTTTGCCGCCCCCAGGATTATTGGATAATTTTAAATCATTGCTTAATTTAATCAAGACCGGAAAACAAAAAAGGTGTGACCTCATTGGAACGTTACTTTTAAAGAAAACAGTGAAAACTAACTAATTGATTATTTTACATTCTGTTTGCATAAGATTTCGGCGCAATAAATGAAAGCACTTCTTACACCTGGCAACCGTTTCGCTTACTGATCAGTTCACTCGTCGTTTAAAATTAGGTAATTAGAATTGGCTTAGACACATAAATTAACTTTTTTAGCCGTAAATCTATCAAACCGAGAACGTAATCCCCCCCTTAACATTGTTAGAAACAATAAATAACCCGCGTGACCTTAACAAGGCAATTACTCAGCACAAACGCAGCCATCTCATGAAAATCATGACCGCACTGACTTCAATATTGATGTTGGCAGGGTTAAAGGACTTAAAGATCCTGTTTCTGACAGAACTCCGACATGATCAACATGCTCCCTAGCAGAGGCTGTGCAGATGAAAAATCGAACCTGACTTTGTTGATGGATTTTATCATCGATGTACTGGCCGCCGAATCGAGAGTCTGATTTACGTAAAGGATTTCACTAAGGAGTGCCTGGCGTAACCTACCTACCGGTTTCATGCCTGTGGCTGGCACTTTCCTGACACCGGTAAGGATCGATGTCGGCAATAATTGATCCTGTCAACTCGAAAAATCACCTCCTTTAACTATAATTTATAATATTTATCAATGTTAGAGGATCTTACAATGAGTACTTCAGCAACCACTATTGCTTTAGCAATGTTTAAGCAATGCATTGTTTTTGAAGACTATAATGATTACAGCTCGCAGCTATATGATAATTATTCGAGGAATGATATAGATTACAACCTCATAAGGTTACGAGATGAAACGCGGAAATATAAAGAATTTCTTACCAGTCCTAGAGCTTCCACTGCAACCCAGGCAAAAGCTGATATTATTGAAATAGACCCCAATACACTTAATGAAAAATTGCATCTCGTCGGCTACAGCATAATTGAACAACTCATTGATGAAGAGACGAAATTACCGTTACAGGACGACTGGATCGAGAACGTCTACAAAGAAATTGCCTCTTACTATGACTTCCAAAATGAAGGAGATCTAGAACTGACTGATGAGGTTAAATCTTTGGCAGCCTATTTTAATCTTCAAACTGACCTTTATATGCAAAACAGTTATGAGATTAAAAAACAGTATCACTCGCTGATTGGTAGTTTTCGGGGTCGCAGCAGCACCTACATCACCGACAGCGGATATTGGTATTGGTTGTTTGTTGAGGGACTTGATGGTTTTCTGGGTATCGCCCAAAAGCAAGACTTTAAGGTCAATGAACTTTCCTCTCAACTACATAAATGTCTCGGTTCAGAGCGCTTACTGATTACTATTCAGGGACTTGATGCATCTGAAAATCAGCAGGTTGTGACCTTTGCTCAGGCCTTTGAAAAAGACGTGCAATACTTCTCAAGGACAGGCACCTTTTCCCACACCATTAGCGACGGCAAAATAGCGCTGAAGGTAACGATTCAAAACCTCGGGGACAATGAAGCCCTGCTTTATAAAAATGGCCAAAGCCAATATTGGCGATTGGGCAGTCTGATAACCATTTAGTCGGACGGGCTGTTAACACGCAACTATTGAATTTTGAGGCCTAAGCATTGGCTAAGACAGGCCTCAAAATCACGTCATTCAGCTGTAATCCGCTAAGGATTTTAGATTATCTGCTTCAGAATTATACTCATCCCCAGGCTCCTGATTGATAATAATCCCGCTATTTGCAGCGGGCACCTGAGCATGGTGTGGCTCTCAGCGAGAGTGACAAGGAGTTCAAAACAGAGCTAAAAGAAGGTAATGATGCTGATTTATGAGGTATTTGGACGACACATCGGGGTTAAGCGCAAAGATGATAAGTGCTCGTAATGCCCTGCCTCAGGCACTAATCAGCCCCTACAAAGCCTCATTTCAGCGGTGAGAAATGCATAAAATCAAAAGGTAGAAGTATCAATATTGCAACATAACGGTCCGTATGTTGGGTTGCGGTCAACACGAGTCACCACTTAGTTACATTTACACATAATTGCACGCAATTAAGTTACAAAAAATGCCGGGTGACGCCACCATCAAGGGTATGCAATTTATTTTTAAAATTTACATGATTTGTTTAATAGAATGATGTTGCTTATCAAAAATGCCGGCTTGTCTTCGAGTAAAACTAGCCCGGCCGTGTTTCGAGCACTATTTATCGCTTCACGATCAAAGCTTGAAAATCCAGTCTGGCGCGCGGCCTCAGTATTTATAATTCCCTGGCTTAAACCTGCATCTTCGACCTCAAAGCGCGTATTTTGCATCTTTATCGGATTATCATATGCAGTTCTTATTTCCTCTTTCCTCCGAAGCAGCAGGCGCTATATCACTTGCTCTTTAGCATGACTATTTTCGTTAAATTATTTCGCTATCATAAAATCTTTATCCCTAATGGAGGGCTAAGTGAACAGTAACATAATACGCGATATTGTGGCTTGGGTTGAATGTCATCTTGAAGACCCCTTGCCACTTGACGATATCGCGGAAAAATCTGGATATTCTAAATGGCATTTACAAAGGGCATTCAAAGAAAGAACTCAAATTACCCTGGGTACCTATGTGCGCTATCGCCGTTTATCTAGAGTAGCAATAGAATTAAGATTAACCAATAATAGTATGATTGATATTGCTGCAAAGTATTGCTTTGACTCTCCTCAATCCTTTTCCAGAGCCTTTAAGCGCCGTTTTAAAATGTCCCCCGGAGTCTATCGACGCCAAATAAAATGGATAGTCCATGGAATTTTACCCGCTCTTTACTTAGAGGGTGATATTCCCCCCTCCCCTGAGTACATTCAATTGTCACTGACTTCAGGGTTGAACTCATTCAATTTACTAAGCTTACCCTGTTCTAAAATTCGAGCCAGCCCCTGTGACTTTACTCCTTTGAATTTTTATTAACCCAATATTCTTCAATGGGTTAATACTTCATAAAAATAACCACACTAGCGACTTGAATGAAAGAAAGAGCCATAAGTGTTAATTTTACGATAGGAAAATCGTTGATTGCTTTTATACAGAGGCCTATGATCAACCCGCAATCATTGCACAAAATCATAGTTAATCATCGTGGTATTTTCAAAAATGAAATCTGTACGGTTTGTGGCAGTCGCAGTAGCTTTACTGACAATCAGCTCAACATCTTTTGCAGCAGCAGAAATTAGCAAAGATGAATCAACGGGTTTGAAAAGCATGGGAAGTATTAGTGTGATACAAAATATGGGGAATATTTATGACAGTGAAATTTCCCGCAAAGCAGATTCAAAAAATGCTGACTTTTATGTTATTACATCATCCGGGTCTATTGGAAATGGGTCAAATAGCGTAATTAAAGCTGATATATTTTCCAAAAACTGACCACTTGGTCGCCGCTGCACAGTAATATTGTCTCAGTAAGAATCCAGCCACCTGCGGGTGGCTTTATGTTTTATGACATTTTATTGCTGACCTGCCACTCATTATAACAACGCGCTAATGATTCTAATGTCTGCTTTTGGCTCATATCTGGCAGGAGTGAATATTTTCCGTCTGCCATGAGCGAAGAGATGACCACACATTCTGGTTTAATGAGCAATAGGGAATGGGTTACTTCATCTAATACGAGTAAAATATTTAAAATGAAAAAAATTATAATTGATTACATATCGTCTCCCGTAAACAAAGTGAAAAATCTTTCGAGACGCAGTATCATCATGTAGTATCAACTTGTAAATAAATATGAATTGGCATCGTAAATATTATGAATACAGATCAGAGCTTACGAAATAGAGTCCTTAATGAAATGCTAGTTTGGATAGAAGGAAATCTAGATAAACCGTTATCCCTTGATCTGCTTGCCAATAGATCTGGATATACTAAATGGTATCTTCATCGAATCTTCAAAGAATATACTGGTTTGTCCTTGGGTGAATATTGTAAATTGCGCAGATTATCTCGGTCTGCGGTTTTGTTAATGTTAACTCAGACACGAATTGTCGATATTGCTAATGAACTTTGCTTCACATCTACTCAGGCATTTTCGCGAGCTTTTAAATCCCAGTTTAGTAAAACTCCAAATGCTTTTAGGCTATCAGACACCTGGGATATCAAAGGATTCTGTGGACCTCATCACAATATGAGGGAACTCATGCCTACACCTCAAATTTTAGATCTAAAAAGTATTAATGTTGTAGGTATTGGATATGAGCTTTCATGTAAAGTTGAAGAAGAAACAAAGTTCGATTTTTCAATACGCGAATCCCTGCTTAAAGAAAAACCGCCAAATCCACTAACAATATTATTATTGGTTTGGTCGATTATGTATTAAGTGGCGATAAAATTAACTACAAAATTAAATATACAGCTGCAAGTTTGATAAGCGAAAATAGAGCTAACACTAAATCTGAGAGTATTATTAATGTTAGCGGCGGAAAATATGCGAAGTTCGAGTATGTTGGGTCGAGTGAAGGCATGAAGGACTTCATTTATAAAATCTACACCGCTTATTTACCTGCTCAGCACATCATCAGAAGAAAAGGTATTGATGTTGAAATGTATCAAAGACAATCAAAAAAAATTAAGAAATCAGGAATGATAAGCCTTTGGTATTTCATCCCTATCTTATAAAAAATCTAAAAACCATAATGTTGCATTTCAAGTTGGCCTCCCAAATTTCACTCTTGTAATTTACTGTCAAAACCAGGTCAGTCATAACTTAACCCATTGAAAGTTAATAATAAAAAAAACAAAGTTGTATCATTGCGTGTGGTTTTCATGTTAAAGAGCCCTCAGTAATTGTCATGATTTCTCCAACGGTGCTAAGCTTTGTTGAAAGAATTTAGAATGTTTAAAAGGAGTAAAGGGTGGAAGCTGATCTATTTTTGGCAATTGACCTGATAGGTACAATTGTCTTTGCTATCAGTGGGGCATTAGCGGCAATAAACCGCCAGCTTGATATATTTGGTGTTTTTGTTGCGGCTTTTGTCACAGCATGCGGAGGTGGAGTTATCCGTGACCTGTGTATTGGTTCAACACCGCCTGCGGGCCTGATAAACATTGAATATATTGGTGTTATTTTTTTTGCTGTAATTTTATGCGCCGGGTTTCAAAATTTCTTACTCAAGTTTACGCAACCGACGCTTTTTTTTGATGCTGTAGGGTTGGGATTTTTTTCTGCATTTGGTGCTCACAAAGTTTATCAACATATTCATAATATTGAGCTGGCAATTTTATTAGGGATCGTTACAGCTGTAGGCGGAGGCCTTATTAGGGATATCCTTCTTGGCCGGGTGCCAGTGGTGTTAACTAAAGAAATATATGCCTCTGCAGCTCTACTTGGTGCGGCGGTGCAGTTGTTTGGTGAGGTGCATATCATTAATCCACGTGTAAGCCCCTGGCTTGCAATAGCGCTTTGCACACTGATTAGAATGCTATCCCTTAAATACAAATGGAATCTACCGGCAATTAAAACCAATACTTAATACTCTGAAATAAAAATCAGCCAACGCTTTTTTTAACCTCACACATTTTTGGCTTTATATTTTTTTGCTTATTTTTTTATAATTGCGATCTTGTCACCCTTATTAAATTAACTTATTTATAAGAAACATCACTATAATCGGAGAATCTATGGATACGTTACCTAGAAATCAAGTGTTATCAAGAATGTCTAATGACATCATTAAATTATTGCCCTCACTTGAAGAAGTTTATAAAGATTTTCATGCTAATCCCGAGCTTTCAATGCAAGAGGTTCGCACTGCCAAGATTGCGGCAACGTTGATTAAAAAATTTGGATATGAAGTTCATGAGCAAGTCGGGGTTACGGGTGTTGTGGGCTTGCTGAAAAATGGTGAGGGCCCTACCGTTATGCTACGAGCAGACATGGATGCTCTACCGATGGCAGAGAAAACAGGCCTGCCCTACGCCAGTGATAAAAAGGGTAAGACTGCCGATGGTGAAACGGTAGACATTTCTCACATGTGCGGCCATGACCTCCATGTAACCTGGCTTATGGGAGCGGCAGAGCTTCTGGCCTCTCATCGTGACTTATGGCGCGGGACTTTGATGGTGGTATTTCAGCCAGGCGAAGAGATTGGTGCCGGTGCAAAAGCCATGATTGATGATGGAATGAAAGAACGTTTTCCCAAACCAGATATCATCCTGGGACAACACGTTATGGTTGGAGAAGCTGGAACTGTGGGATATCGCGCCGGGGCGATTTTATCAGCCGGCGACAGTATGCACATCAAAATGTATGGCCGAGGAGCTCATGGTTCAATGCCCCAAAATGCGATTGACCCGGTCATCATCGCTGCCTCTACGGTTATGCGACTTCAAACGATTGTATCTCGAGAGCTCTCTCCACTCGAAAGCGGCGTGCTCACCGTCGGCGCCCTGCAAGCCGGTACAAAAGAGAACATTATTCCCGACGATGCAGTAATCAAACTGAATATGCGAACTTATGATGACAATGTACGTCGTCGAATGATCGATGCTGTACACAGAATCTGCTGTGCCGAATGTCAGGCTTCAAATACTGATCATCCACCAAAATTTACCACGATTGACAGTTACCCTGTCACAGAAAATGATATCAACGCTACGGCTACTCTTGCAGCTGCTTTCAAAGACCATTTTGCAGAAAGAACCTATGAAACCGCACCGGCAGCAGCCAGCGAGGATTTTAGTGTCTTTGGCAGAGAGTGGAAGGTTCCGTATGTATTTTGGTTTGTAGGATGCACAGAAAAATCAGCATGGCAAAAAGCCGTTGCAAGTGGCGACATTAACCAAATCCCTTCTAACCATTCATCCAAGTTCAGCCCGCAAATTCATCCGACATTGCAAACGGGATTAGAGACGATATTAGTTGGCGCATTGACGTGGCTTGAGAAGGCGTAAAGAGGTTGTGTTTATTAAAGTAAAAACTTTCGATGGCTTCACGCCTTAAATTGAAGCCATCGAGTATTAATTTAATGCTGATGAAAAGTGATGATTTACCCAAAATGCCCTGAAGCAGGTCGAGCTGGCTACGACAGCGCTGGATGCCTGGGCGGCATCAAATCACTTTGTAGATCTCAGAAATAACCTGCATCGTTGCGTCTTCGATAACTCCTTCATTACGGCATAAAAACCAGCCGCGATCTGCAATTTCTCGCTCGAACGCCTGGGTGCAAGCGACATGATCTTCCAGCTTATGAATCACAGTACTGCTTAGCCCACGCTTTCGGGCCGCGGCTCTTGCCCAGGAAATATCCGGCGCAGTGACAACCCCGACATGCAGATCTGGCGTTTGCACGTTTCGTTCGATGTTAAGCCGTAAAATCTCAGCAAAGGAAACCCTTCGGCGAAACGCGGCATCCGACGGGTACCAACGATCGATCAAGATAATGCTGTCCGGCGGCTGTTTAGTCAGCACGTGCTGAGAAATCCAGGCACGACTATCAGCTAAGCGCGCACAAACCTCCCATTCCAAATCCAGGGAAGGATTTCTGGCAAGCTGGTTAACCAGGAGCATTGTTTCCCTTCTGTAGGGATCGCTTTTTTTCTCGCAAAGTCGGATGACCTTCTTGTTGTCAGCCCTTAGTACTTTCGTAATGGCTTCCAACAGTGTGGTTTTGCCGGCGCCCTTAGGCCCATCAAGAGAAACAAACAGTGGACGGCTCATTCTTCAAATGACGATTGACATACGGTTTTTGTAAAGCTCAAATCTGGCAAAAGCATCTTAATTCCTTCGTATGAACAGCTGCCCCCTCTTCGTTCGTTGGAGCCGCTTGACGCATCAGCGCGAAACGAATTGAGGGCGCTTATAAATAGATACTGATGAACATTCTGGCAATGTTTTTAACTCATAGTCTACAATCCAAGACTACAGCCGTTTAGGGTCATTGCTCCTATGTTATGACCTGCGCGGCGTAGTTTAAGGGATCCGTTTAGAAAACGGCAAACATCCCACCTTAAGCTTTTTTTTAGGCAGGCAGGCGTTGATGGGCAGTTGTGAGCGAAGAACAGACGTTAACCCCACGGAGACAATCAGTGTGTCGAACACTCTTTAAAGATGAAAGGTTCGGATTACAGGAACACTTTGCTTTCGAGTGCAGTAATGATTGCGGCTTCCATTTTTTCAGGGGTAGAGATCGGTGCAAAACGCTTGAGCGGTTTGCCGTCGCGTCCGATCAGAAACTTAGTGAAGTTCCATTTTATCCGCCCGCCCAGCACGCCGGGCAATTCATCCTTAAGGTAACGAAACAGCGGGTGCGTTGCGGCTCCGTTGACCTCCACTTTTTCGAACATCGGGAAACTCACACCGTAGTTGATGTAACAGGTTTGCGCGATTTCGTCGGCACCGCCGGGTTCTTGCTTACCGAACTGGTTGCATGGGAAACCCAGTACCACCAGGCCCTGGGCTGCGTACTTCCTGTAGAGCGCTTCAAGGCCTGCGTATTGTCGCGTGAACCCACAATGGCTGGCGGTATTAACCACCAGAACCAGCTTGCCAGCGTAGTCGGCCATAGAGAGGGGCTGGCCACGCAGGCTGATGGCATTAAGTTGATGAAAGGGGGACATGTCGTGATCCTCAGAGCAGAACCCGTTCGACGTCGACATTGCCACGCAGCGCATAGCTGTATGGGCAGACGGCGGTAGTGGAGGCCTTAGCCTGATAGAGGGTCTTCATAGAC
>Ga0116227_10016373_pt1 | contig 10662 bp, 8 predicted proteins | sample S1TSphgellanicum_FD_89693 | JGI IMG/M metagenome (GOLD analysis project Ga0116227, IMG submission 89693) | Host-associated microbial communities from peat moss isolated from Minnesota, USA - S1T2_Fb - Sphagnum magellanicum MG | ecosystem: Host-associated > Plants > Peat moss > Unclassified...
AGAGGGTCGAGTTGGGAGCCCCGGGATTAGACTAGGAAGAGGGACTAGCTTAGCTCGTGTGAATCTGCATCCAAAAACCAACCAAATCGGGTTAGTTTAGCATTCGGGACACCCTTGGGTGTTAGGACTTGCCACGGGCACTTAGACACACAAGACTCACCACGGCCCGGACTTGGGGGAAGCCACCACCTTCCCCCATATAGTATTCTCTGTGGCTGGTCGCGGAGGCTACATCCGAATGGCACAAATTCCCGGGACTCCCGAAATGGAGTCCCGAAATTGTCCCGACGGGACTCCCGGAACTTTGAGCCGCCATAACTCCCGACTGCGGAGTTGAATCGCAACGAGGTCTGAACCAAAGTTGTAGCCTTCGTCGAGACCTTTCCAACGCCATGTCGCACACTCAAATCGGACGTCGGGAAGAGGTCGATTCCCGACTTTTAGTGGTCGGGAGTCAAACTGTCAGTTTGACTCCCGGCCCTTCTTTTGCCCATAACTTGGGCTGCAAATGTCCGAATTGCCAATGCGAGGGCATTTTCGATATTTACATTTCAAGACCTTTCCAATGACACCAAGAACACCCCAATGCAAGGTGTTTTTCCCCTTGCTGTGGAGCTCTAAACATTCGGGAGTCTCGAAGGACTCCAAATCCCTAACTTTTCCAAGTGTTGGGCTTCACCCCCACACTTGGCCAAAGTAGGGGTGCGACATAGGGTCAAAATGTCAAAATGCAAGCTTTGGAGTCCATCAGAGATTTCTCTAAGCATAAAGATTCCTCAAGGCTACACTTTGGTCATAGTTGGTTTATGCATTTTGGGTGTGCCAATGGGTTTTCAAGACTTTGCCACACATTTTTTGGATGAGGTTTTATTTCAAAACATGGCGCATATTGATGATTTTCTTCTCTTGGGAAACACCCAAGTCACTTTGGGCATTTTGTCTTCATGTGTAATTTGTCAACCTTCTTATTTCACTGGACAATACATCCTTCTTCTTTTTTGTTTTTTTTGGTGCGTATTAACAAGAAAGTTATGCAAGTATGTGGGGACATTATGGGTCTAGGATCATGGGAATCTTTTCAAGGCCCTTTAACAAGGCCTCAGGCTCGACTACTAATATCTTTTGGTGGTATAAACATTTTTCTTTATGGAGAATTATGCCCCATCTGTTTTTTTAAGGACTTGGGCTTTGGTGGATGCATATTTATGCTCTAAGATTCATATTTTTAATAGACCTATTTTGGAGGAATATGTTTCTCAAGTTAAGGGGGGCCCACACTTGTTTTAATCATGTTTATGTGTAACATGATATGGCCTTCCTCCTACAGCTAGGGAGATGCATCCTTCTTTTGAAAGTTTGGTAATTACTGACACCCCAAGTCTATAGACATCTTTGATGGACATCCACCACAACATATCCTTTAGGTTTATCTTCGAAGATGATTCCATTCCTTCAACATCCAGAACCCGCATTTGTTTTTGTTCGAGCAAGGGGGTAGGGCTATGGTTGATTACTAAACCATCTATCCATTCGTTTCACATCGCACATTTTATTTTCACCTCAACATTGCACTTTTATTTCGGTTTGATTTTGTTTTCCACATCTAATCTTTTCACATGTGAGTGTGGACATGGGTTGGACACATTTTGCACGCATTTAGTTTGTTGCCCGTTTGGAAGTCAATGGATAAACACACATGATGTCATTTGAAATGTCATGTATGCCCTCGTTCGAGAGAGTGGGCATGTTGTATGGAAAAAGTGGTGGTATGCCCTTACATCAGGAGTTTCATTACTAAATCTCCACATGATCCAAAAGGACCAAGTCTTTGTAGTCAATGTTGTGGTTATTGACCTAATATGGGAGATGGTGGCTTTGAGTGTCTTTAATCGACCAACATGTGTAGCTATGAAAGTTAACACCATTGTTAAGATCCACAAGTATAGAGGGCTTCATGAGGGGCACCACTTTATTATATTGGCCATGGAGGTGCACAATGCACTTAGGTATGATATGGATTATTTCATCAAGGAGTGTGTTCGTCTTTTCCATGATAAACGATCGAGAAGTCATTTATACTTGTCTTTTTACATTCAATTTTTCAAGCAGTGTGTTAGTATTACTTTTCAATGTGCTTTAGCTTTATTTTAAAGAGGAAGATTGCGTTGGTGGGTGATGTTTTTTCTAGACCTCTCATTATTATTAAATCTCACAATTTGCATGCAGGCAACATTAAAAAGGTCGTGGGTGAGATAGTTTCCTACCATGAGAGGGACTAACTTTTTTTTTTTTAATTTTTTTTTACAAATTGTTCATCTTTTGGCCTTTCTTTGGCCTTCCCTTTTTGTCTCCCCTATGATGGTTTCGGCCATCGATCTTTTATTGAATTTTTGTGAATCATGGTTTCACAATAGGTGAACTTGTTTCTTTTGTGAAAATGTTTAGACTGTTTAGATTGGAATGGATTTTTTTGGTGTTCAAAGTGTGGACACAATAGGTAGATGTACAACATCTTATCTATTTGCAAAGCCATTGTGTTTGTGATGCCTTGTTCTGAAAAACATTTGTAATTTACCTTCAACTTTTAATCAACTGACTAGACAAAAATTCTTCAAGATGGATAACTAGCTAGATCCACATCACTCCCTTCAAGAAGACCTTGAACCTTGCCTTAGAATATTATAATTTTGTTGGGTTTTTCTAAATTAGTTTTCTCAATGACAATGTCCAACGAGTTCATGGATGAATGCTTTCATTGAATGGAGTCAAAGAGCCCAATCTTTAACAAATTTTCATCCATGAAGGTGGCCCAGAGAGCTCATATTCATGCTCTCACTCCCTGGCTCTTTGGGACCTGATTTTTGTCACTCTCAGGACCTTGAGCTTGCCTTAGAATATTCTATTTTTTGGGTTTCATCAACGACCTAGTTTTCTCAATGGCAACTTCCAAACGAGTTCATGGATGAATTATGTTCATGTAAGCAGTCAGATCGACCAGTCATTAGCAATTTTTCATCCATGAAGGTGGCCCCCAGAGTCCATATTTGCGCCCACTCACTGGCTCTTTGGGACCTGATTTTTGTCATTTTCAGGACCTCGATCTTGCCTTGGAATTTTTTTGGGTTTTCTCAAAGACCTAGTTTTCTCAGTTGCACCTTCCAACGAGTTCGTGGATGAATGCTGTGGATGAAAGCAGTCACAGCAAGCGAGAGAGTCTTTCACAAGTCTTCATCCACGAAGGTGACCCCGAAAGTTGATATTCGTGACGACAAGGTTTTAGGGTTTGTATCTCACTCGCGGCGCGCACAAGCTGCTGTTTCTTTGTCGTTGCTGCTGCAAGAGTGGAGACGCAGAGGAGTTGTAGAGGAGGAGAAGTGGTAGAATCCGTGTTTTTTGTAACTTGAGTAGCTTGAGAAGCACTTGCAAAGAGTCGAAGAAGAGGAGATTGAGAATTAGCTTTCTAACGATACTTTTGGCGAAGGGAAGCAAAGCGGCAAGAAGTGGAATTCGCTGACGCTTTGGTGTGGGAAAGGCAAGAAGAGAGAGGAGGAGGAGGCAAAGCGATGAGTGCGAATTTTTCTGTGAAGGTTGGAAGACACAATGATTTTATATCGCCATCACAAGCATGCGTCGTGTCCCTGAATTCTCTCAAGAAGTCGTCCCCCCAGGCGTTTGATAACGATGGCTTGGTGCAGATACAATCCAAGAAGCTGCTGAACCCCGACTTCAACCAAGCATCAGCCTTATCCAAGTCTGATCCTGTGAAGGTGTCGCTACACGATTGTTTGGCGTGCAGTGGATGTATCACGTCGGCCGAAACCGTTTTGATCGAGCAACAAAGCACAGGTTTGCTGCTTCTTCATCAAACCCCCTTCTCTGTGTTAGGTTTTGTGTGGTTTCTTGTCTCAAACCACCACTAGCTAGGCTCATATATTTTTCTTATACATAAATCTGCCAAGGAGATGCCATAAGACATGTACTTCTCTTCTCTTCTGTGTGTTGGAAAGATTTCGGGTTTCACAATAGAATCATTTCTCACGTGCACTTAGTATTTCGATTTGTTAGTAGCTCGATCATTGCATGTATGGAAAAAATATAGGGTTTCACAATACAATCACTTCTCGTGTGTAGTTAGTATTTCCATTTACTATAAGTTTAATCATTGCATGTGTTGAGTTTTGAAATTGCTGAACTCAGTTTGCTTTGGACACTGTGCCTGTTGAACTTGCCTGATGCCTTTTCCTTGAGCAGGGGAGTTTTTGAGTCAGTTGGACACTGGCAAAAAGGCTGTTGTGGTGTCATTATCTCCACAATCAAGGGCATCTCTTGCTGCCTACTATGGTGTCACCCCTCTTCAAGCATTTAAGAAGTTCACTGGGTTTATGAAGTCAATTGGGGTGAGGGCTGTTTTTGACACCAGTTGCAGTAGAGATTTATCTCTGATTGAGTCTTGCAAGGAATTTGTCACGAGGTTCAGAGATAGCAAAAATCTGCCTATTCTGGCATCTGCTTGTCCAGGTCAGTATTCTTGTTTTAGCACCTTCCTGTACTATCTGGATGTTTGATTGTATGTTTCTGTTGAGTTACCTGCATTTACATGTACATGTGCTTTGTTCAACCAGATTTATGGATGTTTGATTTGAGTCATACATCCATTGCAGCTCATCTGGTACCAATTGCATGCTTCATTTTGTGGTCTGTCATTTCAATTTAGTGTTCAATCTTGCAAATGTCAGACGTCTCAATTTTAGTTTCTGGGAGACAAATGAGGGTCTCAACAAAGATTTGCTGGGACCAGGTTGGGTGTGTTATGCAGAGAAGACGCATGGGGCTGACATCTTGCCACATATTAGTGCTGTTAAAAGTCCCCAGCAGGCTATGGGGGCAATTGTTAAACGATATGCTTGCTCTAGTCTAGGACTTCAGCCAGAAGATATATACCATGTAACTGTCATGCCTTGCTATGATAAAAAGCTTGAAGCATCAAGGGAAGACTTTGTGTTTTCTGGAGAGGTAAATGGAGAGACTGATGGCCCACAGATGACTGAGGTGGACTGTGTTCTGACTACAACTGAAGTCCTGGATCTCTTGGCCACCAAGTCAGCAGATTTCACAGCATTAGAGGAAGCTCCTTTGGACAGACTTCTTGCAAACGTGGATGAAAGTGAACAACTTTTTGGTGTCCAAGGGGGTTCAGGAGGTTATGCTGAATGCATTTTTCGGTACGCTGCCAGTGTGCTATTTGGCAAAGAGGTTACTGGACCACTTAAGTTCAAGGTTTTAAGGAATTCTGACTTTCAAGAGACGTCCCTGGAGATTGGTGGAAAACCAGTGCTGCAGTTTGCTTGTGTCTATGGATTTCGAAACATTCAGAATCTGGTACGTAGGATCAAATCAGGGAAATGTGAATACCATTATGTAGAGATCATGGCCTGTCCATCAGGCTGTTTGAATGGAGGGGGGCAGATAAAGCCTAGAAAAGGTCAATCTGCAAAAGATTTGATCCAACTTATCGAAGTCACTTATGCAAATGATATAGAGATTAGAGATCCATTTAGCAATAAAATCACCCAAGGCTTATATGATCAATGGCTCGGGCATCCAGGTTCAGCAAAGGCATGTGAGATCATGCAAACTCAGTACCATAGTAGAGAGAAAACTGTTGGGTCGTATATAAGTGACTGGTGACAACACCAATTCAGCAACAACAATAACATTCACAGAGATCTCTTGTTTTTTTACCACCTTTGTTGCTGCAGTATCATCGGGTGGAATGATGTTTATCAGGACTGAATCTTCCTGTTGACTCTGGAAATTTGAGACAGAAACTCAGGACACAGAGTTTGCTTGAAATTTTGGCCAGATTGTATTATACTTTATCTGCACCCACTGTTGGGTGCTGATGAAGCCAGTAGTCATGGAATCTCATCACTGCTATTTCTTACGAAGGGTGATGATCTAATACTTTGTGAGGAACACATGTTAGAATTGCATGCATTGTCATGTTATCTTGAAAGTGTTATTGTAGGGATTTCTCTGCAATCCCATTCACACGGTATGGACTGTTGTATTCTTATGGATACCACACTTGAATAACACAATGTAATGGAAATTTTATGCATGCTGCAGTTCTAAATTAAAGAAGAAAGGTGAAAGAAAAACTCTAAAGATAATTATTTGTTAAAGTACACATAGATGGCTTCTAGAGAATGAAAAACAAGAAAGAAAAGAAAATATAGGGATATTTGAAAATGACATAGAACAAATGACAGAACAACTTGTTTAGCAATGCGTTCTCTCATCACCACAGTACCATGAATTTTGCAAGCTCCAAGCAAAGCCACCCACATAGCTGCACTTGGGTTTGGTGGACATTGCACTTGATCATGTCCTTTGCCTTGTGCAGCCACCAAATGTTCCTCCTTGAGAAGATAAGATGCCTTCTGTCCTGTAGAGTGAATCTTACTTGTAGCCTCAAGGGTGTAAGGTGTAAGCCTGTGGGAGGAAGCCTTCCCGACTGTAAAGCACAAAAGGTTTTTGAATTCCGATGGTGGAAGTTTTGCATGCAATTAGTGGAAGGCTTCTTCAATTGACAAAACAATCTTCCATGCAAAGAGGTGCATTCAAATGCAAGCAAACAACCATGGAGTGCTTAATGATGGAAGTCCAATGATGTTGGATAGGGATTGTTGGAATGTGGTAGATAGATGGGACTAAAGTTTGGCCTATTGCTCCAAGTTCCAAAGAAGAAAGATGAGATAACAAGGATGGTCAAGCATGAATTAACATCCTTCTTCATGTGAAAGATTCAATTCTACAACATGTCTTTCAAGCTTAAACCTCAAAAGAAGGTTGGGATAGTCTTTGTGGTTATAATATGATCATCCAATAATATAACAAATAATATTTATCTCTCAAAACCATTGTATGCCCTATAATAGTGAAAAAGGCTAATACATTATTGGCCACATGCAATATCTTTTGAATATTGTTAAGTTGATTAACTTCTACGCAAGCACCGATCAATGACACAAATAATGTTAACAATTTTTCTTGTCAACATGTTATTTCAATCCTATGAAGGATTTGTCATATCTCTAAGTGCACAATAAGCACTAACGTTAGAGATGGTAGTTGGATTTCTCTTCCGAGGGTGATATGATGGAAAACCTAATCACACATATGCAATATAGCTCAATCAATATGTTGCTTTCTAGAGGGAAAAACAATACACTCAAGTTAGAGGAAAACCCAAATATTCATCAAAATTTTAGTGAAAGGAAACTTTTAGTAGCATGAAACAACCTACCAAAGAAAGAGAAAATTATTTTGTACATTGAACTATAATTGAACCCAAAATTACCATCCAGTTTTGGATATATTTCTGACTTGTTTTTTAAGTTTGTTTGTTCTTAAATATTTGGAATTAGAATCCATAAGCTCAATAGAAGGCATGGGTGTTTTTTTACAATATTTTCACTCAAGATGATAATAACTTATGATTTTATATGAATGAAACATGGTTTAATTGGAGAAATCCCTTCTTTTGTGTCGAGTGATAATAGAGGAATTTTTTGAAAGCCAAGTTCATCATTATGGAATTGAAGAAAAAAATTTGCTACATTGGCCCTCTCTTGAGTAAATCATCTTTATGAAAAACTCATTAAATATCTTGATTAGGCATTAATCATAAGAAAGGGGGAAGAAATGGCCATGTAATTGATCTAAGAGAAGTGTTTAAAAAACCATATGGCAATAAGTGGAAATAAACAATTTAACACAATAACTGAATTTCTAAAGGAAAGTAAAGTGCGGCCACTACAAAATTACCATGCATTGCCAACTAGTAGATCAATGGTATTGAAACAATTGACCCATATGGCAAAAAAATGATGTTGATTAGGATTCTACTTGAAGCATGCATGGAATTAACATGCTCAAGTGAATTTTTAAAAAAACTCAAAGAAGACATGAAACATGTGCTTTATCAATTGGCTATTAATATATTCATGTATGTCATGGTAGGCACAAAATCACACAATTGTTGTATAGTTGCAATTCATTGACATCTTTTAAAACCTAGCAACCAACATTAAATAATAGTGAAATGTATAATGAGATACTTATTAAGAATATTAACACAATCATCACATATTAAGGTAGTAGATCTATTCAACCAAGTATGACAATTAAAGATTAATTTTTCTTTATCTCCAATGAATGTATGCATTGAAAATAGGTCACAATGTGTGTGTGTGTGTGTGTGTCCAAATATTGGACCCACTTAAATTAATTATGATCCATATGAAATAATTAACATTACAAAGGAAGTTAATTAAGGGATTGGGTTGTTTGTCCATCCTTTGCAAAGTCTAGGGACAAGGAATTTCAAGGAATTGGTATATGGGTGATTTTTTGGGATTTATGCCATGTTTGTCCTTGGACATTTCTAAACTAATTTTTTATTTATTTCAAATTAAACCTTAACTCCCTCACTCCTTTCCCTTACCGATCAACATGGATATGAAAAGAAAAAATAAAATGTGCATTTTCATTGTCTATGATATCTATATTAATTCAAATTAAATTGATTAGAGATTGACATAAATAATGATGAACTATTGAAAAAAAATGTAAAAACATAAGAAGAGGGAAAAAATATTTGATCACTTGTAATGTGAAACAACACATAACCCAAGTTGATATTAGTTAAATAATGGTACTTTTGAATAATCTATCTAAGAAGGAAGGCAAGTTGTTTGTCACAATATTGAAATCTCCCAAATTGTGGCACCTCTTGTTGTGGTCTTGGTACCATTCAAAATCTTTGATGAATAACGGTGCATTGAGTTGGTTTTCTAATGTTTCAACTTATAGTGGTGAAATTATTGAATATCGAACATTATTTCATTGAAAATTCATTTAAATAGAAATAATTATTATTGAGAACTTGGGCACACTCTTGGTATTGTTGGAAAGCTTTGTGAATAAGATTTAATGAAGGTGATTTGAAAATGTTTAGACTTAAGGTAAGGGAGATATTGAATTTTGTAATTTTTTGTCATTGAAAATTCAATTAAATTACATTTTTTAAAAATAAAAAATTAGTTGAGTAATCAATTTGCACTTGGGCCAATGACATTAATTACACCCACTAGTAATAATAATAACAACAACAATTTTGGATGACATTGGTTTTCAAAAGAGAAAAAAATAGGGCCAAGTTGTCATGGGGACCCCCAAAACAAATCTTCTATATTAAAAATAAACTTGTTTTTCATGGACCAAAGGGTGTATGATACTTTATTTGCAATGTCCTAGAAATGTTGCTAACAAATGTTCAACAAGTAATATTTTTTTAAGTAAATTTTTATAACTTGGCAAGAAAAAAAAAGAAGGTGCAAAAAGGAACAAATGATCTTTTTGGGGAAAATTTTAGCTCAACTTGCCAAAGGGAAAAATCTTGAAATTGCCATATTTGGAGAACAAATTTCTATAAGTCACCAATGTTAGGAGTTTTATATTAGTTATGTGTTTATATTCTAATTACTATAGGTAAATTAGAGCAAGTTATGGTGAAACCAATTTCAGTGTGAACACGATTTTAGATATTTAGTGTATGAGATATAATTTTTCAAGATGTGTGATCTCAAATCATTAAAATTGATTTGAGATTTCAAAGCACATAGTGTGTTTTTATTTTGTATTTTTTGTATGTGATATTAATTTTCTTTTTGCACATGATGTTTCAATTTTTTAGTTTTGTGTTTTGGGCTTGGATTTTGATGTTGTTATTGCAGGTGAGTTACATATTTTGAATTATTAAGTTATGCATTAATCAACTTGTTGTGTTATTTGGTTTGTGTGTGTGTGAATAACGATGATTATGAATGCTCTAATATGGCTAGAACCCTAACTTTTGTTACTTCCCACTCTAACCTCTAGCCAAATTTGGCTAAGTATGTGAAAAAGTTGAACTAGGTAGGTAAAAACTAAACACTAGAGGAGAGATGGGAGACAATTATGTGTTATAATCTCCCTCCTTTGGACCAATGAGCAAGTGACACATTGGACAATGCAGTCCGGAAACCAGCTACCAGTTGGTTAGTAGAAGAGAGCGGGCTTTCATAGGGACTTACAATGCCTCTTATTTATTTACACTTGGAAAAATTTCAGTGCCCCTTAATGGAGGACTTGTATTAGTTTGAACTCTATGTACAACATCAGGGGAGCAGTGATTTTTTGGCAAATAAAATTTATAAATAATAATTTATTTATTTATTAAATTATTAAGTTATTAAAAATTTTAAAATTTTTTTAAAAAAAACAGGTTTTGAGGGTTTTTTTCATTGCAAAATTTTGAATGTTAATAATGTTTCTTTGTATTGAGTTTCAGGAGGTACATAGAAGGGTGGCTTAGAATTTTTTAAATTTTCATTCGTATTTTTAATAGCCAAATCTGGCTAAATTATCTTCTGGATTATTGCCATGTCAGTTACATCATAAAATTGGAAAAGAAAAAAAAAAAAAAACCCGCATGGGAGTCAGTGGTTTTTTTTTTTTTTTTTTTTTTTTTTGTTCTTTTTTTTTTTTGTCAAGTGGTTAATTAAATTATATTTGATAAAACCAAAATATAAATATTAAATATTTATAAAAAAAAAA
>Ga0116227_10016374_pt1 | contig 10662 bp, 8 predicted proteins | sample S1TSphgellanicum_FD_89693 | JGI IMG/M metagenome (GOLD analysis project Ga0116227, IMG submission 89693) | Host-associated microbial communities from peat moss isolated from Minnesota, USA - S1T2_Fb - Sphagnum magellanicum MG | ecosystem: Host-associated > Plants > Peat moss > Unclassified...
CTCCAAGGGGCGGCCGTAATGCCGATTGATCAGGGCAAAGGCCTTACGGATGCAGGTCAGCATGCCGAGCGCCAGAATGTCGACCTTCAAAATGCGCAGCGTGTCGAGATCGTCCTTGTCCCATTCGATATGGGTGCGCTCCGGCATCGCCGCGTTGCAGATCGGCACCAGCTCGGCCAGGGGACCGCGGGTGATGACGAAGCCGCCGACATGCTGCGAGAGATGGCGCGGAAAGCCGCAAAGCTCTCCCGCCAGCGCCAAGGCTTTGGCCAGCCTCGGCTCGCTCGGATCGAAGCCGAGGCGGTGCGCCTGCTTGTCGTCGATGCCGCCCGACGCGCCGCCCCAGATCGTCGTCGACAGAGCCCGCAGCGTATCTTCGGACAGGCCGAAGACTTTGCCGACATCGCGAATGGCCGAGCGGCTGCGATAGGTGATGACGCTCGCCGTGAGGCCGGTCCGCGCGCGGCCGTAGCGCTTATAGATATATTGCATGACCTCTTCGCGCCGCGCATGCTCGAAGTCGACATCGATATCCGGTGGCTCGTTGCGCTCGGTCGAGATGAAACGCGCGAAAAGAAGGTCGTGCGTAGCCGGATCGACATCGGTAATGCCGAGGCAGTAGCAAAGCGTCGAGTTCGCCGCGGAGCCGCGGCCCTGGCAGAGAATTTTTTCGCCGCGGGCAAAGCGCACGATGTCATGGACGGTCAGAAAATAAGGCGCGTAACCGAGCTCGGCGACGAGCCTCAGCTCATCCGCGATCGCCTGCGTGACGGAGGCCGGCACGCCCTGCGGATAGCGCCAGACCGCCCCCTCGCGCGCAAAGGCTTCGAGCGCGTCTTGCGGCGTTGCAAAACCTTCCCGCAATTCCTCCGGATAATTGGGCGTGAGCTGATCGAGCGAGAAGGCGATTCCTTCGAGACAATGCAGCGTCTCCTCGACCGCCTGCGGCGCTTCGGCAAAGAGACGCAGCATTTCGGCGCCGCTCTTCAAATGCCGCTCGGCATTGGCCTCGAGGCGGCGCCCCGCCGTCTCCAATGTGCAGCCGAGGCGGATCGCGGTCACGACATCCTGCAGGCATCGCCTGTCGGGGTGATGCATGAGCACGTCATTCGTGGCGATGAGCGGCACATGCGCCGCGCGCGCAAGCCGATCGAGCGCGGCGAGATTTTGCCGCATGGCGGGCCCATAGGTCATGGAGGCAGCGAGCCAGACACGCTCCGGCGCCGCCTCGGCAAGACGCGGCAGCAGCGCGCCGAGCGAGGTGAATGCGGATTGCGCCGCTTCCCCGGGTATCTCGAAATCGGCATAGGAGTCGACTACGCGTTTGCTCTCATCTTCGACGTCCCAGCTGCTCGTCGCCGTGACGATGAGCTGCAAGCCGTCGCAAGCGGCGAAGAGATCCGGCAAGACGAGCCGGCAGGTGCCTTTTTGCGCGCGCAGATTGCCCCGCGTGAGAAGCCGGCTCAGGCGGCCATAAGCAGCGCGATCGCGCGGATAAGCGAGAATGTCGGGCGTGCCATCGCAGAAGACGAGCCGCGCGCCGGTGACGACGCGCAGACCCTGCGCGGCCACCGCATGCGCGCGCGCATAGGCATGCGCGCGCACGACGCCGGCAAGCGAATTGCGGTCGGCGATGCCGAGCCCCGAAAGCTTGAGATGAAGGGCCTGGCCGACATATTCTTCCGGATGCGACGCGCCGCGCAGGAACGCATAATTGGTGGTGACGGCGAGCTCGGCATACAGCATGGCGTCACGCGAAAAAGCCGTGCATGAACCAGCGCGGGCGCGGCGCCTGCGGACTGAAAAGCCCTTCACGATAGAGCCAGAACCTCTGGCCCTCCGCATTCTCGGCGCGGAAATAATCGCGGGTGAGAGCGGGATGAGGAAAAGTGGAGCCCGGTTTTCCGCCCGCATCCCGCTCAGACTTTATAAAATCGGCCTCCTCCCGCCACCATTCGGGCGCGATCCGCTCCGGCCCTTCAATGGCGACGACATGATGCAGCACGCGCCGCCAGCGAAACTGCAAAGGCGGCCCATCCGGCACCTCGGCCAAGGTCTCGATTGGCTCGGGCCGTTGCAGAAGCCGCAGCGGACGCGCCGGCAAGACGCCGTCGGTAGGCGGGTCGACAAAAAGCGCCGGCAGCTTCGGCGCATAAGCGGCAGGAATGGCGGCGACAGCGAATTCCGGCACATGGGTCTCGTGCGCGCGCAGCCGCGTGACGCGCCGCAAGCCGAGACGCGCGCCGAGACGATCGATGAGCTTGGCGAGATCGGCGGCTTCAAATCCATCGTCCCAGGCGGCGTCCCAAGCGACGTCCCAAGCGATTTGGTCCTGATCCTGGGGCTCGGCTGCAAGCACCGCGAGACGGATAACATCGAAACCGTAGCCGCGCTCGAGCGGATCGTCCTCGTTCAAGGCGGAGGCCGCTTCGATCTTCTCGCGGAAGAGCCGCAGGATCAGAGCCGGGTCGCGCAGAGGCCGGCTCGTGCCGATCTCGATATGATGGACCTTGCCGTCGCAGCGAAAGAGGCTCGCCTCGAGCCGCCTTGCGCCTTCGCCATGGCGGGTCAGGAGTTTTCCGAGATCCTCCGCCAAAGCCAAAAGGCTCGCCTCGATCGGCTCGCGCCGCATCAAAGGTTCGGCGAAACGCTGCTCGACTATATAGGCCGGCGCCTCGAAACGCGGCGAGATCGGCGTCTTGGAGCGACCAAGCAGCGCATCGAGGCGCGCATGGAGATGCGGGCCGAAACGCGCCGTGAGCGGCGCCCGCGGGCGCAGCAAAATATCGTCGATCCGCCGCAGGCCCGCTTGCGCGAGGCCGCCCAAGAGAGCCGCGTCGAGGCGCAGCGCCGCGAGCGGCAAGGGGCCGAGAAGGCGGACCAGAGCTGCTTCGGTGAGATCGGCAGCGGCGATACGGGTTTTGCCGAAGCGCGCCAGCGCCCAGGCCGCCTCCGGCGTCGCCGCGATCGCCGCCTGGGCCCAAAAACCTTGCGCGGCGAGGCGCGTCGCGATCTCGCCGACGAGCTTTTCCTCGCCGCCGAAAAGATGCGTCGCACCGGTAACGTCGAGCATGATTCCGTTCGGCGCATCGAGCGCCGCCAGCGGCGTGAAGCGGCGGCACCAATCGGCGAGTTCGGCGAGCGTCGCGGCTTCGCCGCGGGGATCGGCGGCCTCGGCGCATAAGCCAGGATACATGGCCCGCGCATCGGCGAGCGTCTGCCCCGCTTTCAAGCCTAAGCCAGCAGCTTCACGATCGACCGCGACGAGCCTTTGCGTGCTCTTCACCTTGGCGATCGTCACCCGCGCTCCAGATTCGGGGGCGGATGAGGAGAGCTTCTTCTGCGAGAAGCGCATCTTGCGCGACAGGCGGTCGGTGGCGAGAAAAGGCAGGCTGAGGGAGAGAAATCGCGTCACGGAACGAGGCCTTTGCGGGATCCCAGAGAACCGGCCAGAACATGTCCTTGTCGGGAATCGCGAAAGCTGGCCCGGCGCGGGCCTTGGCGATGCGCACGGCAAAAGCGGTGAGGCCAGGCAGCGGCAGCCGCGCGCCCGCCGAGGGAAGATGCGGGCTCAGCGCGCCGCGGACCTCGAAGCGCGTCGTGGCGCCGCTCGACAGCTCCCCGGCATGGCCGGCGAGGCCGGCGGCAAGCAACAGGCCCGGCCGCCTTTGTTTCTGCGCGGCAAGGAGCAGCCGGCGCGAGGCAGTGAGATCATAGGCTTTGGCGGCGCGCCAGATCTCGCCGACGACCACGCCGGCAGCGCGGCATTTCAAGGCTTCCTCGATCGCCCAAAACGTCTCTTGCGGCGTCTGCGGATGCACGAGCACGAGGCGGGCCGGATCGAGCCCGTAAAGCCGAAGCCCCGGGCCGTAAGGCTCCCCCGTCTCGCGGCCGGCCATGGCCTCGACGATCCAGATAAGCGCGCTTCGGGCCGGCGCCTCGCCGAGAAAGCGGGCCGCGAGCGCGAGGGTGAAGCCGGTCGCCGCAGCCGCATCATGGGGACGCGCGGCGACGATCTCGTGCAGCGCGCCGGCGGCCAAGCCCTGCGGCAGGATTTTGTCGAGGATCGTGGCCACGCCGAAAGCTTGGCCGCGCGGGAAAACTCCCCCGAAACGCGGCGCAAGCGTGCCGTCGGCAGCGATGCGGGCGATCCGCGCGCGCAAAAAACTCAGCTCTGCCGCTCTGCCGCCTGGCGACATCGGTCCCGCTCCGATCCACAATGTTTCCTATTTGTTCTTATGGATTCCCGCTTCCCGGGCGGGAGTCAAGTGGGGAATCAGAAGCGGTCGGTCAGTTTGAAATTCTGCGCCATAAATTAAAGACCGCAAAAGGCTCCTCCGACCCATGCCACTATGACGCTTTGGACCGGCCAATATAAAACGCATATCGTGATACTCATCGTTCCAATAAACGAAGACCAAGGAACTAATAGCTCCAACGGCCATGGCCAAAAGAGTCAAATGCCCATTTTCTCATAAAGGGCCGCGAACCAGATGCATTGGCTTCCATCTGGTGTTACGCGAAGCGTGTTATTAACAAAATGCGGGGTGTTCTCAGTTTGAGTTTTAAGGGTTGTAAGCGCAGCATTTCTTTGAAAATCTGCTACCCTGTAGGAAATTAAATAGAAGCGGTCCTTAAAGAGCTCGACTTGAAAGTTCCACCCTCGGTCGGGGCCGCTATCGCCCTCGGGATTCAAATCCTAGTTGCGGTCTGCCTTTTCGCCCTTATTAGCGGAGCTGCAATTCTCCTTAATTGGGTGACGAATCTGTGCGAGAGTAGGGACCTTGTACCTGGTCTCGTCGTTCAAGGGATGCATGCCCTTGAATTTTTCCTTTGGGCAGCCGATGTGGTATGTTTCGTATTGCTGATCGTCGCCGAAATCCGTAATTTCTTCAATGCTGTCTGGAATGGGGAGAGATCATGACAAAAACCCAAGCCGAAAACAGCGTGCAGATCGATTCATCTTTTGTGGCGGAGCAAGCCAAGGGGGCAGTCCGTCAGTTTTTCAGGCCGCTAACCTCTGCTTTTGAAACACCAAAATCGAGTGTAGCTCCCGCGACCAAAGGTGATGCAAAGCCCCTGACTCAAAAACCGTCGCAGAAAAAAATCTGACGACGCATTTTGTGCAGGCCGCGCTTCCTTGGCGCATGGTCCAAAGCCGATCAGAATGCCCGCCGCCATCACCGAAGACATGCGCCGGAGATCAGGCAACACCCTTACTCGCTTCGCCGACCGTGCCTTCATAGAGCTTGCGGCCATCGGTTTTGAGGCTCACGAGGACGGGATCGTCCTTGCCGGCGCCGACCTGCGCGGCGCGGCGGGCGACATGCTTGATGGCCGATTTGGCCTTGTCGTCATTTTCCCAGTTGCGTTCCTCGCGATGCTTGATCGAGGGAACTTCATAGACATAGAAGGGCAAGGCGCAACTCTTTCGGCTGGCGAAGCCGGTAGCCTATCAAATCACGGCACGCGGTTGAACCCCTTCCAGAGGCTTTGATCCTTTCGCATCGCTTGACGCTCACCACGATCGATCGGACACTTGGTCATATGAGATAACGTTGCTTCACTCGTTATCCTGTCAAACCGCTTCGGCGAAAGAGCACCCACGGAGGATCCCCATGTACCGCCGCACATTCCTCATGGCCTTTGCCGGCGCATCGCTCGCTTTGGCAGGCGCGGCGCGGGCCGACGACGCGATCAAGATCGGCCTCATCCTGCCGATGACGGGACCGTCCGCCTCGACCGGACGCGAGGTCTCGGCGGGGGTGCGGCTCTATATGGCGCAGCATGGCGACACGGTCGCCGGCAAGAAGATCGAGATCATCCTGAAGGACGATACCGGCGTCGCCGACCTCACGAAGCGGCTCGCGCAGGAGCTCGTGGTCAACGACAAGGTCGCGGTGCTCGCCGGCTTCGGCCTCACGCCGCTCGCGCTCGCCGTGGGGCCGATCGCGACGCAGGCCAAGGTGCCGGCCGTCATCATGTCGGCAATGACCTCGATGATCGTCGAGCGCTCGCCTTTCTTCGTGCGCACTATCGGCACGATCCCGCAAAAGACCTATCCGATCGCCGATTGGGCCGCGGCCAACGGCATCAAGAAGGTCGTGACGCTGGTGACCGATTACGGCCCCGGCCTCGACGCGGAAAAAGCCTTCAAGGACCGCTTCGCAAGCAAAGGCGGCGAGGTGCTCGACGCTTTGCGCGTGCCGCTCGCCAATCCGGAATTCTCGGCTTTTCTGCAAAAGGCGAAGGATGCCAAGCCCGATGCGCTGTTTCTCTTCGTGCCGTCGGGCTTCGGCGCCGCCCTCATGAAGCAGGTCGAGGAACGCGAATTCACCAAGGCTGGCATCAAGATCATCGGTCTCGGCGACGTGACGGACGACGACCAGTTGCCCGGCATGGGCGATGTCGTGCTCGGCCTCGTCACGTCGGACTTCTATTCGGCCGCGCATGACTCGCCGGAGAACAAAGCCTATGTCGAGGCCTTCATGAAGGCCAATCCGAGCTTCCGTCCGAACTTCATGTCGCTCGGCGGCTATGATGGCATCGGCCTCGTCTACAAGGCGCTCGAGAAGACGGGCGGCGCCACGGACGGCACCAAGCTCATCGAGGCGATGAAGGGCATGAGCTGGGTCAGCCCGCGCGGGCCGATCAGCATCGACCCAGACACGCGCGACATCGTGCAAAACATCTATATGCGCAAGGTCGAGAAGAAAGACGGGCAGTTGTGGAATATCGAGTTCGCCACGATTCCGTCGGTCAAGGACCCGTTGCATCCGGCGAAATGACAGCCTCTATTTCGCCGGCGCTGCGGCCACCCCGAGATAATCGATCAGCGCGGCGCGGTCGGCGGCTTCCTTCATGCCGGAAAACGGCATGCGGTTTCCCGAAACCGCATGCTGCGGGTTCTCGATGAAGGAATCGAGCGTCTTCGCATCCCAGGTGATGTCGCTGCGCTTCAAGGCCGGCGAAAACCGAAAGCTCGCCAGCGTGCCGGCCTTGCGCCCGAAGACGCCATAGAGCGTCGGGCCGATGCCGGTGACGTTCGGCGCGAGCGAATGGCAGGGCGCGCAACTTTCGTAAAGCGCCTTGCCATGCGCACCGGCCGGAGAAGAATTAGAATCCGCGGCGAAAGCTGGCGCGGAAGTCGCGCCGGCAACGGCAAGACCGATGCGGAAGAGCCCCACGCGCATCTTGCGATCATTCTCCTTGAAATCGTAGATCATGCGCATCCACGGTGCAGGCAAAGCAGACTAGCCATACCGGCCGACAAGAGCAATTCCACCGCATGCCGGAGGATCGGCTAACCGAGCGCGATGACGGTCGGCAGCGGCGGCTCGGCATAAAGCGCGGCGACGAGATCGGCGCGTGCCTTCAGGACGGCGCGTTGATTGATCGAGCCCTTATCCGTGATCTCGCCAAGATCGATCGACGGCGGCTCGGCGAGAAGAACGAGCCGCGTCACCTTATTCGAGGAGCCCGTTGCCGCGCCCGCAAAGGCAGCCAGCAGCGCGGCGAATTTTTTCCGCACGGCCGCATGCGCCAGAATCTCGGCGGCGCTGCCGGCGCCTGCAGCGAGCGGCCGGCATGCATCGAGATCTGGAAAGACCAAAGCCGAGACGAAATCCGCATTATGGCCGGCAATCACTACCTCTTTCACGAAAGGCGCGAAGGCCTGGATGAAGCGCGCCCGGAGCGGCCCGACGCTGACCCAGGTCCCGGTGGCGAGCTTGAAATCCTCGGTGACGCGGCCATCGAAGAAGAAGCCGAGCTTCGGCCGCGCCACATCGGCAAAGCGCAACGCATCGCCGAGGCAATAATAGCCTTCCTCGTCGAAGGCGGCGCTGGTCATCTCTGCGTTGCGCCAATAGCCGGGTGTGATATGCGGCCCCTTGATGCGGCATTCGAGCTTTTCGCCATTCGGTACCAGCTTCACCGCGTTGCCCGGCAGCGGCAGCCCGACGCCACCTGAACGCGCCGTCTCAGGCGTGGTGAAAAAGGCAGACGGCGCAGTCTCTGTCGCGCCGAGACCGCTCAGCATCAGGATGCGCTCGCCGCAAGTCGCGACCGCGATGTCGTCGAGCGCGTCCCAAACATGTTGCGAGAGCCCCGCGCCGGCAAAGAAATTCAGGCGAAGCCGGCTGAAGAAATGCTTCGCCAACTCTTTATCGCCCTGCAGATGGGGAACGAGCGATTCGAAACCCTTCGGGACGTTGTAATAGATGGTCGGGGCGATCTCGCGCAGGTTGCGAACCGTCTCCAAAATGCCGGCCGGTGTCGGCTTGCCCGCATCGATATAAAGCGTGCCGCCATTATGCAGCGCGATGCCGACATTGTGGTTGCCGCCGAATGTATGGTTCCACGGCAGCCAATCGAGCATCACCTGCGGCTCGTTGGCGAGGAAGGGCAGAAAATAGCCGATCATCGCCTGGTTGCTGCACATCATGCGATGCGTGTTGATGACGCCTTTCGGATTGGCGGTCGAGCCCGACGTGAACAGAAATTTCGCGATCGTGTCGGGCGTGATCGCGGCATGCGCGGCTTCGAGCGCCGGCGAAGGCGCCCCCGTAAGAAGGCTCGCGAATTCGGTCACCGCACGCCCGGCGGCCGGGTTTTGCGACACCACGATCTCGACGTCATGCGGAACCGTCGCTTCGATCGCCGCGGCGTAGACGCAGCCATCCTCGGCATAGACGAGGCCGGGGGTCAGCAGATCGATAATATGGCGGAGCTTGCCGAAATCGGAGGAGACCGTCGCATAAGCCGGCGAGATCGGCGCATAAGGCACGCCGGCGTAAATGGCAGCAAGTCCCAGCAAGGCGTGATCGATGCCATTGCCCGAGAGGATGGCGACCGGCCGATCGGGCGAGAGGCCGCGGGCCACGAGGGCCGCCGCGATCGCCCGGACCTTCGTGAGCGTTTGCGCATAGGTGACCTTGCGCCACTCGCCGTGGCCCGCGCGCTCGGCCAGAAAGACGCGCTCCGGCGCGGTCGCGGCCCAATGGACGAGCCGGTCGGTCACCTTCGTCTCGTAAGCGGGAAGCGGGATCGGCGAGCGTGCCAGGATCTCGCCATTCGGCCGATGCTCGAATTCCATGTCGAGCGGCCCGAGCGGAATGTCGCGATAGGACAAAACGCCCGGAGGCGACGAATGGATCGACATGGCCCCTCCCACACGATTTCTGCGGTCTGCGCGGCCGCGTTATTTGTTATGATTTATATCTAAGTGAGAAACCGGTCAAACCGCGCTTTAGCGGGCGAGGACCACCTATCGGTGTCCGAAAATGGCGCTGCCGACGCGCACATGCGTCGCGCCGAGCTGGATGGCGAGCTCGTAATCGGCGCTCATGCCCATGGACAGCTTGGCGAGGCCGTTGCGCTCGCCGATCTGCCGCAGCAACGCGAAATGCGGCGAGGCCTGATCGTCGACCGGCGGGATGCACATCAAGCCCTCGATCGCGAGATCGTAATCGCGGCGACAGGATCGGATGAAACCGTCTGCCTCCTGCGGGAGAATGCCGGCCTTTTGCGGCTCGGCTCCGGTATTGACCTGGATATAGAGCCGCGGATGACGGCCGAGATGGGCGATCTCCTTGGCGATCGCCTCGGCGATCTTGGGCCGGTCGACCGTCTCGATCACGTCGAAAAGGGCCACGGCCTCGCGCGCCTTGTTCGACTGGAGCGGGCCGATCAAATGCAGCTCCACACCGGCGAAGCTCTGACGCAGCGCCGGCCATTTATCCTCCGCCTCCTGGACGCGGTTCTCGCCGAAGACGCGTTGGCCGGCCGTGAGCACCGGCAGGATGTCCTCCGCGCCAAAAGTCTTGGACACGCAGACCAAGGTCACCTCGGCCGGGGCGCGCCCGCTGTCGCGCGCGGCGCGCGCCATCGTCGCCATGACCTCGGCGAGCCGGTCGCCGCTCGCCATCGCCGCAATCCCGCTCATTCAGAGCCTCCAAAGCGTTGACCCGCCGGGGGAAATCATGTTGTGGTCGAAGACTTTCTAAAAGCTTCAGCAACGGCTGCGACCGAGATTCATGGACGAGCGCTATAACGCCCGCGAGGCGGAACCCAAATGGCAAAAAATTTGGGAGGAGCTCGGCTGTTTCCGCACCGGCGAGGATCTCGGCCGGCCGAAATTCTACATGCTCGAGATGTTCCCGTATCCCTCGGGGCGCATCCATATGGGCCATGTCCGCAACTATACGATGGGCGACGTCATCGCGCGTTACAAGAGGGCACGGGGCTTCAACGTCCTCCACCCGATGGGCTGGGACGCCTTCGGCATGCCGGCGGAAAACGCCGCGGCCCAGAACAAGAGCCATCCAGCGATCTGGACCTATGCCAATATCGAGATGATGCGGGCGCAGCTCAAATCGATGGGGCTTTCCATCGATTGGTCGCGCGAATTCGCGACCTGCGATCCCGCCTATTACAAGCATCAGCAAAAGCTTTTCCTCGATTTCCATGCGGCCGGCCTCGTCGACCGCAAGCAGGCGAAGGTGAACTGGGACCCGGTCGACCAGACGGTGCTCGCCAATGAGCAGGTGATCGACGGACGCGGCTGGCGCTCCGGCGCCGTGATCGAAAAGCGCGAGATACCGATGTATTACGCCAAGATCACCGACTACGCCGAGGAATTGCTCGACCACGTCGAAACCA
>Ga0116227_10016375_pt1 | contig 10661 bp, 8 predicted proteins | sample S1TSphgellanicum_FD_89693 | JGI IMG/M metagenome (GOLD analysis project Ga0116227, IMG submission 89693) | Host-associated microbial communities from peat moss isolated from Minnesota, USA - S1T2_Fb - Sphagnum magellanicum MG | ecosystem: Host-associated > Plants > Peat moss > Unclassified...
CCAAAAAGGAAAAACCAGGGCCATCATCAGTGCATGCTGAACCTTCCCATTGGCTGCATGAAATTTTTATGTTCCAAAACTGTTTATCACCATTTTTGGCCTGGAAAAAATACCCCCATTTATCAGCTGGGAGTACTTCTTTATTAATGCTTCTATTAATTAGTGAGAGGGTGTGCCCACAGTTTTTTTTTCTTTTTTCAGAAGGAGCCATTTGATTGGCCCATCACCAATATTTCTGGAACATGGGGCACTCCCTAACATAGAAACCTAAAAATGCTTCCCTCCCCAAAATAGAAGCATGCTTCGTCATGCTTTGTCATGCTTCCATGAGACCTGGCAAGATATCATATGAGCCTCAACTTGATACCCCAGAGGTTATAAAGGGACCCCTTGGGTCCAGTTGTCAAGCTAGTAGAGAGGTTATAATTAAAAGCCTAGAACTTAGCTGCATGTGGAATGAAATTTGTTAAAAAATAATGTTGATGAGAGGTCTCCTCTTGGATCATGATGGTAGTGTAAAACCTAACTAAGAAATAGTTTGACTAATTTGAGATAGCTTTTAAGCAGACAGAAGTTCAAGCACTCATGCACTTTGAGTACACAAATGCCAAAAAGTTCTTGAAAACAGCTTGCCTCTCAATTTGCCTATGTGAACAAGGTGGATGCTAACAAAATGAAGGTCTAAGTAACTTACTTTTCTGCCACTGCTAAACCTGAAATTGGCCACCATCTCTCTATCAGCAATCCACTATTTGTTGATGAAGTTTAGCACAATTGTCTGTTTTGCATTATGCTATGAAGCTCAAAATTTTGGTGTAAGAGCAATGATAATTGTCTAACTCAAGATGTTTCCTCACAAATTCTTATTGACAGTGGTGAAATGAGCACCCAATTGACAGTGCGGTTCCTAATAGGTACCCACACACTCTATGGAAGGGGTATTAGTTCAAGCCAAAAATGCTGGCAACCAGTTTTAGGAATAGAAATTGCATGCAGCTATGAACACGCACTCAGGAGAGCTATCTTTTTCCCCTTAAGTTTCCTAGGGGCCAGGGGTTAGTTTTTGTGTTCCCACCATATTCCCAATGTGTTCTCAATAGCACCTCATTTTATCCCATGTAGTTTGCCCAAAGTTCTCCCCTTCTCACTCATAGAGGTGGTCCAAAGGGGAGGCCTCACATCTTCACAGAGAAACTCCTACTGTGTGCAGATTCTTAATTTTCACTTTTCTTTTCATTTTCTTTCTTTTGTGATGATTTGATCAAAATGGCTCATTGTAAAACAAAAAAATAAAGAAATAAAAATGAAGAAAAGAATTTGGGAGGCACCCCTGTCACCTAAAAACAAGGGGAAATACTTTCTCCATTGTATAAATCCCAACTACTGAGCATACAGAGATTGGTGCATATGATTGAGGTTTTACAAAGATGAGATGGACAGATATGCTTCAAGTATTACTTTTTAATCAAAACCCTTGTGGACATCTACATTCTGTCATCTTATTTCTATGGACCACAAAAGATCAGTTTCACTCTTGATTTCCTCTCTGAGAGTTAACATGTTGTTTCACAGGAGTGGTAGTTCATGCCCAACAACAAAAACCCCACAGAGAGTGATCTAACAACTTCACATGATTCCTCTCAGAAACTGGATAGAGATTCACGGCAGGATCAGTCAAGGTAATATATTCTATTCTCTAGTATCCCTTTCCCAAAAAACCTCGGAGCTCCCACAAATGCAACTGGTACTCTCTCTTTAAGATGGAACAAATTGCACACTCATCATCTTAAGATCCCCAAAGTTATCACACATGAGTTGCCACACAACCACTCCAGAAACCCTTCACACAATCATCATCTCCCTTGTGTTGGTCTACAAAAAAACATACTAGACCTTTAGACCTTTTCTTGATTCTTAATGCAGCAGAAATTCAATTGTCATGGTGCTTCTAATCTAGTAGTCCTAATGAAGTCTTACTTTTAACAAATTACCACTCCCCAAAATCCAAATCCTACACACACTTCGAGTCTTCATAATGTCTAGCCACTTAGCTTTTTCTTCATCACCCAAAAAGCAGTTGGAGCTCCTCCTTAGCCTGCCTCAAATATAATACTCCTAACCTCATCCCTTCACTCCCCAACAATCTGCTTGCCAATCTCCTTATAGAAATGTGCTTCACAAAGCTCATGAAAAGTTTTCATTAAGTAGTTGAAATTGCGCTCCATCTCAAAAACTAACTCACCAAGCTCCCTTCGTCATAACCTGCAAAGCAACAAAACAAACCAAAAACAGAAACACATCATAAGCAAAAAATTTGGCACCATTGAAGCATCACGCCGCTAGCGGTTCGGCCACCAAGCTGAATTAGGGTTTGTAACCTTCGCCCACAAAAAACATATGACATTTTTTTTAGGTTACACCCCCATCTAGTTAATAGAAGTAAACAATAGGTGTCATGAATAGTCATAACAATTAGTGATGTGGACACAATGGAAAAAAAAAGTTTATTTCAGCTTTCAATTTTATCGTATATAATATACTTTGCTATGTCAAATTTTATTTCAAAGAAGAACATGTTTGGTACCTTATTTGAATTTTCTTGGATTTTGAAAAGAAATAAATTTATATATGACCCACGTTGTCATGGGCCATCTACTTATTTGTGAGCCTCATGTTGCCTTCCATTGGGCAATCGGAAGCTATCTAACACATCTAATCCCCAAGCTTTTCACACTTTATTTACTAAAACAAGGGAGTGTCATCCACGTCTTCCAACTCCTTACGAAGTATAATGTCGTATCTCGTACATATAATTCATCTGCTTTCTCACATCCTAGTAATTTATAGAACCATTGATGAACACAGAGACCGGCCTCATGTCACAAAAGAAGGTGCAAAGGATGCTATGTGGCCTTGGATGATGATGATGATGATGATGAAAATGGTCAAAACATTTGCAAAGTAAATGACCATTGTACCACCAAAAGGGTTTGTAAATTAAGTATCAAGTTCGTGTTGCAATCAACTTGATTTGTTTCCTAAAACAACTTAACTTATAGTTTGTAAAGTTCGGGGTGTGTGGAAGTGGCCTCAGGATGGCACAATAGTGGATGTTTTTCTTACCAATAAGGGGCTGTTGGCAAGTTTGTAGTTGCATGGAGATCATTGATTGCCTCAATGCACGTCGATGAGAAGGTTGAAGGGGATGTAGGACACCCTGGTGTCTACCAACAAGCAAAGATTCACATGGTTGGCCATGTGATCCTTGCCATGTGATTTTATTACTCTAACCAAGCACCTTAAGATACAACCTTAACATTCATAGGAAATGTTTGCAAAATAAGGAAAAAATGGCAAGTGCTTAAAAGACCATTATATTATTTTTTTTTATGTTAATTGAAGTTTATGTAGATTAGATTTTATACATGTAGGCTCTAAAGTAAAGTAATAACGTGGGGACCTTCCCAAAATAAGCGGTCCAGACAAGGCCTTGCCGATCCAACCTTCCTTTTTGGGAGTATCCTTTACCCATTGTGAAGCACAAGACAAATGCTATCATTAAGTACAGATATTATGTGTACTTTTAAAGAGTGGTAGGCATAAGAATTCTCCCCCTTCTAGGGATTGTATGCTTAGGTTCATGCTAATCTTTGTGATTTATTATTGATTTGCATTTCAATTATATATTTTTATGTATGGTTGTATAAATATTTTCTAAAAAAAGGTTCAAATATCACACCTCTTCACTTTTGTGGGAGTTCATAATTGTACAATTCTATCTTCATTTTCCTTTTGGAATAAATATGGAATGTTCAAGACTTTTTACGCTCATGAAAAGACGAGGCTAGTAAACAATCCAATGACCAAACATTTAAGCTCTCAAAGGGCTTAAAAATCATTAGATATTGTTCCTTTGCGTTTGGAATTCAATGAGATTGTGTTGAACTCTTAGTGACAAATTGTCATTTAGATCACTCAAATTGGAGCAAAAATGGAAAAGATCTAGCCTTTAAAGTAGGGGAGATTACTTATGTGAAAAACAAATGTCCAAACAACATGTGTTTTTTTAGCATACACTTTACACCCTACAAGTAGACAATTCAGTGTTGAAAAACATGCACCACCGCCATGTTTGCAAAATGGACCAAACCCAAAATAAATCCATTTTTTTTGTATTATCATTAATATGGCTTGTAATCCAAACCTCAATAAAAGGAAGGGTTTTTACATATTATGGTCATGGGGAAGACGAGTTGTGGGAAACCTAAGTATTTTAACATGAATGCAAATAAGTTCCATCATCTTCCTTGTGGTTTTGTAGGTAATTGAATTTGTTTGCCTATGCATTTGCTCAAGCTCTTTGTTGCCCTCCCCTTCTAATTGTGCTCCCTTGTACTTTTTTTTGGCTTCCCCTCCTTTTGTGCATGCTCAAGCTTCTCTAATCTTGTTTGTGTTTTTTCCACCAAGAATAGGTGCCAAGATTCCCCTTTTAATCATGTTTGGGTTTTTTTGGTCGTAACCATGTTCAATTCCTACCCTTTTAACTCCACAAGTGGTCATGTTGTGTTGTAAGTAATGGTTTTTTATTCATGATTATTTCTTATTGTTTATCTTTCATTCATCATATCTTCCTAATATGTCATCTTTTCTTGGTATTGTTTATGATTGTCATTTTCCCAATTGTTGCTACTTTCTTTTTTTTCTTGTGTTATAAATTTTGGTGATATCTAGTTTTGATCATCATCTTCCAATCCTTTCCCCCTTACCTTTCATTTTATTGTTAACATTTGAGCTTTTGCCCTAAACTAGCTAGTTTTTGAGCTTCAAATGTGATGCTGAAGTTAGCACCTCCACACCTTAGTGGGTGAACTCATAAACATATTTGAAAATTGTAATGGATTCAATCCCATGTCTCCTCAAGACCACAAAAGTAGACCAAGCTAATATGAATTTTATTATTGCCCATTTTTCAATGGTTATTTTCAATGTTTTTTTAACCACTGTCAAAAAAATTGCCACCCTTCTTGTTTCTTTTTTTGTCTCTTTCTTTTTTCTCATGTTTTTTAATTTCATTGAAACTACTTCCCTTTCCATTGGCTTTATCATAGGATTACAAATTATAATACAAATGTCACAAGGTCCAAATTTTTTAAGGTGTACCATTAAGGACAAAAAGGACCTAGTCTTTAGTGGAGTCCTTTTTTGTCCTATATTTTGATCCCCATCAATATTAATGAATCAAAATGTGTCAAATATTTTATAAGTACCATATTTTAAACCATTACAACTTCAAATTGCATCAATTTCATCCATTTTGTGTCTTAACATGGTCAAATAGGACTATATAAAGGAATATAAAAAGGGTGACAGTGTGACATTATTTTGGTATTCCTTAAAGAATTTGAACCCCACAACATGTGATTATAAAGTAACCAATTAACAATTATTTACTTTTGGTTTCCTTTGAATATAATGCCATAATGAAAACAAGTTGGTTAATGATAAAAAACCTTGGGTAAGATTGGTACTTTGAGAAGGGAGGGTCACTATGTGCAAAAACATGTCCATCAAAAAAAGTTTTGTTCGAGGGGTATTATTTGAAGATGCTTGAAATTTTTCCACCCTATTCTTATTTACATTTTTAATATTCACATATTTGAATCACCTTATGGCCTAAACTTAATTTAAATTTTATGTTTGTGCATCAAATTTTGGCACCATATATTTGTGTGATTTTTTTGTTTTAATTGAAAGCATGAAGAGTAATGAAAGAACTAAGGTGATTATGCATGACTAAAAATACATCATGGATGAAATGCTCAAATTTAATTTTAAACACATCAACAAACATATCAATACTAATTCACATTTTAGATGATAAATATAATGTTTTGCACTCACAAAATCATTACAAACAATGAACATTCGGTTTACTTTCATGGGATGAAATGAGGTTTTGGGTTTTAGAATTGAAACAAACAAAATGTTCATTACAACTCATATAAGTGAACTACCAAGTTGTTACACTTGAACATTTATCAACTCCTTGTTCTAATCAAGTAAATGTCATTTCATTACCGCTACCTCTTCTACTTTGAACCTTAGTATTACACCATTCCCATCCTATTAATTGAACCTATTAACAATTAATACCTATTAAAAGTCTCTCAAGCACCTTTTTTTTTTTTAAATTTGTTTCTAATACCTATTACTAAGGCATACCATATATTAATTATATTTGAATTTTGAGAATAAAGGTAATTTTATTATAGAAATAATTGAATTATATTTTTTTCCCAATAACCAATATATGAAATCCTTTTTTTTTATTCACATAATTTTTTAGTACAAAAAAGATTGACACCTTCAAAAGATGGGTAGGGATTTAAAATTCTTGTGAAGGTTATGAAGTATGTTTATCCAAGTTAACCACTAATTCATTGACATCTTTCAAACCTTCTTTTATTCAACCATATGACGCATTGACATCTCCACATAGTATCAATGTGTTCAAATGAAGGAGGGGAATGATTAGAATCATCTCCCATTAATGTAGAATTAAATATTCTTGCAATATTCATGAATTATCACAAAATTTTCCCCCCATTATCAACCTCCATTAGATTCCTTAATAGACATCATATTTAAACCCTCTTCATCTTCCTTGTTGTTGTTTATTGTTGTTTTATGCATTTCACTTCGTAGGGTCTTGTCCTTGTCTTGTCATCCATGACCATGAGGTTTAAAGGCTATATTTTTATAACCCTAAATCCAAATTTGGTAAAAAAATTGTGACAATGATTGGTCCAACACTTTGTTTACCCACCGAAGGCAAAATTCCTATCCTTCAGTGGTACCATCAAAAACTTACACCTTCATTTTATTAGACCCATCAAACTTTTAAAATATAAGAAACATTTAAATAAGTAATTTCATTATAATTTTTTGGTGAATATACTTACCAAGTTGTAATGATATCAAAATTTATTTTTTATTTCGATGTTTCAAATTATTGCATTTAAATTTTTTTAAAAATGTAACACTATTTATTTTCTTTGAACTTTTTGGTCAAAGACACAAGTTTGAAACATGGTTTTTTTTTTTTGGAAAACATTAAAATTTTAAAGTACCTTTGATGATGTTATATTTGATTTTTAATGTAATTAATTGAGTACGTATAATTTAGTTATGAATTTTCAAAGTTCAAAAACATCATTTTGAAAATGGCCATTGCAATTAAATAAACAAATTTGTAATAATCCCACATGTTTTGATTACAATGAATACATTAGGCCATATACTTTTCCATGTAATGGATAAACATGAGAAAAAATAAATTATAATTATAAATGCATTTTAAAGAAAAAGGTCAAAAACATTATTTAATCAAGGAATTCCTTGAAGTGGTTCTGAACATATTGCCTAAGGATGGGTTTGCCCTCCACCCAGCTGATCTTGTCTTGTTATTGGTGCAATTGTTTCTAACCATTACATTAGTTTTTTCCATTTTAAATGTTGTTTTGTGTGAAATTTTCAAAACAAAACACATCTAGGGGTTGTAGTGCATTAATGTGTGTGAAAGAAGAATAATCATGTAACTAATCCAAATTGTTGTGCATGATCTATTGATTCAAATTTAACATGTGATCCATGCCCATCCACTAAAAGAAAAATGGGATTTTGTGATTAGTCATTAAAAGTAATTTTTAATTGTAGATGACATATGCAACTAAAAACTCATAATTGCATTGGACAAGTTTCATGTGACCATAGTCACGAATGATATGGTTTCTAGATGGAAAAAAAAGTCAATGTAAAATACATTTTCATCTTGTCATTGAATGTATACATGTTGTTTAATTGATTTGTTTAACACTAACAACAAATAATGTGTTGACATGTGATAACATTTTTGAATATTTCAAAATTAGTTTCATTTTATTTTGAAAGATCCACATTGTTAATTCTAGATGGTCTTAAATTTGGCATAATTAAAAAATTCTACATGGCATATTAATTGTGTCCATCTTTGTGAAGGCCAATTATTTCATGAAATGTGGTACATTTAGGCTTAATTTAATATTTAATATTTTTAATTAATAAAAGTAAATTTGGATTGTTCAATTTAAAGTCAATAAGATGTCCACACAACTTAGGCCCATCTATGTAGATAGGTAAGGAGGGTAGGCTTAAAGACACAAATAAGCAAACCTATGATAATTAAATAGGATTATTTAATAATCCTATTTTATTTTGGGTTTAACTTTTAAAGCTAAGTTTCTAATATTGGTTCATCCCTTGAATGAATGACACTTGCACTTTGAATACCACTAATACACGTACTTGTATACTTCACATTTAAAAAATAGAAGACAAATTATACGGGTTAAACATTTTAGTTACAAATGTGACCAACTTAATTGCAGCTTATTTACAATTATTTTTTAGTACCTATTTTATACTACCCTAATTTACCTACTAACTACATAAATTATTATAGGTAGTAATATTTAAATTTAATAACATTAATAAATGTTAATTATAGTAGGTATAAAATCCTTTCATAACAATTATTTTAATAATATAATTTTAATTTTATTTTAATTTCTATAATATATAGTTTGAATATATTCAAAATATACATATATACATTCATGTATGATTGATATAGTTTAATATGTTTTAAATACAATGTACATAAAATATTAATACATTCATCATAAATACCCACATTATATACTTGTACATTTTAATCGTCCCCAAAACCCTCTAAATTACCTTTAATGAACCCATAGGGCTACAATTAATTTTGATCACATTTGCAACTAATGAGACATAAATGACCCTTCTTCAATGAAGATTAAACTAAAAGTTGTACTTTTAAAAGTATGAAAAATCAATAGTTGCAAAGTAATTGTAACATAATCGCAAGTATGACCAAATATAATAAATAGTTGTAAAAATGATAAAAACTAGTTGCAAACAATGTTTAGTTGCATGTAATTGCAAATAAAATGATTATAAAACCCCATAAATTTCTTCTAATGATCTAAATTTTAAAAATGTTAATTTCTTTGAGAAACTACACTTGTTACAATTTTTAAAACTAAGTTAGGAATTTTTTGGATAGGAATGATGAAATAAATTTGCATTTTTTTGCATCCAAGTCCTTGGCTTGTAGAGTTTGATGTAGTTGTTAACATAGTTTTTTGCTTTTGAAAATATATAATGTTTGCTAATAGGAATCCACCCACTACATTGGTTGCATAATTCATAGTTGAATACGTTCATGAATTAAAAATTAAAGCACACCCTAAGAATCTTGATAAGGAGTCTTGAGAGGCTAATGTGACACCTAGGGAGGTCACTAGTCCTTATATGTGTTTGTTGAAAAAACACTTGAAATTAAAGGGTATTTTTAATATGCTAGGAAATATTGAAATATATTGAGTATATTTTAGATATATTCTAAATAAATTTTCATAATGAATTATAAGCACCCTATTTACATTTAAATAAAGTATAAACTATATATTTTAATTAAATGCCCCAGAAATTTTGTGCATTACATGATTTGGAACAAAATGGAAGTGACATTCCCAAGATATGGGAGCTTAAGATTGGCCAAATAGTGCTTGAACCTAGTGTTTTTGGGTATCCAAATGAATATAAGATGGTTTTTAAATTTATCCAATTGAGTATATAATACCCAAAAACATTTTTTATGCATAGTAAGTGGTGGTTAATATATGAAAAACTAACTCTTTGATTTGTGAATATACCCAATCAACCATTCATTGGACTTGGGTATGGTGTTATAAACCTAATATAAAAGTTGTTTACCTAAAACATGAACTTCTAATTGTTTACCTATTTAAATATTTGTTTCATTTTAATTCTAAATGTGATTTGCATTGTAGTTTTGTGTTGAATGTTTGCAGATTTTGTGTACAATGAATGGTAGGACTAGTTGGTCAAACCTTATGCTCTATAAACTTCTAGTACCATTAATAGTTTCCAAGTACACCATCCCAAAATGGTGTAAGTATGGTTTGAATGAATTCAACTATTTTTATTTTGAATTGTTGCAATGTTATAAATGATTCATACATTTTTACATGTACAAGTTCAAGCAACCTCTATTGCATTGTCCTTTTCTATTAGCACACGTACTAAACCAAATTTCCCAAAGCTAGTTTTGCCTTTTAGATGGTTACAAAATGAGGTTCTAGGGGCATTTTTGGACATAACTTGATAAACTCTCTTATTTAAATTGTCCCTTTTTACATTGCATCCATTGCTTCTTTGAACAACTCATATGTGCATTTGCTTTTTGCAATATTGCTAGTACAACCCCTATTTACTCTTGCTAATGTTTGTCTTGTGTGTGATGTAGGTTAAGGTAACATTCTTCTTGTCCATGGTTGACCCTCTTCAAATCTTCCTATAAAACGCATTAAACATCATGTTAGCAGTAGTCCTCTTGGCCCTAGCCTCCAACAAGGGGGGGGGGGGGGGGGGTCCTGATCTTAAAAAAGGTTTTTTTTTTTTTTTTTTAAAAAAAAAAAAAAAATAAAAAAATATTGGGGGGGAAAAAAAAGAGTTTTTTCTTTTTATGGGCTATTTTAAATTCCCCCCCCTCTTTTTAAATAATAAAACAC
>Ga0116227_10016376_pt1 | contig 10661 bp, 10 predicted proteins | sample S1TSphgellanicum_FD_89693 | JGI IMG/M metagenome (GOLD analysis project Ga0116227, IMG submission 89693) | Host-associated microbial communities from peat moss isolated from Minnesota, USA - S1T2_Fb - Sphagnum magellanicum MG | ecosystem: Host-associated > Plants > Peat moss > Unclassified...
GTGGTGGCGATACAAGGGAGTACCGAGTAAGAATAGAAGATTTGCAAGTGCCATGGCTATGGTCAAGCACCCAAATGCCCAAGCCCAGCTGACAGAGGTGTATAAGAAAACCACTAGTGTGCCTGAAGATGCAGAACCCAAGGTGAACGCAAGGTAGTACCAATTGAAGAAGCGGGCGAGCTGGAGCTTCTCTTTGGGGTTCTCCATGTCAAATTGGTCGGCTCCGAATGTGGAAAGACATGGTCGGATTCCTCCCACCCCCAGTGCAATCGTATATAATGCTAAGTAGAAGACAAACATTTGTTTTGTTGATGCTTGTGTACATGTGCCCAAATAAAGTGCAACAACTCCACATCCAGAGCTCGAAGGCCTTAAACCCACCACAATTGAGGTGAGCGTTGTAAGTAGCAAGCCCTGCACAATGCATCCCAATTCAACTCCTCCAAATCAATCACGATTCACTCACACTTAGAAACTTTCAGTTTTTAGTCTACATGAAATAATCATATACGTTGTTCAATGCCAAGGGAACTACATCCATTTATTTCCAAATAATGTGCAAAAAAAAAGGGGTGCAATTAATTTTTTAAAAATAAATTTTACAATTTATTTAAACATAAATAAGATGTTTAAAACTGATTATGAGATTATATCTTAAATATTTTAAAATATATATCATTATTCCATAGCATACTAAAAATACCCTTTCCTGATTTATGTTACGTGTTTCATAAAATATACAAACCTTGACTTCCCCAAGGTTCAAATGCCATGACCATCATGGATGTTATAAGTTGCAATTTGTATGGTTTCCAAATTATTGACTAGTTGTATCGGATGAAGTTGTAGAGTTACCAGCACATATATCACTGAGAAGATGCAAATAGTGTAATAGCGGCCTAAATAAGCATCAGCAATGAAGCCGCTAAACAAGGGTAAAAGACCATTTGTCCCAAACCAAAGATTCACAATCACGTTTGCTTTTGGAAGGCTGATGTGCATTTCATAATACATATAAAATAGTATGCTGGAATAAACTCCAGCGGAGACCATATTATTTGCAGTCTCAATGCCTGCAGTTATAAGAAAGAATCAAATATTAGAGTTATCTGTAAAGTAAGGAAAACACAGCACCTCTGAGTTGGGTCATACAGAGGGTGAGATTCAAGAAAAAACATGCAAGAAGTACATTAGCATTCAAGCTGGGTAAACTCAAGAAAACCATCAATTTTGGTGGTAAACTCAGTTTCGTCTTGTCTTTCGTTTTCACTGAGCACCTGCACCGCTGGTACATATTTTCACTGCTCCTACTAGTACAACTACTATAATTACTCTCGAACGTTGTGCATTAGATGCTGAGTTTCAGCATTTCATACTCAGATTTAATAAAATTTCATTACTTGACGGTTACCACTGAAAGAGGGGATAGGGGGTGAACTCAGGCCCAAGGACAGGGTGACTTTACGGATAAGTCTATTATTCTCCAGGACTTCCACAATTTGACACAAATGATAAGAATCCGACACATGTGATACAAAGGCACCATGAATGCTGCCAATTGATGTGTAGATTAAAACCCAATGCCCCGGGCTTTACCAAAATTAGGACCTGTGTGAAAGCGGAGCTGAGCAAGGGTCCAATTCCAGTAAAGCCCTTGGCACAGGCATTTATCAATGATAACGACTTGTGTCAATTTTTTTTCCAGTGATACTCAACAGATATCATAGAAAAAAAATTTCCAAGGCATTTCAAAAAATAGAATTCCCACCATAAAATGAGTTTACCATAATAGTACCTACCAAAAACGAACAAAGCTGCTCGCCAACCTCCAGTGTTGGACAGGTCCAGCAATGGTCGACCTCGAAGATCCACAGGAGTAAAGCCTATATTGAACTTGTCAATAACGTCAATGGTCAAAGCAGCAGGCTCATGATCAACAGGCAGCCGCTGCTCATCATCATCATTATGTGTCCGCTCCTCATATTGCACTTGGCCACTAGTCAAATTATCCATCTCGTTACACTTCACAAGAAGCAACCTGAAAGAAAAGAAGCAGGATCCACATACAACTTAGACTAGAAGATATTGAATTCACAATAATATTAGTTCTAGAACCAATCGCCAAAGAATTTAGAAGCCAGCAGAAATCATCATGTTCATGTCCATTAGGACACAAGGCACATCCCCAGATATGTCACAGTCTCCAAAATGTCCATAGTCCATACCCTATGAATGAATGAATGAATGAATGAATGAATGCTACAACTCCAGGAAACTCTGAAATTTGAAGAAGAAGAAGTTTTGTTGTGGAAGACTTGCACTGATCTAATATGGGAGTTTCAGGAGATCAAAGATTTGACTTCAAAGCGAGCATATGTCTCTTGGTGCTGGCTGAATATGTGCATTGTGTCCTGAAATATAAATATAGGTAGGTATCTAATCACAACCTAGTTGCAAACTATTTGCAACTAGGTTGTGACTAGGCTTTTTATCTGGTTGCAAGCTTGATGATGTGTGGGGCAACTTTAGCTCCACGAGTGGGGGTGATGTTAGCATGAGCCTCGATTCTGTGTGGGACCGGACCTTGCTCTCATGCGTAGCCCAACAGTAGAATTGCATGATTGCCAGTATCTACAGCAGTAACCCAGCAAAAATATTTCTGACGCCTAAGTTTAGTTAGGGTAGAACAGTCCATGAGCGATCACTTAAGTGTTCAGGGCAGGCAAGGAGGGCTCCATTGTTTTTGGTGTCCAAACAAAACTTGAACCCCTCCTATTGGCACATCTGACGCACTAAAATCATAAAAAACATATTAGAATTGAGAAAGTTATGACCCCTCAAAGTAGAGGGGGCCAAGAACTCAAAAAAACAATCCATCGAACACTACAAAGCCTAAACCTGATCACCCAAAAAATAAATTCCTTGTATGTTGCTCTGTTGCTATTAGAGTTGAAAGATGATTCGTAGAACTGAAGGTGGTGCTCCGATAGCACTTTAAATCGTTTAAAATGAACAAGAAATGAAAAAACTAGAAGCTTTGAAAGTAGGAGGGGTCCAAAGAGGAAAAAAAAAAAAAAAAAACCACTTTTTGTGAGTTGGGAAGCTTATTTTTCTTTTTGCTATTTTTTCATTACTCCTTTTCATTTTCACTTCAAAAATGATTTCTGGAGGTTGAGATAGCACTCTCATAGCACTCAAAAAGAAGCACAGCCCATGAAGATCTAAAGAAGTGATCCAGGATGGGCAGTTCTACCCTGTTTACTTTTTTTCAACTCCATGCATAAAACTAAATCTGGGACTGCAAACAGGTGGGAGACTCCCACTGTAATAGGGAACCACATGGAGACATCATTATGATTGGCCAATCAGAAACAGGCACGAGCAATCAGATCATATTTATTACACTCTTGAGATATTAGAAGATATCTCAGGTGCACAAACTATGCAAAAATGCTGGGCCACGCTTACTTGGCTGCTTTTTGTGTTCTTCGTCCAATTTTAATGTGCAGGGTCCCATATTGAGCACTCCTGGGATACTCTTATAGTACTCTCCTGTGAGACTTAGAAGAGCATTTCAGTCAGTGACGGGTTTTTTTCCTTCAATTTTGTACTGTACGTGGCGCCAGACCGGTGATCAGAAGGTGTGTCATGCCATTAGGCCATGTGCCTAAAATCCCCCAAGCTCCTTCCCCTGGGGTGTGCCAAGGTCAAAGGACGGGCTGCCCAAGGTGAAAATTGATGTAAACCTGCCCAACTTGATTTGCAAGATCCAAACAAAAAGACAGAGGGCAAACAGAGTGGACACAAAAAGCAAAGGCAGGAGCCAAGGTTAAATAGTAGCAAATGTTAACCATACTAAGCTAACCAGAGCACACATTGAGGTTAGCCTTCATCTAAGTAAGCAATTGAAAAACCCATTTGTAAACCTCCCTCTCATGACACTAGGCTAACTACTTATTTGGATTATATTATAAATTAATTTTCTTACAATTTTTTTTTCCCTCCAAATAATGCTTGGAAAGATGCCATGTGGCTATGATGTTATGTGCTAGACTCATGACCTCATGGCTAAAAAGTAACTGGAGTCAGATACACTAATATCCTCTATATGCTAGGACCCATTTCACCTTTTGAAAAGAAGAATAATTATTTTCACTTTCTAGTTGTGAATGGTGATGCTTTACTAATGTGTATGTGTACATGGTACTTGCAAATGGATTATATGGGAAAAAAAAAAGGACAGGAATTTGACATCTGTTGGTTGGAAAAAAAATGGGGAATATCAGTTAGAAGTGATTGTCAACCTAACATGTTGCAAAAAAGATGAAAGGATTGTTGAAAATTTGTAATAGATTATGAAGATGGATGGAATGGTTTAAGATGGTGCTTAGGAGCATAAAAATGAACTTGGCCGAATATTCCCTAGCCAAATAAAAAGCCCTTTTGAAGCATGTTTGTTATGTGGGATTGCATGAAAAAACCAATTGCCTAAACCTTTAATTAGGTGAACTTATTTTTTCCCACAATGAACATCTTTGTACTAAAACATGACAAATAAAAAATGAATACAACTAAATGCATTTCTATTAACATATATCATAATGAATTTCATGAGGGTTTTTTTTTTAAAGAAGTTCCTCAAGTTGGGCAAAAGACAAACAAATTGAAGTTGGTGTATGTAATTGTCATTTGTATTTATTTACAAGCTATTTATAAGATAACATTTCACATCATAAATTTCACTTAACAACTTTTTGCCCCTTTTTAAAAACTTTCAACCCAACTTCATGTTTTTCTCACATCATAATTGCATTGCCACATGTAGAAGATGGGTTTTAACAATATAACTTGCATCAAATTTGAGTTATGGTCCATGACTAACAATATTGGTTGTAATTGTCCAATATCTCAACCAAACTAGTGTCTAATGATGTATACATATGTTGAATTCAACTTTTGAAAGTGTCATGCCCGTATGCATGGCCTCATACATGATAGCCGGTTACAAGCATGCTAATCATGCCTTTAAGGATAATGTACGTTTTTAAGGTTAATGTACGTTTTTAGGTTATTGTACATTATTAAGTCTTTTAGGGTTATGGCTTATTTAGGGTTTCAACTTGTCAACGGCTGTATAAAAAGGCCAAGCTCTTCCCTTCTATTGTTAGTTTTTTAGAATTCCTTTGTTAGGGAGAGTTTCCTCCATAGTCAGACTAGATTTCTAAATGCTCACAATGACTATTGCACAGCCATCGTTTACATACACTAAATTTTCTTTCCTTCTTTTCAATTTAATTCTGGAAAAACTGCTTTCTGTCACTTAATGTTGAAAGCGGCAGATTTTTCTTGGCTTTGAGTTTCTTGGGTTTTTATTTGCTTGTTGGTTTCTTGTGTTTTTAAATTGTTACTACTTCTTCTTTTTCTACTCTTGTACTGCAGCTACAATAGGAACAACAACAACCATAACTAACAACAACGTAAACAAGGGAGAAGGGACACCGGAAACAAGCTACAAGCTGTGAAGTTCTGAGTTCTGGAGCTTCGGACAAAAGAAGGAGCGAATAGCTCCAAAGCTTGTTTTACTGCTAGCTTTAGGTCTTGGGAACATGCACACACACACACACAAGGTGATTGCAGTACAAGATCTACACCAAGTGATGCAACCCCACATACACTTACTTTCATTGTACACAAATTTGGAGGTTAACATCTGGGCTGTGCACTCCTATGTGTTTTTGAGCTTGCAGTCATGTAATGAGTAGCCCTTGTAGTAGCTCTAAAGGAAAAAGAAAATAATAATAATATTAAAAAAACACGAAGTAGAAAAAAAAAATCTTTCTTCTTTTTTGCACGCCATCGCCGTAGAGTTCGCAGACACGGATCGTTTTACAGCGTCGCTACCGATGTAATCTATCGCAATCGCAGTCCGTTATGTTTCATCGTTGCATTTAGACGTTTCATTTCGCTTGACGTCCGTCCCCATTTCGTCCAAGGTCCGTCGCCATCCATCCGTTGTCGTCCGTCCGTCCGTTCGTCTGGTTTCGTCCGTCCGTCTAGTTTCGTCTATCCAATCCCTTCCATCCACTAACATCCATCCATAGACGTCCATCCACCGACATTTGTCCATCACCATTCATCCCCGTCGACACACCATATTCTTCAAACCGTATGTTGTGTTAGAACCTTGTAACTAGTGCTATGTATTGCTACAAAATTTTGGGGCATTGGACAACACCATGTCCTCGGATGATGAAAGCATTATTGTTCAGCCAAAGCCAAGGTATCAATTACAAAGTAACACACAATCATTTGAGCCGATTTCTTTAAGCTCACAATCTTCATGACGGTACCATCAAGCACCTACAGCGCCACCGTCATCTAAGTACAACTCCTGCCAGGAATTCAGGTTTAGGTTACATTACATCAATGATACATCAAAGTCCATTTGGAGGGGTTAATCAGTGGGGTACGCTTGCTACTGCACCAACTTTCACACCATCACCATATATTCCACTGCAAGCCATGACCTCTACACCCATATACACCATGGAGGTTAGCAATTCCTTTGGGAAAATTAAGAAGTTCAGCGGAAGGCAAATACCATTTCTTTGAAAGAATTCAAGGCAACTTTCTTAACTATGGTTTGTGAATCGGAACTCAAGTATGGTGTTTATTACACCAAAGCATTTGTATTCAAATAATAGGCTTGTTATGTGCACTATGAAGCATTAGATGTCTACGAACAACATTCTCTGAGGATTTTGGGTGTCACTCAAATCCCCAATCCAGCTTATGCCACAGCCATTGCCATCACCTCTCAAGTTGCACTATAAGCTGCCATTGCACATCATGGGACTGTGCCCAATAATCCAAATCTAATACCTATTTCAATAAACCTTTCTCCTCAACAACTCATTATTGTTACCACAAACATTCTTCCCACCATCAATGCACCAGCTTTTGCTGATCGAATGGGGGAATTTTTTTGAGTTCTTGAGCTAGAATTTCAGGTCAAGAGTTCTGAAAAAATTATGAAGTTTGCCACCTTTTCTCGACAAAAGGATGAAACCTTCAAGATGCTCTACAAGAGGCTTCTCAAGCTTAAAGAGGATACTCAGAACATCACAGACCTGGAAGCTGCCCATCAGTATCTTCATTTGTTAAAAAGTACTCTGACACTCCATGCGAAGGTTTTACAATGGGTTTTTGCAAAATTTGGAAACTCATACGCTTTGCTGGATGTGTACAACATTTCTAAAAAGCTGGAACTGGCTCATGCACACTATGAGGCCAATACTATGAGGCCTCCATCACGTTTAAGACCTAAACCTCCACCAGTTGTGCTAACCAGATCATCACATTCTTTTTCAAGGGCTAAAGCGATGCACTTGGCTACACCCATCCTACCTTCTTGCAACTACTATGGGAATCTTGCCCACAAAGCTAGTGAGTGTAACATTCCTTCCAAGGATCTCTTTTGTGATTATTGTGGGAAAGAAGGACATCATGAAGCTGTTTGTTTTGCCAAGTTCTCGGAACGGAAGTAACTCTGATTACCACGGCAAAATCTGCTAGCATCTTCCACTACCCCTCAACCAAAAGCCTTCCACTCAAGCTCTCCCCACCAAGGGTAATTCTAGTAAGAATGTTAAGAAGAAGAAACACAATGTTGACAAAAGGGAGGTGCTTCAAACCCATGTCATTTAAGTTCAAACTTTGCAAAATGAATTCAAATCATCGAGGGCCCAACTTGTTAATTTAAAAGGTAAGTCTTCCCAACCAACTAATCATGCCTAACCTATACAGGGTTCAGGATCATGGGAGGGATCTCCTAGGTCGTTCTATGGCCTCTCACACGATGCCATGGTTGGGGAGTATGTTCTTTCTAATGCACACAATTCTAATCTCATACCAAAATTTGCCACTTTTTTTTCCTTTCCTACTTCGTGGCATAAGAGGTTAGTGTGGCACCCATTATTTCTACCACTAAGCATGTAATTTAAACTAATGAATTCGCATCTGGTTCAAGTCCTATTACCAAGGCTAGAAGAGCTTAAGCAGTCATGCCACAATCTTTTCGTCCTCTCAACACGAAAGAAAAATGCACCTTGTTGGCAAGGGGGGAGGAAACTACTACACCACAAGCTACTAGGGCATCAAATTTTCATGTCCTAGGAGTACATGTACATGAGGAAAACATACAATTTTTCACTTATCAGCTTATGGAGTGCCAACTTCAAATGCGTGAAATGGCGTAAAAGCTTGTGGGTACACCGTTGTTTAGTTTTCAAGATTTAAAGCTAAGCACCAGTGACATAATTATAATACTAAAGGATATTCTGAACACTACATCAGGTCCTCTACCAATCCCTGATCCACATGCTATAGGGGTCCCATCTAACACCTTGGAGGGACATTCGATTAGTTCATGTGTTGCAGATGGCGTTCGTAATCTGGTCACTAATTCTAACATGGCTAAACTAGTGGGCTCTCCTACCTCTGATTCTACATTCACATATCAGAAGGGAGCTAAGAACACCTAACTTGTGGATTTGTTGTTCAGCAAAGGCATTGTGGCTAACCATTCTCTCCATAAAGTCTCTCATTCATTTCCAAAGGTGGTGCCTAATGAAAGAATTTCCATCGCCACCAAAGTTGCCATTGTCGACAATACTGAGTCAGCAATCTAGGTGGGAGGACATACACCCAGAGTGTTACTTCTTGATACAAGTACTCAACCAGTGATTCTTGGAGTTCAATTCGCCAAGAAAATGGGCATGTTTGACTCCAAACTATGGAAATCTATGTGGCAAATTTGCACCGCTAGTGGGAGCGTAAAGGAGGTACTTGGGGAGAGCTCGAATTTTATTGCAATTAACTTTAATGAAGGTACAGATTAGGAGTTTTGCTTATAGGTCAAATGTTTAGTCACCAATGCCATTAGTTATGATGTGCTCATTGGGCAAAAGGCCTTATTTCCACCAGGTTTCACAATTGACAACTAGTTCGAGCATGCGTACTACTGAGTGGATTAGGAGATTGATGGCCACCACCTAAGATACATACCCCTTGATTTACATGGGAACCATAGTCCTATGGCTCACCATTATATGCTCAAGGAATCACACATCATTTCCTACATCCAACAAACTAGCCACAAGTGGATAGAGGGAGATGAAGAAGAGACGACTTACACCCAAGCTATTGAAAGTTTGAGGGTGGTTCCTACTAACATTCAACATGGACCAAAGGTTTTATAGAGGTTCAAAGCAACCCACGAGCCCTTGGTCAAAGCTTTGTCTAATTTTGAAAACATGGAGAGCCATGGCAAACTAATTAAGCCAATACTTTGTTAGTTAATCACCTGGACACTACCTAAGGAGGGGATTACATTACTAGAGCTCTTTGGTGGTATTAGTACAGGTCTCAAAACCCTACTACATTCAGGGATGGTGGTTCGGAAATATTTCTACATAGACATTGATCCTATTGCAAGGCAAATGGCGGCATCAAGAATGATAGAGCTCACAACTAAATTTCCACAACAGTTTACAACCACTGCATGGAAGGCCGATTTCATTTTTTTGCCCTCCTACATACAACTAATTTGGAAGAAGCATATGTAATTACTTGGCCCCATGGACCTCACGATTTTAGGTTGGGAGTGTCAAGGATTTTTAATTGCTAGATTTGGAGAAGGCTTGAGTGAAACAAGATCCGGTTTCTTCATGGACATGGTAAAATTGATCACCTGGGCTCAATCCATTTTTCTTACACTTCGTTATGTAATTAAGACTACCCCTTCTCAACTTGACTAGAGGGAGAAAGTCCAAGAACACTACATGCTAGTCAAGCATTACCTTGGAGAACCACTCCTACTCGATGCGGCACAATGCGGTTCCTATGCACACCGACTACGCAACTAGTGGACCAACCTTGCACCACTCTCAATTCTGCAATTGGCTATGAGATACACCATCAGAGACCCTAACCTGCAGGTTTCTCACATATTGGATGATCGGAGCTCCTGCCAACCAATTACAAAGTAAGAGAAACCTCTTTGGTTTCTTGCAAACACAATAGGAAAACCAAGAGGTGCTTGGCCCACCTTTGTTTCCTTCCCGAGAGCACACGCCTTTTAGGGAGATGGACCAGGCCTAGTGTATCATCATGCTTTAACCACTTAAGATGAACCAAACCCAGAAGAAAAAGAAAGGGCTACGGGGTTCCAAACTAACACTACTAATCACACCAAGGTGACTACATTGGAGCTGAAATGGGGAAAGGCATAAACCTAAATTCCCTTACATGGTTGTTCGTAACCTATGTACATTTTCAAATGTACACAATCGCAGCACTGAATCAATCAGCTTGTAGTTCTGGCGATGCGACTACATGACACCCCGACCAAGTACACTTGCCTATTTTCAACACTCTACACTTCACTCTTAGTGTTGGGGGTGAAGAGGCACCATGTAATTTGACTCAAGTTGTTTTTGATACACTTAGAGGTACATCATATTTTGGGAAAACAATTACAACGTTCTACGAATCTATGCAATTGGATTATGGAAAACCCAATACACCAAGTTCTTCAAACACACTTTCCAACTCCATTCCATGTGTTTCCAACTACCCTTTTGTTATGGGGAACCAGCTCA
>Ga0116227_10016377_pt1 | contig 10661 bp, 6 predicted proteins | sample S1TSphgellanicum_FD_89693 | JGI IMG/M metagenome (GOLD analysis project Ga0116227, IMG submission 89693) | Host-associated microbial communities from peat moss isolated from Minnesota, USA - S1T2_Fb - Sphagnum magellanicum MG | ecosystem: Host-associated > Plants > Peat moss > Unclassified...
CAAAAGTGGAACCTGTTAATGATTCCACTGATTTAAGCAACAAATTTCGAAAAAAGAATTGATTAACTTTTATTTCGTTTAATCGTCATGCGTTTAGCTAATCTGTTTTGTTTCTTTTCTTCATCACCCAAAATTATTCCCCAGGGTTTCAAACTTTCAATCCTGTCGAAGATAATTTTCAAGACTGCAATTACCGGAATCGAAAGAAACATGCCTGATATACCCCAGAGCATTTCTCCAACTATTACCCCCAATACTGTAATTAAAGCATTAATTCTAACTTTAGATCCTACTACAATTGGCAGCAGTACATTACTATCAATCAGATGAATAATAACCAGTGTAACGACTACTAATATTACTTTAGTTAATACAGCCGCCGTGGCAAAAGTGATCAGTGTACTTAATAAAAGGGCCACAAAAATCCCTATATAAGGAATAACATTTAGAATCCCTGTGATTAATCCCAACAGGATGGCATATTTAATTCCCAAGGCCCAGAAAATGACACTAACAGCTGTTGCTACAATGCCCATTTCAATTAAGAGACCTATAATATATTTCCTAATGATGTATTGCACTTGCTCAATGATATCATAAACCAGCTGCTTGTTCTCTTCCAGAAAAACTGATACCAAAAACTTCATAATCAAGCTACGGTATAAGAGGAAGAAAAAGGTGTAGATAAAAGTAAAAACCAAAAACAGCAAAATGGATGATAGTGAAAGTACTGTTGCGCTAACCACTGTAGTACTAGAAGCAAGTGCTTTAGTTGTTGCGGTATGTACATAATTGAGTTGGTGTGCTGCATCAATATTAAAGCGGGCATCAATCCATTGTTGCAGATTTGATATTGAAACACCTAACTGCTCTTTAAACTGTGGCCAATCTGAGGCGAGCTTGCTCAACTGTGAACCGATAACATAAAGAACCAGACAGATAATGGCCAGCATAAGAATCACAGACAGCATTGAAGCCGCACTTCTTGGCAAATTAAAACGTCTTTCGAAAAAAGAAGCCATTGGCAAGAGCAGAATAGAAAACAAGCAGGAAAAAATCAGTGGCGAAAGAATCTCTTTGGCTATAATTACCAGATAACCAAAGGCAATCAGGCTAACCAGCACACACATGGTTTTTACATAAAATGGGCGCTGTGAAAATTTAATATCCATAACGATAGCTTTATATTAAGGAGGGTTTTGAAATTTTATTATGATGTTAAGAATTATGGCACTTTTATTTATGTAGGAACATTTTCTTCATCCAATACCTGGGGGTTTTTCTCCTGTGGTTTTGCAATGCGTTTCAGTATGTACGATAAAACCATCGCGAAGATGACATAAGCCACAAAGATTAAATATCCCGGTTGCAAACTGCTGTTATTTTCAGTTACCGTTTTTAAAGGTCCTGTATCCATATTCAGGTTAGAAAGCTGACTTTTTAAAATCCCATTTAAACCAATATAAGTCATAGCAACACCTACCACCATTACATCTGCCATATCCCATTTACCCGATTCAAAGGCCAGGTAACGTACCACTTTATTATCTGCAAAACGATCACTCCCCCAAACATGCAGCCCCTTTCCTAAAAGCCTTAAAACAGGCAGCATAATAACGAAAAGCATTAATAAAGCGCCAACCAAAATCGAATCTGGCTTAGGTTGCTTCATTAGCGTTTCAATAATTCCTAAAATACTTTTGCTTTGAAAAAACAGGACCTGATTAGTGAATGCTATGTTTTCATCCAGGAGCTTGAAATTTAAAGTGGTTATTCTGGCGTCCACCTCAATAATAGTGGTGGTAATACCCGAGGCTAATAACACAATAGCAAACAAAAGAGACATAATAAAAAGTGTGGTTTGCAATCTGGTCTTTTTCCTTAAAATTAACCAAAGTACAAGCCCAGCAAGCACACAACCCAACATGGCATAAGCATAATTATATGTTAAGGTATGGATAGCGCTTAAATGGTTTCTGATAGATTTATCAAAGTCAGCTGCATTTGAAACCTGGTATTTAGCAAATATCTGGCGGGTCATGGCATTTTTAGCGATTTCAGTTTTGTCATAGGTTTGATCCTCCAGCTGATCCATTTTACTGTTGGCAATTCGCTTAAGCCTCTTTTTACTTGCAGGGCTATTGATCTTAGTGATGATCGTTTTAGAGAAGACCGGAACCAGGGCATGGAGTTCATCCTCATCTACAAAACTATTGAAAGCCAACTTCTTAAGCTTACCACCTAAACTTTTTTGAGGTTTATTAATCTGTGCTACCGTTTTATTAATTAAACCATTAAGCTGATCGGTAACCTGTGCTTGTAGAGCTGCTTTTTGTTTAGCTGTCATGCTAAAACTATTCACCTGCTGCCCAACTACAGCAGAAATTTTCTCCCGCCATTGGTCAACAGAAAAAATACCGAAGGTGATATTGTTTACCACGCTGTAATCTTCTTTAATCTGCTCTTGTTCAGCAGAAATGGTGTGCAGGCGATAGCCGAAATAGCTTTCGCCGCAAAGCAAAATCCCCAGGCTGGCAATAAGCAGAATATTTGCCACTGTGGTTTTCCTTTTAGCTGGTTGTTGAATATGATTTGTCAATGCTGATGGAATAAGATGTTGGAAAAAATACCTTTTAACTGAACTAATGTGAATCGTGTGGCGTAATAAATTTCAAAATGGTAGAAAGCGTTAATCCATATAACACGAAACTGATAAAGATAATGTAGCCAGGCTGAAGTGCTGTGTTATTTGTAGTAATAATGGTTAGGAAATTACTATTGATGTGTAAACTTTTCAATTGAGATTCCAGTAGACCATTCAGACCGATGTAAGTCATTAATATTGCAATTACAATCACATCTGCCATGCTCCATTTGCCCGATTGAAAGGCAAAATACTTAATAAACCTGTTTTCAGCCAACTTTCTGTTGCCCAACAGGTGAATACCGGTTGAACTCAATTTCATTATCGGAAACAATACACTAAAAACAAGTATTAAAACACCAACCAGAATAGAATCTACTGCAGATTGGCCTATTAAAACCAATACCACATCCATGATACTTTTACTTTGAAAAAAGAGTACCTGGTCTTTAAATACCACATGTTCGCCAAGCAACATAAAATCAAGCGATTTAATTCTGGCATCTACCTCAATCATAGAAGCCGTTAAACCCACCGCTAATAAAATGAAAGCAAAAAGTAAAGACATTACAAAAAGTGTAGTATGTAGTTCAGTTCGTTTTCTAAAGACCCACCAAAGTGATAACACCACTACAATACAACCTAGCATGCCAAAGCAATAGCCATAAGTAGATTTTCTAATGTCAGCCAGGCTGGTATTGAATTTCTGATTCAATTCTGCTGTAGAAGCTACATGGTACTTTTTATACATACCTTTGGTAGTCACTTCAATAGCCGTCAAAGTACTATCAATGGTTCCGGTACGTTCCATTTCTGTAAACTTACCCATCGCCATTTTGCTCATCTTTTTCTTATTGGCCGCATTATCAACCTGGGCAATGATGGTTTTGGCAAAGGCAGGAGCCTGTGCTTTAATCTTATCGGTATCAACAAAGGTATTGATCACAAACTTCTTGATCTTTCCATCCACAGTTTTTTTAGGCTTATTCACCAAAGCTTCAGCCTTATTAATTAAGGCTATAATCACCTGTTCCACTTCAATTTGAAGTTCCTTTTTCTGGCTTTTCGTCATGGTAAAATTACGCACCTGGTGATTGATGATCGCAGCTACCTTATCATGCCATTGCCCTACAGAAAACAGACCATATGTGATGTTATTAATATTCGAATAATCCTTTTTAATATCCTCCTGGTTACTGGAAAGCACATGCAATCTGTACGCAAAAAAACCCTCTACACAGAGTAAAATGGCAAGGAAAAAGATCAGCAGGATTTTGGGTACAAAAGATTTTGTTCCTTTAACGGCTATTGGTGTTGTTGTCAATTCTTTAAATTTAAGTTTGTTGGCTGTACGGATAGTTAGTCTGCAAGTTAAAACTGGTGATCAATCAAAAATGTATTGTTCTGAATAAATTGGTTACTGGCAAGGGGCTGGTATGGATAAAGTGCATTTTAATCTCCATATTCCATTTAATATTGGTTAAATTAGATAGGTTAACAGCGAATGGCCAAGATGGTTTTACCAAATGGATAATATAGTTTAAAGGAGTATTTTTTTTAGTTGCGTTTAAATCAAATATTCAAATAATATTTTTCACTAATTTACCTCATCTCACTGTTTTTAAGCAGATAACGGATTCATTCTACATCAGCTTAAAGCGGAATAAAAATAGATTCTTAAAACTTTCACTGTGTAAATTAGCCTGAAAGTAAGTATGTTTGATGATATGCTTTCAACTTTCAAACTTAACACACTGCTTGAAAACCCATCATTGGTTATCGCAGAAATTGCTTCGGATAGTCAACCCAATCCAGATGCCCCTGTAGAAAATACTTGGATTCTTTTTAAAAGATCATCTGGTAAAATTATCAGGTTAACACAGCAAATACAAACAAGCGCATCCCAATATAATTTTTACGAAGGACAACTTAGGTTAAGCGCTACAAAGGGAAAATTCTTGTTCAGGCATGGGTTGAAGTGGGAAATGCTTGATCTGAACATTGAAAAATCGCCTGATGCAGATTTAACGGACATCATTCAGCACTTCATTGATCGCTTTACCGAGCATGAACTTCTTTCTTTAGCTGCATGTCCGGCATTGGATTTTGGTTATAAAATTCTCCAAAATGATGATCAGACTAATCCCAAATCTTTTAAACTTTCTCTCAAATTTATATTTAATCCTGCAGGGCATTTCTCTTTTGATCCAAATGCATCAGAAGTTAAAAATAATAAAGAAGTAACCATTCGTGATGCAGAATATATATTAGAAAGTTATGATTCCATCCGTGCGCAAATATTAGCACCTGATATTGAAATTTCAGTAGCTAATACCTTAAATCCTGGCAAACTCATCTCGCTTAACAATAATCTTAGGGATGAAAACAATGGCTTTTTAGATTTTTTAACCCATGTAATCGAATGGATTACCAATTTTATTGCCCAGCCAGACGAACTAAATCTTTTTGCAGCTGATCATGAATCACTTCTTTCAATCAATCCCATTCATTATGTATGGAACAGCCCTCAGGAGCTGAATAATCCACAAAAATTATTTCCACTGGAGGTTCATCTGGTTACACAGCGAAAACTAAGTAACCTGCAATCTCAACAGCAATTGATTGATCCTGCAAAGCCAGCGGTAAACACTGGGGTTGAAGAAAACCTGACTATTGTGATGCCCTATGCCTTAATGAACCTTTATGGAATGGAGGGACCAGATCAACAGGTTTCTGCACTGCAACAATTTACCCATGAAGTAGAAGAAGCACTCACTCTGATGGATGTTAAGCTGGCCATATCGGTTCCTGAAGAAGGCGCCAGCCTTGCCGATGCAGAGTTTAGCCAATTGTGGGTATTAAGAATGATAGATCTGCTCGATCATTGTCATACACCTTCCAATTCCATAAAAGATTTGGAACATCAATATTATTCTATTGCACCATTTTCTACTACCCTGTTAAACTCCTCTTTTCCAGATATTTATGCTTTCGAACATTATTTGGGTCAAACAAATTCCATCACCAGTTATACCCTCAACAATATCGATCTTGAGACATTGACAGGCAGATTTTTACATGATTTGCAACTGATGCGCAGCAAACCTGTATTAGAAGCGCTCGCTTTAATTGACAGGCAAAGCAATGAAATTCCTTCGAAACATATCGGTTATCTGCAGCAACAAGTAACTGAACATCTTGCTGATCGGATTGTTACCCAGCTCAGACCACTTGTAATCATTCCTAATGCTAAAACCACTAAAATTATAGGGACTGAAAAATTTAAAAAGGCCCTGTCAAATGATCTGCACCGCACCTATGCCTCAGCTTTTCTAATATCTGTAAACATTAAGCCACTTTCTTACGATCAGTCTGCAGAATCTTATCTTCCATCAGCATTTACAGCATCTTCTAACCTAATTGATACTACTGCTGACAATCCAGAAGAGAGTTTGAATGATGTCATAAAAATTCCTGGAGTTGCTTTAGAAAGCAATATTGAGCAGCATGATTCTTATGTAAACTATGCAGATGCTAGCTTGCGCAAGCATTCCTCCATTGGGATAAAGTTTGATTATGATGTTAAACAAATCAAGATCACCAATGCTGCCCCAGATCCGGATCAACCTGCTATAAACATTGAAAATATAGGATGGTTGAACCTGATTTTGCCCGGCGATGCATTATCCGGTTTATCATTGGAAGAGACAATTCCGAATCCGGTGAAAAAATATCCTGATCCGGCAAGGCTAATCCGTCAGGCATTTTTCGACGAGCCTTATCAAGAAAAAAGTAAAAAGCCGGATATAGCGGCAATACTTTCTACAGGATTTGCCATTGAATATCAATTGAATGAATTTCACGCACAGGATACCCATCAATTTGAAATTACTTTTAATAGTCTTGATGATCAATCAGCACCATTAACAATTCATTCTTCAACTGAACCGGCTTTAGAAACTTTTCTTCATAAAATATTTCAGTTTGACATGGTTTCGGCTCAGTTTCTGGATTATTTTGAGCAGGAAATTCCCAAAGTTCATCAGGACATCACTAAAGCTGATCTTGCAACGCTACAAAAATTGCTCAAAGCATTCTGGAACCTGGCAGGTGAAGTAGTATCTGTTTGGCCAGAGTTAAATGGTACTTCAGTTCCGGCCCCACTACTATCTTCACCAGTTAGCCATACGAAAATCAGTTTCCAGGTGAGGGAACATGCATCAATTCATACGAACGGAGAAGTTCTTTTCGAATCTGTAATTTCTGATTGGAAGAGCGAAATCTCCGACTATAACATTTTCCTGCTCCCAGAACTTGAAGGCTGGACAGCAGAACCTCAGTTATTTAATGATGATATAGCAATAACACCTATCCCCTTGGAAAAGGAAGGGTCAGAACAAATTGCTGTCCGCTATTTCAATACATCAGGCAATGAAAAAAAATATCTCTCTTTTGAGCAGGGTGTGGAAATCATTTCTCGCCGCATAAAACTTTTTAAACTGAACCTGCCTGGAGTACAAAATGCAAACACCTCTTTAGCTATATTAAGAAATGAGGGTTTAAATAATTATTTAGCAACAGATAAGCATTTTATATATCAAACACAATCCATCAGCTTTGCTTATGCAGCAGTGCCAAATAAAGTAATTAGTGAAAATATCAATTGGCCAGATCTTGTGCCTGCTGTAGCCCTTGCGACTTGCATTAACGATATTTTCAAACCTCTTTCCACACAGTCAAATCCAGGGAATCTCCCACTCTTCATTCAAATAGAGATTCAACTAAAAACAAAAATTTTAGCTGATGATTTGTTTCCTGAGCTTAGCACACCTATCCTTATGCTCCCTCAAAATAAGTTTGAGGACGGACCAATTAATGAAGCATTATCTAAAGCAATTAGTGAAGCAATATTAACCTGGTTTTCTACGAATAGGCCAGCTATAACCCTTTCTACATTATCGCTTTCTATTCAGATCTTTGGTGATACCAATCAGAATCGAGTACCTTTAATTGTTTTGGATAATATCAGGCTTAATATTGCCAATATACCAGATATCATTAATGTAGTAAAAAACTAAAGCTTATCTAAATATTGGCCGAAAATTTTCCGGCCAATATTTTTTAGCTTAAAATTATTTAAATGTACTCATTACAAAGTTGGCCAGCTTTGTAATACTTTCTTCTAAACCAGCACTTGAGGTATCAATAGTTAAGGCCACATTTTTAGGCTCTTCGAATATATCGTTAATACCAGTTAGGTTATCAAGCTTATCAGGGTCTCCATCAGGTAGCAATGCACGTTTATAAAGTCCTTTGGTATCTCTTTGCAATAGAATATCTAAGTTGCAGTAAATATAAACAAGTTCAGCACCGCAAGTCTCTTTTAACACGGCTCTTCCTTCCTCAAAGGGATTAATCACCGCAATAATAATAACATCATATTCTTTAGACAATCCAGAAGCGAGTTGTCCTAAACGCCTTACGTTTTCTATCCGGTCTGCTTTGGTAAAACCAAGATCGGCACAAAGCGTTTTCCGGTAAAAATCTCCATCTATGATCATTATTTTTTTATTTGGGCATGATGCCTTAAATGCCTCTGAAATACTGGTTTTGCCTGCTCCAGACATCCCTGTAAATTGTAATGTTAATGCCATACCTTATTAAGAGAAATGATTCATGAAAGCAGAATAAGCTTTCTCTACTTCTAAATGCGAAAACTTTTCTACTGGCGTTTCCTGCCGAAATAGTTGATCTGGATATTTGCTATGCCGGGTAAGACGTTCTGTTATTAGGTTATCAATAGGCAAAGGAAGGCTGATAGATTTAAAAAAATAATCTACCATTTTGTCGACCCCCATTCCGTAATCAAAAAAATAATTCAACCGGTGCTTTTCCTGGCAGATCACAGATAATTTGATATAGAATTCTTTTAACACTTCTGCAGTATAAAGGCCAGAATGTGCATTAAATTCATCCCTATACTCAACATTAAGTAAGTTTGCATCAATCAATCCCGGAACCATGTGAATACCAGGGCGAAGCTGATGAGAGGCAATTACCGCATTAGGTTCTCTGGAAATGAAAAAGAAAGGAGTATCCGGAAAACACGCCCGTAATATAGCGTAATGATGGATATGCCAGCTATCCAGTTTAATAAACATATTCTGATACTTCGCATTTCTTTTCTGCCCGAGAAGTTTAATCGCAGACTTAAGGTAAAGCTTCGTTTTATCTGTATCAAAGCTTAAATCATTTTCATGGGCACGAAGGATCTGATCAATAAGAGGTGCTTCTGCATAGACGATGTTTTCTTCAGCAGTTGAAAGCGCCTGAGAAAGCAAGGTTGAACCACATCTGGATACATGAAAAATAAGGGCTTTAATTGGAATGGTTTCTATATTACCAGAAGCCTCCAACATAAAATCAAGATTGCTAACACTCCGAAAAACAGATCTTTCGCGCATCCGGGCACGACGAATGGCGATTGTTTCATCAAAAAAAGGCTCTGCAATGTGATGATTTCCCAAATCCATCCATTCAACCTGCCATACTTTATCAAGCAAGTTAATTTTATAAGGTATCCATTCACTAAGCGCTTTCATCTAATTTCTTTTATAGTGAGCTACAATTGCCAGGGTTCGGGCCGTCCATTTTTTCGAGATCTGAAAAAATTTTTAGTGTCTCAACTTCGCCACCAGTTGCAGAACATATAGAAATGCCTTTCCAACTCACTTCACAGTCATTACAGTTAAAATGTTCATTCCAGTTAGTGGTAGCCCGAAGGGCAAGGTAATACCTAAGTAACTGAAAGTTAAATCCTTTGCTAAAATAAATGTATTTTTTCAAGTGCGTTAATTTATCTGTAAAATATAGAAGAGATCACAAACGTGCAAATATTTATTCAATTAATCTAACAACAGTAATATGATGAGTGATAAGTTTAAAGCTAATGTTAGTCCTGTTAAACGATCGACAAAATTATTGTGTAAAAATTTAAAAAAATAGAATATATATTTATATTTGTCAAAGTAATGCTAGTTTTATAGCTAATAGAAAAACTCTCATCCCAAATCTATATTAACGACAATGAAATTCATTGGATTCTCTCTCTTTGCCATGTTAATTGGCAATATTGCTTATTCGCAGACCGTTGTAAATGGTAAGAATAGCAATCCTGTGCTAACTGCTGTACCATTTTTAAACATCACGCCAGATGCCAGATCAGGTGGAATGGGTGATGCTGGTGTTGCCTTATCTCCTGGTGTTTTTGATACCTACTGGAATCCTTCTAAAATGGCTTTTCTGGATAATTCATATAAGGCTTCACTTTCCTACACACCATGGCTTAGAAATATTGCTCCAGATGTTAATATGGCTTATGCAAACTTTGCTAAAAAGCTGGATGACCGCAATGCTATAGGCGCTTCGATTAATTATTTTAATCAGGGCAGGGTAACTGCATATGACAATAACGAAGTTTATCTGGGTGCCTATCAGCCTAATGAATTTGCCATCGACTTCTCTTTTGCCAGAAAACTAGGAGACAACCTCTCTATGGGGCTAACTGCTAAATATATTTATTCTAACATTGTTGGTTCAAGCGCATCTGTTGCAGGTTCAGCCGGTCACTCAGGCAGTGCCTTAGCTGCAAGTGTTTCTCTTTTTTACACGAAGGCAATCAGGCAATTTGGCAATGATGGAAAATTCTCATTTGGTACCAACATTTCTGACATTGGTACTAAAATGAATTATTACAGCAATGGTATTAATTACTTCTTGCCTACAAATTTAAGAGTGGGTGTAGCAGACGAATTCAAAATTGATGCCTTAAGTAAATTTACCCTGACGTTGGATTTAAATAAATACCTGGTTCCTACTCCACCATTATTAGGTCCAGATGGTAACATCATCGCAGGACGTAGTGATGATCAATCTATTGTTTCAGGTATTTTTGGTTCGTTTAGTGATGCCCCTGGAGGTTTTAGTGAGGAAATAAAGGAAATCAGTTATGCAGCGG
>Ga0116227_10016379_pt1 | contig 10660 bp, 4 predicted proteins | sample S1TSphgellanicum_FD_89693 | JGI IMG/M metagenome (GOLD analysis project Ga0116227, IMG submission 89693) | Host-associated microbial communities from peat moss isolated from Minnesota, USA - S1T2_Fb - Sphagnum magellanicum MG | ecosystem: Host-associated > Plants > Peat moss > Unclassified...
AATAAAATGTCTTTATTTGGCGGATACCACTGAAAGAGGGGTAGGGGTGAAAGGAGGCCAGGGTGAAGACAGGGTTACTTTAGGGATAACTCTATTATTATAAAAACAGAAATGAGTGAGTACTCCCAGAGTGAGAATTACTTTATGGTTAACTTTATTAACTGTACGAAAGCGTACTCAAGAAGGTACGAGGGTGCTAGTTCACCCTGGCCATAAGTACTTTCTGTTCTGTAATAACAAGAAAGTTTCATGTCAAGCATTTGGAGAATTGGCTTATGAATTTGGAGAGCATCTTATGTTTGTGAATATTACTTTGAGAAGAAAGAGGCACCTTATGCCTAGTAAAAGGCCCCCCTTCTAGGCTTAAGTTGCTTCTCAACTCCTATGGCCTGGTGATCTACATAACCATTTTAGGTTCATCAATAAAATTCACACTCATGCTTTATGAGGCCTATTGATATGGGCCACATTCCTGAAATACAGAGCTGGACTGGGCCAGTGTTTGTTTCTCTTACTGGCAAATTTTCTCCAAATTTCAACCGGAAAAATTATGATTTCTACCTACACACACAAAGGATTTTTTCTTGGGAAAAATGGCCCAAATTTGCCAACTTTTGAATAAAGTTTAGGGTAAAGCCTTAGGATGAGGGTATTCTCAAATCAAATTAAGGGGCGTAGAATGAGGCGATACTCAAGTCGAGCCCTGCATTTTGGGAATGTCCCCCACCCATGAGCTTCACCTATCATAAAGCACAAGGAAAAATTTATCATGAACCAAAACCCATGTAGATCCTGAGGCCTAGGAGTGAGAGGGATGTTATGGCCTACTGCTCAATAGTGGGAGGAAAATTGTGCCTACTTATAGGTGTAAGAACCCTAGCACTGTTGAAGGAGTAGGCATAATACCCCCTCCCATTTTCTACGAAGGAAATTGATGGATATAATAAGGTGCCCTTCAAATAATACACTACAGATTTTCTCCAAGTGCTTTTACAAGAACTCTAAATTGCTACAAGTCTTATGATAACTTCCACAAGAAGAATGTAGACAAAATTAGAGAAGGATTCTTTCATTATTTTCACCTTCATTTCTATTATGTAACCAAATTTTGAGTAAATTATTTTCTGGATGATTGCCACTTTGGCTATAGCACAAAATCATTAAAACAAAACACGATGGACTGGGTTTAGGGTTTAGGGTTTGTCCTAAAACCTCTTATTTTGGGAAATACCACCACCATGGGGCCTTTACCTTACAAACAAAGTGTTTTATCTTTTTTCCATAAAACGACTTCAGTTAGGTGAGTCTTGACACAAGGCTCAAGGTTCAAGAGCAAATTCTGACATATTTTGGACGTGCCCACTCTCTCTTATCTAATGCTCTCTCAGCAACCTCACATGCGTTTGACATCTTATGCAAATTGAGATAGAAGAGTTTTTTTAGTCTACTCGTGGGCGTGCCGTCGTCGTCGTCGTGGGATTGCTTTTCCTTGAGACTACAATAATGATATGAACCTGCCAAACCTTTACGTCAATAGACGTGGATCTAAAACGTGGTAAATTCCACCATCATTGTATGGATGTGAACATGCAGCTGCCACACCAAGTCGTCCTAAACAAGACATTAAATAAGCCAGGGGTCCTTATTTGCTCGTAATATGATAGGTGCCAAGTGGAAGTGCAATAAAGTATGCAGCTGAGGCATCCTAACATATCTAGAGATTTGAACCTTGTTCTTATATGTCAATTGTTTCTAATGTATGTAGCTGAGGTATCTTAACAGATCCAGAGATTTGAACCTTGTTCTTATATGACGATTGTTTCTAATGTATGCAGCTGAGGCATCCTAACAGATCCAGAGATTTGAACCTTGTTCTTATATGACTTGATTGTTTTTATCAGGCATTAGCCACCTATCTTCATTGTTTGGTTGTTTTACAACACCAACCTAATAGCTTTGCCTTGAAAGTATACCTATTGTGTACTTTCTAGAACAAGACCCTCACAATTACTAACCAATATGTGTTTTTACCTATGCTTTTGTTTATGGGTTCTTTGTTTATATGTTGAACAAGACCCTCACAATTACTAGCCAATATGTTTTTTATCTATGCTTTCGTTTATGGGTTCTTTGTTTATGGGTTGATATTATGATGTCTTAGGCGTAGAAGAACAACTAATTTTTATTCTTGTTGCCCATTTGCCCATCCAAGATTTGTCTCAAGGTTTTCAAACACATTTTGGTACTTCCCATTACACACTTTGGGTCCTATTATGCACATTTTGGACCTATAATGGAACCCGCATCTCATTCCTAATCCAATAGTTGATATCCTAAACAAAAAATTGAACAAATTATATGATTTAGTGGCAGCAAAAATTGAAAATACTTCCACCTTTCCAAAGTATTTGCATCTTGGTACTTTGATTTCACTAATTATAGGTCCAAAATGTGCATAACAACAGCCAAATTTGTGTAATGGGGCAACAAAAAAAAATGTGGGCTAAAGGCAAAGAATGAAAAAAATAAGCATGCAATATTTTTGTACTACCTACAAGAAGGATTTATAGTTTATTTAATGTCTTCATCATCCTATGGGTCTCTTTCCATAAGGTTGTTATGATCACAATTATAAAAAATAACGATTCAAAATAAAATGGAACAACGCTTCTTGCTCCAAGGACATGCACTTTCCATTGAAGACTTGTACCCGGGCTAGAAATATTTAGGTGATTAATGTGAGGAACATTAGGAACATTTTACATGTAGGATATTTTTTAGAGAATTTAAAAAGAATAATTGCTCCTAAATAAAAGTAGATGTCATTTTTTAATGATTAATAATTTGATCTAAAGCTTGCATGTGGTCAATTTTTAACTTGTAGAGTTGAAATGCTTGTGAGCATAGCTAGAACCTAGATCAAACAAATGCAATTGGAAGCTATGCTTTTGGGTTAAAAATTATGATCAAAAGATTTTAATGGAAAAAGGTTGTTTGTCACGAATCATGACTTTAGTTTTAGACTTGCAATTAAGGTTGAGGTGCAAGAGAAAATGCATGTTGAAATTTTTTCCCAAGACTCAAACACACTCCCAAAAATGTGTGAGAATGTAAAAAAGTGAGTTTCAAGCATTCCTAAAAGAGAAGCACTTTGGGAGTTCTAGTTTCAAGATAGTCTCAAAGCTTTGGAACAAAAATGTATGTAATAAACATGATTCAAATTAGGCCCCCAATATACCGGTGGAAAGCTTTTGAAGTGTACATATCAAAAATGACTTGCATTCCCTATTTGGAGTTGTGAGCTAAGAGTTAAATGATTGAAAAAATCATTGGCCCAAAATCATTGATTCTCAACCACTAAATTTACCTAGGAAATAAAGGTCAAATGCTTCTAAATTGGGCATGTAACATGAAATTGAAAAGATCTTTTCAAGGGCTATAATGTTTCTTTTTAAAACTTCTCAATTGAAATTAATATGTGAGAGGAATGAATTCACAAATTTTTGGAACTTAGTAGTTTTGGGACTCCCACTTGTGAGTCCTAAAACTTTTGACCATTTGGATGGAACTCTAACCGCTAATCACATAGTATACTATAAGGAAGAAAGTGATGTTTCCTCCCAACTTAGGGTTCAAGTTGTGAGAGTCAAATGAATTTAAGTTGCCCAAAATTACATCTTAATACCACTTGGTTTCATTTTTTGTTAACCAACTTGTTGCAAGTTTAACTTGTCCATGAATTTGCATTAAAACCTTTGTCCTAGGTCTGTCTTTAACCTTTTACATGCTCCTTCAACCCCCAAATACACGGAATTAGGTGACATGTCTTAGGTTGCATTTCCTTGTAATTTCGAGAATTGACAAGGTATTTACTCCCAACCTTGACAAATCTAAAGGTGTGTCATTGTTGTGATCATAATTACATATAGTTTGTTGTGATCACAACAACCTAATGGAAAGCCATTGACACTGGAACCTTGTTTCTTGTTAAATGGTTAATTGCTTTCTATTGGAGATTTGTAATTGTGTTGAAAATATATGGTTAATCATGTTAAAGACTCTAGGAACACATGTTCTCATGAAAAATGGACAAATATCATTTTATAATGAGTCATAGTTTGACTCACATTTCTTAGGTTCCTACAATTGGTCATGTTTGAACCATAGAGGTGTGAGATTACTATGATCACATCAACCTATTGGAAAGATGTCATAAGTTTTAGATCTTGCACAACACATTTCTACACCAAGGGTTTTTTTTTTTTCAAACTTGTGATGCAATGCGCAAGTGGATATCATCCCAAAAACAACAGTATTAATGGTGTCAATTTTTAATAAAAATATCAAAAAAATAGACGAATTAGTAGAAAACATGCCTTAACACTAAAAATGTGTCCAAATTTGGTGAAATTTCTTTTAGGGTGTGATGAAATTTGAAAAAAATCTTAGAGGAATTTGTGGCAATTTTTTAAAAATCCTTTGAAATTGAAACTTTACACCAATTACCCACAAAACATAAGTTTATACTCCTTTGGCTAAGGAATGCAATATGCCATACAAAATTTAATGACTAGAAGATTGATGAAATTATGCTTCCCAAATTTTGAACTACAAATGATGGGTATTGGAACTAAATATCTCATCACCCATTTTGCAACCAAATAGTTCAAATGTTTATCCATGTAAACTCAGAATGCTTAAATTAATTGCATTTGTAAAACATAGGTAATATGTTTTTGAACACACAATTGGGAGCATTTCAAGGGCCATAATTAAATTCTAATTTGTTTCAAAGGTCAAGTACATGAATATTTTCCATTATGACACAAAACTTAGTTTGTTGAAAGGGCATCAATATTTAAATATTCCTCTAAGGGGTGGAAAATAATGTTTGGTGGCTAAACCTTTTATAATGATATATATCCATGGCCATGTTAGGTTTTTTGGTGGGCATATGATCCTTCATTGTTTCTAGGAATCCATTCACAAATAAAAGGTGTTTTCCAAATATACTAAAAAAATATCTAGGAATGTTTAATGAGAATGCATTATTAACATTGGAATGACCCAACATTTACCAATGCACCAATCTTGTTTGACTTTCATTGCATGAAGCCACTCAACCCCCTTTCTTTAGGTTAAATTGGCCAATCAATTGCCCCACAGTCCCTTTTTTTAAAAACTTGCATAATCACCTTTCTACCTCCCCTCATTTTCCTTCTATTGTGTATCATCTCCTCTATTGTTAACACCACCTTCAAGTTTCAAAAGCTTTCTTATGACTTCAAAATAAGAAGTTCACCTTGGATCTTCCTTTTTCTTGGCCTTGCTTTGTAAGGTCCCTGGGATATTGAGTTGAGAATCATTATACAGTATGATAGCTTCAAGGGATTTTGCCCCTTAGAAACTAGGTGAGATTATTCATTTTAATTTGGTTGTAAAACATTTCACATTCATCTTTTGACATTTTTTTTTTCTATCACTTCTTCAAATGTGCACCCAACTTCAAAAGTGGCATTGTCACCAATCCATAAACCGCAAAACCAAATATGAAATTATTTTTTTCAAAAATGGTTATGGCACCCATCATATGCAAAACTTCGTGTAATTGTTTAAAAATGTGTCAATGTGATTGAAAACATTCAAATACACATGTCATGATGATTCTTTTTTTAAATTTGAAATTTTGCATAAATGTGAAAAATAAATATGAAAAGGGAATATTTTGATCACTTTTTTTTTGAGAAAAAAGTCATTAGATTTGCAAAAGATTGAAAATCATGTTCCAACATTTCAATATTGGTTTTGGTTTGATAATAATTTTTTAAATGTTTAGATAAGTTCTTAGAACATGTCATCATTTAATGTGGGATCCCTTTTGGTTTCCTTGTAACAAATGTGTTAAAAAATGAAAAACAAATCATGCCAAATTGTTTTTTACAACAACATGATATGTACATAAAAATATACTTAAAAATTGATTTTCCCTAGCTATGACTAATTTATCATACAATATCAATTGTTGATATTAAATTAATGGCAGGGCCATTGTGTATAACACATGTTTATTTTGGAATAAATAGTGCAACATGAAAATGTATCATCTTACTTATATATGTTTCATTTATGTTTCAAACGCATGACACCTATGTCTAAACAATATGAACCTTTGAATTTTACTTCACATGAATATTATTGCCAAGTTGTGGTTGAAGAAGTTTATGATGCATGTTATTTTAAGAAAACTTGTAACTACATTTGATGATTGTTTGATGGCCATTGCATTGTGTATGTGTGTGGTTTTTTTTTGAAAACTTTGTAATAGTGTGTAACAACACGGTGGCCATCACCATGTTGCATGTTTTTAAATTTTTGATTTCCTTTGACAACACAACAATGATTGCCATGCTATTCATTTGAACAATAAAATGAGGGCCATCACATTGTGTTTTATTATTATTATTATTTTGGTTTCCTTTGCAACCTATGTAACACAACAACCATTGTCACACTATGTGTGTTGTTTTTGTTTTTTTGTTTTCCCCCCTTTGCAAGGTTTGTAATGTGTTGGCCATTGTTGCATTATTCATTTGAGTAACAAGGCAAAGGTCATTGCATTTGATTTAATATTATAAACACTTGTAATTGCTTGGTGTTGTGACCATCAACACATTGTGAATGTTTTTCTTTTTCAAATTGTTTTTTTTTTTTAGAAGGGAAAGGAGAGAAAATCAAGAAGAAGAATGAAAAAAAAGAAAAAAAAGACAAAAAGAAGACAAAAAGGGAAAAGTATAAGAAGAAAAATTCATCAAAAAAAAAAAGAAAGAAAGAAGAAGAAAAAATTGTAAAGTAGATGGTGGGAATGCAATGAATATCACAAAAAATGAAAAAAAAATTATGAAGTTATTGCAAATGACCATGGCATAGTATATTAATGTGCCCAAATGTAGTAATTTAAAATTTTTTGTGCATTTATTGCAATACATGCATTTAGGGTTAATCCTATAATATCATTAGTGAATTTTAAATAATTTCAAGTGAAGGACCATAAGGTTTTTGCAATATTTGCCTATTGTGACATTGGCATCAAATTATTTTTGTGGTGGTAGGTTTAGTTCATCACTAGTTTACAAAAAACAATAGTTAATAGGTAGGTGGGCCCATATAGATAGGGTCATGCCAATGGGTAGAAGGCAAGTAAGTGCAAGTAACCTATTTTAGATAGGTAGTAAGTTGGTAGTGAATAGGTAGGTAGTCAATATGTAGTAGGCAAGTAGGTAGGTTAGAAAAAGAATTGGGGAGGAAAAGTAATCCAAAAAAAAAAAACCAAGTACAAGTAGGTAGACTTTTAAATAAACTAACTAAGAGAACCAAGGGTGGTGATTCCCTTGGTGATTTGAGGGGTAGGAACTTAATGAAAAAAAATTGTCCAACTAACATCCATCCAAATTGGTGCATTCTTGGGTGCTATTTCACCTTACCACCTTAGGTGAACATGATAAAAATCCAAAATTTTTTTTACATTATTTTTAAGTGTTACGAATATCTTGTGCTTAGATTAAATTAGGGTTTCTGAGTTCAAATCTAACATTGTTGGGGTTTAATTTGGCTACTAAAAGGTTTCACTGAAAAAGGTCAAGGTACCAACGTGATGCATGTTGTTTCACCTTGGTCCACTTTGGCCTTTTATTGCATTATTAATAAAATTAATGGGTTCCATTCTATTTTGTTCATATTTTAATAAGTTGTTTTTTGTTGAGGAGGAGGCTTTGTGAGATTTCCAGAGCTTCTGGGTGTTGGTGAACCACATTAGTCATATTTATTTGAGATCTCAATTGACATTTTGAAATTTCAATTAAGGTTTTCACACTGGGTTGTGAGTTTAATCTTGTCCCATTGGGGGTTAACATCATGTTTGCTTTAGAATTGGAGAGTTGCAAAAGCTAGTGTCGCCAACATGAACAAGTAAAAGCTCATGAAGATGGCCAATGTTGCTCTTGATGTTAGACCATAACATTTTCTTCTTTTACAGACCTTTTTTTCATTGACTATTGGACTATCATTTCAGTAGGTTTGAGGTGCAAACAAGATAAAGTAAATGACTTGCTGCTCCTTGTCAAAAAAATTACATGTATCCATGAATTTTTTTTAATGTAATGATAGTAAAAAAATAAAATTAATACAATAATTAACATGATAATAATATTTCATTTTATGTTTAAAATGTTGAAGAACCCGATCTTGAAAGTAGAATTTTAAAAATAATTTCTACTTGCACAAAATGTTCGATCTTACAAAATGGGTTACATGTAGATGAAATATTGATTTTTTAAAATTTTCAATTTAGTGGAGCCCTGAAAAATACTTATATTTTATCAAATTATGAATGTTATAATCATATTATATCAAATTTTTAATATGAAGTAGGTTTGAACATCATTTTGACCCAATTAGTTTCAAATGTACTTTCAACCTACTTTTATGATACCAAAGTTGTTCAAATTTTGTATCCAACTTCCCATAAACTAAATGTAGGGCCTTATGGTTTTATATTTCTATTTCAAAATATTTTGAATCTACTTTCTTATGTCCATATCAAAAATTGTTCCATTTTTTTATTGAACTTTGGGCGAACTACCTTTTTTTTGTTTACTTTACCTTGTCGACACCTTTTGGTAGGTTTAACTTAATCCTAAAATGGGACAACTTGTATTTGCATCGCTCACAAGACTTATTTATAGATAACATAGTTTCCAACATATCATGTAAATTTATTCGAACTACTATGGTGTAGGCTTCTAGTATCTTCTATGATATTCTAGTCATTTTCAATAAGTTGTACCATGTGCTTTCCCTCATTTGCTTGTTCTTTTTTTTCATTATGTTTTTATTTATCTATGCATCAAACCATCAAATAAAGCAAAGAGGCTAATAACCAAGGCTACAAATCAAGGTTCTCAATTGGTGGTATTCCTTGACATTTTTGTTGGTGGATATCCAAAGGGAAATGCCCTCGGAAACAAATTGGCCATGGGTCATGAAAATTATTGAAAAAAGTTCAAGACGTGTTTAAAGCATGAAACATTTTGCAAGGTTGGCCCATGTAAAGAACAAAGTTTAGAAAACCATGTGTCAAGAGTAGGGACTAATAACAACAATGGTCTTTGTGACTAAATGCAAAGGTAAAAGATTCCATGGCTAATGATTCCTTTTTTTCTGAAATGTTTTTGGAGAATGCAATGAGGCTATTGGGGGTTAGAAAAGGTGTTTCCTTTGAAGAGATTCTTATGGCCAAAAAGATAATGTGTTGGAAAATCTATGGATAATCCTCTCAAGGTGAATTTGATTTTCCAACTCCTACAAGCTATAATGAGAGTATAAGATACACATCATTTCTTCCTTTGTATGCAAATTTAGACTTACTCTGGTTTACATTTCTTCTACCTACATTAGAACCTCCCTATAAGGTATAGCCTATATAAAGTACATCTCCACAAATAATACAAAAATTTTAAAATAACACAAACCCTTTTATTTATCTATATTCAAACCTTTTTACAAGAAGTACATCTCCATTAGGTATTGAAAGTACACCAACTTGAGGCCACGGAGTGGTCACGTAGTTCCGTATAAGGTACATCTATCTCTCTTTGGCACTGATTATTCTTGCCGGCAATGGAGCCAGAGAAAAAGAAGTGGAAGGTGGTGGATCTGAATACAAAATTGGCCATTGTCAAGCATCTTGATGAGGGACATAACATCAGAGCTACTGTTGATAAGTTCAACGTTTCCAAAGGAACAGTCCAAGTTGCTAAAGAGAACAAAAATTTGATACTAAAGGAAGCAAAAAACAATCATTCCTTATTAAAAACAAGAATTATCAAGCAAAATGACGTTAATGTTATCTTATGGAAATGGTTCGCAATAGCTCATGCGAAAGGATATCCGATAAGTGGACCAATCTTGTAGGGGAAGGCCAAGCAAATTGCTAATGAATTGGGAGTCGAAGGTGGTGACTTCTCAGCTTCGGAAGGGTGGCTATAAAAATGGAAACAACGTAACAATGTCCGATCATATAAAATTAGCGAAGAATTTGGAAATGTCGACCTTCAGCGCGCTAAATTGTCTTTAAAAACTCTTTTGATTGGATATGATTTGAAAAATGTGTTCACTGTGGATGAAATGGGTTTCTTCTTTTGTGTGTTGCCAGATTCAACTTTAAGTCATGTCAAGCAATCATGCAAGGGTGGAAAACAAGGAAAGGATCGAATCACAGTGGTCCTGACGTGTTTTGCACTAGGAGAAAAATTGTTGCCATAGATAATCGGCAAATACAAAAACCCAAAAGCATTTCATGGACAAGACATGAACAAATTGAAAATCAAGTATACAAACAATGCGAAAGCTTATGACGCACCCCCAACTCCTCAAGGGACTCAAATGTGAGCCCAAGTAGAAAGCAGCGGAAAAGGAGGAGTCGGAGCACGCTCCCTAGCTCACAACCCTTTGAGGGGTAGAGGGGCGGGTTGGAGCTCCGGGATCGGACTAGGAAGAGTTGACAAGCTTTAGTCACTCACACGGGCCTGCACACAACCCACACAAAGTGGTTAGTGCAAAGTTAGAGCACACTTGGTGCTAGGACGAGCCACGGGCAACACGG
>Ga0116227_10016380_pt1 | contig 10659 bp, 8 predicted proteins | sample S1TSphgellanicum_FD_89693 | JGI IMG/M metagenome (GOLD analysis project Ga0116227, IMG submission 89693) | Host-associated microbial communities from peat moss isolated from Minnesota, USA - S1T2_Fb - Sphagnum magellanicum MG | ecosystem: Host-associated > Plants > Peat moss > Unclassified...
AGTCCGGCCCGATCCTCGGCGAGCGACTCTTCGAGCTGACGATCGGTCCCCAGGCGCCGCAGCGCGTGCTCGTCCACGCGATCGACGTGACCGAGCGGACGACGCTCGAGGCCCAGCTCCGCCAGGCCCAGAAGATGGAGGCCGTCGGCCAGCTGGCGGGCGGCGTCGCCCACGATTTCAACAACCTGCTCACGATCATCGGCGCCCACAGCACCTTCCTCCTCGACGCCCTCGCGCCCGGCGACGTGCGGCACGCGGATGCGAGTGCCATCCGCGAGGCCGTCGTCCGCGCGGCCGCGCTCACCCGGCAGCTCCTCGCCTTCAGCCGCAAGCAGATCCTGCGCCCCGCCCCCCTCGATCTCAACGAGCGCGTCGCCGAGACGCGCAAGCTGCTCGACCGGCTGCTCGGCGAGGATATCATGATCGCGACGGCCCCCGCCCCGGACCTCGGCGCGATCGTCGCCGACGCCAGCCAGCTCGATCAGGTGCTGCTCAACCTCGCCGTGAACGCGCGCGACGCGATGCCGGCCGGCGGGACGCTCACGATCACGACGGCCAACGTCACGGTCTCCGAAGAGGAGTACCGCACCCGCCGCGCCGTCCCGCCCGGGGAGTACGTCGTGCTCGAGGTGTCGGACACCGGCGTCGGCATGGATGCCACGGTGCTCGCGCGCCTCTTCGAGCCGTTCTTCACGACGAAGAGCGTCGGGCACGGGACCGGTCTTGGGCTCGCGACCGTCTATGGCATCGTCAAGCAGTCGGGGGGGTACGTCCTCGTCGACAGCGTCGTCGATCACGGCAGCACGTTTCGCATCTACTTCCCGCGCGTCACGGCGGGCGCGGCGCCCGAGGTGCTGCGCGTCGCCGTGGAGACGGCGGTCCGCGGCCTCGAAACCGTGCTGCTCGTCGAGGACGATGCCGCCGTCCGCGAGATCGGCCGACGGCTGCTGACGCGCCTCGGCTACGTCGTCCTCGTCGCGCCCGACGGACCGGCCGCGCTCGCGCTCTCGGCCAGTTTCGCGGCCCCGATCGATCTCGTCATCTCCGATGCGGTGATGCCGGGGATGACCGGCGCCGAGACCGTGCGACGACTGCAGGAGCAGCGGCCGGGCCTCGCGGCCCTCTTTACCTCGGGCTACACCGACGACGAGATCCTCCGCCGCGGTATCGTCACATCGACCGCCGCCTTCGTGCAGAAGCCGTTCGAGCTGCAGACGTTCGCCCACGCCGTCCGCGATGCGCTCGACGGGCCCGCGCTTGATCTCTCCCTCGCGCCGGGCTAGCGTACCACCAACGAGACTGTGCTGAGGCGGTGGTGTCCGCCTTCAACCGCCGGTCGCTCGCCGGAGCCCGCAGGGGTCACCGACGGGCGATCGTGCCAATGGCGCCTACCCACGGTGTGTCCTTGCGGACGCGCCGACGGCGTCGTGGACACGGTCGCAGTGTCTCGAGGACGTGCGTCGGCGGCTCGGCCCCGGATCCTGCCCGTCGACCGTGACCCATTCTCCCGACCCCCCCCGTCCGACGCCGACGGCCACCCCCCTCGCGCGCGAGGCGCGGGTCGCGAGCGTCCGCTGGAGCATCGCCGAGCATCTCGGGCTCGCGGCGTACGTCGCGCGCTGGACGCTGCTGGCCACGCCGGTCGGGCTGCTCACCGGCTCCCTCGTCGCGCTCTTCCTCTGGGCGCTCGACCGCGTGACGCAGCTCCGGTTCGCCAACCCGTGGCTCCTCTGGTGGCTGCCCGCCGCGGGTCTGCTCGTCGGCGCGCTCTACCACTGGTTCGGCCGCAGCGTCGAGGGCGGCAACAACCTGATCGTCGACGAGATCCACGAGCCGGGCGGCGGCGTCCCCGCAGTGATGGCGCCGCTCGTCCTCGTCACCACCGTCATCACCCATCTCTTCGGCGGGTCGGCGGGCCGCGAGGGGACCGCCGTGCAGGTCGGCGGCTCGCTCGCCAGCGTGCTCGCCCGGCGGTTCGGCCTCGATGCCGGCGCCACCCGCACCCTGCTCACGACCGGGATCGCCGCGGGGTTCGGCGCCGTCTTCGGCACGCCGCTGACCGGCGCGATCTTCGCCCTCGAGGTACTGGCGATCGGCCGGATCGACTACGAGGCGCTGATCCCGTGCCTGATCGCGAGCCTCGTCGGCGACTGGACGTGCGCCGCCTGGGGGATCCGCCACACCGCCTACCACGTCGAGACGCTCCGCGTCCCGGCGTTCGCCCACATCGACCCGCTCCTCCTCGCCAAGACCGCCGTCGCCGCGGCGGCCTTCGGGCTCGCCAGTCTCGCGTTCGCCGAGGCGGCGCACGCGGCCGGCCATCTCGCCCGCCGACTGATCCGCTGGCCGATGCTCCGTCCCGTCCTCGGCGGCCTCCTCGTCATCGCGCTCACGTCTCTCGTCGGCACCCGCGACTATCTCGGACTCGGCGTCGTCGCCGCCACGCCGGACGGCGTCAGCATCGTCTCGAGCTTCCACGCCGGCGGCGCGACCCCGTGGAGCTGGCTCTGGAAGATCGTCTTCACCGCGGTGACCCTCGGCTTCGGCTTCAAGGGCGGCGAGGTGACCCCGCTCTTCTTCATCGGCGCGACACTCGGCAACGTCCTTGGCGCCCTGATGCACGCCCCGATCGACCTCTTCGCCGCCCTCGGATTCGTCGCCGTCTTCGCCGGCGCCACCAACACGCCGCTCGCCTGCACCCTCATGGGGATCGAGCTCTTTGGCGCCGACTCCGCCGTCTATCTCGCCGTCGCCTGCTTCTTCGGCTACCTCTTCAGCGGCCACTCCGGGATCTATCTCTCCCAGCGGATCGCCACCGCCAAGGGTGATGCCGACCTCGGGACGCGCGACGGCGCCCGATCGCTGCGCGATGTGCGGTCCCACGGCCCGGCCGCACCACCCTCATGAATCCTCGTTCACGCGAGTGGAATTCGCCGGATGGGTACGACGCTTGCACTCAGGTATGGCGTTGCCCCATAGCCGGAGATGTGATTCATGAAGAAGCAGTCCAAGCCACCCGTCTATACGCATCCAGACGGCGAAATCGATCCCGATGCGCAGATCGTCACCCGCGGCCGCGTATCACACATCGAGCTGATGAGCGATCAGCCGGACCCGCTCCCCATGGGACGACCGACCCGGTCGTCGTCCTAGCGGCGGAGCCCGTCCCACTCGCCGCCTGAGCACCGGGCGACGCCAACGGCGGCACTCATCCGAGTGCCGCCGTTGTCACGCCCAGGTGGCTCAGCCGTTCCCGTGGCTCAGCGCTCCCGGGCGGTCTCCGAGAGGAACCACGTCCGCCGCTCGGTCTGGTCGATCCAGTTCTCCAGCAGGCTGGCCGTCGCCACGTCGTTGTACTCGTCGCAGATCGCGTGCGTCGCCCGCAGGTACCGCGTCAGCTGCAGGCTGTCGTCGGCGAGCTCCTCCAGCATCTCGAGCGGCGCCACGAACTCCTCGTTGTTGTCCTTGAGCCGCTGGTGCTTCGCGATCTCGCCGATCGAGTGCAGCGTCGTCCCGCCGATCTTCCGGGCCCGCTCGGCGATGTCATCCGTCATCGCGAACAGCTGCTCGCTCTGCTCGTCGAGCAGCAGGTGATAGTCGCGGAAGTGGCGTCCGCTCATGTGCCAGTGGAAGTTCTTCGTCTTCACGTACAGCGCGAAGACGTCGGCCAGCAGTTCGCGCAGGCTCGCCGCGATCGCCTCGACGCCATCGTGCTTGAGATCCGTTGGGGTCGCCAGCTCGTCCGTGATCGTCGTCGTCCGCTTGCCCATCGCCATGCTCCGGGTTGTGTGATGAGGGACTGCCGCCTACAATGATCCGGCCCCGGCCCCGCGGGTTCCTGTCGGCGCCAGGAAGAACCGGCCGGGGTGCGCGCGGAACGCCGACCAGACCGCACGCCAGACGGCGCCGCGTCGCCGGGCGTCGAGCCCGCGGGCGCGGGCCGCGACCCGGAAGGCGAGGATGAACGAGACGCTGAAATTGCACGCGCCGATCAGCAGCACGCCGAGCGCGGCCCAGAGGGCCGGACCGAGCGCGAGCGTACCGTCCGCGAGCTGTTCGCTGAGCGCGAACGACAGCGACGCCGCCGACAGCGTGACGTGTCGCACTTCGATCGGGAGCCCCATGAACGCGAAGACGACGGGCATGAACCCGAGCAGGAACCCGATCGTCAGGTTGCCGGCGATGCCGCCGAGTTGCCGGTCGAGCACGCCGGCGAGTCGGTGTGCCCGCGCGTCGCCGAGTAGCCGTCGGATACGCGCACTCGCACCGACCGCCTGTGGCAGCCGGCGATACGCGCTCCAGTTCGCCGTCCAGCCGGCGGCCAGCGACGAGAGCCAGAGGAAGACCCCCGTCAGCATCGCAAACGGGATCGTCAGTGTCCGCCAGGGATGCAGCGTCGCGACCGAGTGGGCCGCGTTCTCCGGACTCAGGAACGAGTGACCGGAGATGAGCCGCCAGAGCAGGTCGATGCTCACGGCGACCGGGACGACGGCGAGGATGTTGAACACGGTCGCCACCGCCTGGTGGCGCGTGATCGCCGCGATCATCGAGACCTCGGAGTCGACACCCTTCCCCTCCTCGAACGCGCCGGCGAGCGCGGCCGCCGTCATCGCCGGCTGCTTCGAGGCGAGCGTCAGATGCGTCCCCTGCATCGCGAGGAAGCTGCCCGCGTAGTTGGCGGCAAGCCCGACGCCGAGCTCCATCGGGGCGAGCGGGAGCCACGAGATCGAGTACTTGAGGAGTGCGGTCACCGCGGTCAGGGCGCCGCCGCCGGCCGACGCGCGCACCGCCTCCCACCATTCGGCCGGGGTGCGGATCAGATAGTGCTCACCCGTCTGGCCAGTGTGCTCGACGACCTTGCGCGCGAGTCGCTTCAGCGTGACCGACGTCAGCATCCGCACGCTGCGCTGCTCGGCCGCCTGCCGCACCAGCCGGACGGCGAACGCCTGGCCGTCGAGCACCCCCGCCTCGAGCGCCAGCAGGCAATCGATGCGCATGAGCTGCGCGTCGAGCAGCTCCCGCCGGAAGACGAGGTCCGTCGACACCCCGCGCGCCTCCAGTCGCTCGTCGACCGCTTCGAGCACCTGGCGGCACTGGTCGGCCAGCCGTTGCCACGCCGCGTACGCCTCGCGCCAGCCGTCCCGATCGCCCTCGTCGGTCTGCACGCAGACGTCGACCGTCAGCGCCAGCCGGAAGAACGGCGAATCCAGCTCGGCCTCGATCGGCTGCATCGAGAGGATGTCGCGCGTGAGGCCGACGGCCGCCGCGCGGGTCGCAACCAGCTGCGCAGCCGCCCGCACCGATGGCGTGCCGGGACGCAGCAGCCGGCCCCACGGCGCGACGAGCCCCGCCGGCAGCGACTCGATCCAGTCGGCATCGATCGTCCGCAGGTCGAGGCGCTCGATCAGTGACAGCAGGTCGTGCTGGGGATCGAGCTGCGGCAGGATGTGGTTCCCGATCCGCCGCGCCGCCTCGGCGAGGAACGATGTCCGGTCGGAGAGCCCGGTCTCGGCGAAGAACCGGACGGCCGACGCATGGCTCCAGACGCGCCGAATGCGCGCCGCGACCGGTGGACCATTCACCGGGTCATCGAGCACCTCGGCGAGCCACGTGAGTCGGACGGTGCGGCGCCCGCGGGAGAGCCACGAGGCGGTGTTGCGGCCGATCAGCCAGCGCACGAGCGCGGTGAACCACCGCTGCTCGCTGGCGATGTCGGCCTCGCCGACGCGGGCATTGGTGACGAGCGCCGCCAGCATCCGGTCGCGCGCCACGCCACGCCCGTCGGCGCGCTCGGCGACGACCGCGCCGGTGAGAGTCTCCATCCCAGCAATAAGGCCGCCGGCCCCGGGGGATGCTACCCGCTGCGCCCGGCGGACGGCGATCGTGACGCGCGGGGGATGAGGCGGGTCTCACGAGGCTGACGACATCACCGTCGGCGATCGACGGCGGCGTCACTCCACGGCGCGCGCCGGCCGGCCGGTCGAGGTGAGGCCCCCCGTTCGTGCGCCGCGGACGGCGGATCAGGGGGACAAAGCGGCGATGTGGGTGCGACGCTCCAAACGTCTGTCCGTTTGGATCATCGCACCCACATCGAGAATCAGAATCGCCGGCGCCCGGCGCCTGGTCAGCGCAGGGGTACTCGGCGCATCAGGGGTTGCGCGCCGCGTTGTGCTTGTCGGCGTAGATCCGGCCGCTCGTGCGGTTCTGCTCACGGGTGATCTGCGCCCGCTGCTGGCCGTTCAACGTCCCGCCGTTGGCGGCCCGGTCGGCACGAACCTGCTGATTGATGTGCTGCTCGCGCCCCTCGAGGTGTGATGCCTCGTTCGGATCGAGGCTCCCGCTGCGCACGCCCTGCGCAATGCGATCCTGCTGCGCCTGGCGACGCTGCCCAACGGGGTTGTTGCCGTAGTGCGCCACCGCGGCGTTGTGCTTGTCCTGGTAAATCTGATGGCTCACCCGATTCTGCTGCTGGTTCAGCTGCGTGCGGTCCGCGGCCGTGAGGTGGCCGTCGTCCGACGCGCGATCGGCGGCGCGCTCCTGGTTGAGCGCGTGCTCGTCGCCTTCGAGCGTCTTCGACTCGCCGGCGGTGAGTTGCCCGCTCTGCATGCCGTTGGCAATGCGATCCTGCTGGTTGTCCTCGCGGGCCTGGTACGTGCCCGGCGGGGGCGCGGGAGGCGCGGGCTGCTGCGCCGAGACGATCGTCGGCACCACGCCGAGTGCGAGCAGCGCGACAGTGGCGATCATCGAACGCGTGGGACGACGCATCGGATCTTCCTCGTCTGGAATGGAGTGGTGCCACGCCTGCATCGACAGACGTGCCGTCACCCGATCAGACGAGTCACCCGTCACGCGCGTTAAGTGCGGCAGCGCCGATGGGCGGTTGAGCCGTCGTGGCGCACGCGAACGCACGCGGGAGTGGTGCGAAACACCTGTCGACGCGCGCAAGGACGGCCTGGCGAGGCTGGTGCGCGCCGACCTCCTGGCTCGCCCCAGTCATGCGGCGGGGCGGACGCCGGCAGCCGACGGTGCCGCGCCGGCGGCGGACGTCGCCGCGGGAGGACGCGATCTCCCTCAAAAAGCGCGTGTTCGCAATACTGCCAATCCTGGGCACCGCCGCCCGAGCTGCGCTAGTCGGATGGCGAATGGCGACTCCAACTCACGTGATCCTGATGCGCGCCGTCGAGAAAGGATCAGACTTGGCAATAGTGCGAATCTGATCCTTTTATGGGACACCAACGCTCGCCCCTCGGCGGGCCAGGCACCGGTGCACGACGCACGGCCCGCACCTCCCCGCGCCTTGCCGCGCCTTGCCGCGCCTCGCGTCAGTGGATCCCGAGCCCGTGTATCAGTGCGACGCTGAGCAGAATCAGCATGGCCAGCGAGCCCACGACGGCGAGCAGGATCGGCCTTCCGGCGCGCAGCACCGCGCGCAGATCGCATCCGAGGCCAAGCGCGGCCATCGCGAGGACGGTGAGCCAGGTCGACGCCGTGCGCGCGGGCGCGATCACGTCGGCGTGGATCGCGCCGACCGAGCGGAGGCCGGCGAGCGCCAGAAATCCGAGGATGAACCACGGGACGAACTCGGTGATGCGGAACGGCGGCCGGACCGCGGCCCTTGGCGCGTCGCCCGCAGCATCCGGGCGGCGTCGAGCCGTCGCGCGCTGGCGGAGCGCGAAGGAGAGCACGACCGGCCCGAGCATCAGGACACGGACCAGCTTGACGAGCGTGCCGACCTGTCCGGAGAGCACGCTGACCGGGAAGGCCGCCGCCAGGACCTGTGGGACGGCGTAGACCGTGAGCCCGGTGAGGACGCCGTACTGGTAGAAGGAGAACCCCAGCGGGTGGCGAAGCAGCGGCAGCCCGAGGACGACGACGACACCGAGGACCGCGGTGAACGCGATCGACGAGACGACATCGTCGGCATCGGCGCCGATGACGGGGGCGAGCGCGGCGATCGCCGAGTTGCCGCAGATCGAGTTGCCGCACGCGACCAGGACGGCGAGGCGGTGCGGGAGACCGAGCGCGCGCCCGAGCCCGTAGCTCAGGCTGATGCCGATCACGACGAGGAGCACGATGCCGACGGCGAGTGCCGGACCGGCGCGGGCGAGGAGCGGCAGGTCGACGGAGACGCCGAGCAGGAGGACGGCGACCTCGAGAACTTCCTTCGCGGCGAACCGCACGCCCGCCCCGACGGCCTCTGGCGGCGTCCAGAGCGTGCGCACCGTCATTCCGATCAGGATCGCCAGCACGAGGGCCTCGATCACTGGGTGGCCCAGCAGGCGCGCCTCGACGGCGGCGACCGCGATCGCCAGCGCGGCGACGACCCCCGACAGCAGGAGACCAGGGGCGATCCGCCGAGCCCACTCGATGGCCGCGCCCCCCTGCGGTGCGCGCGGTGCGGCGGGCGCGTCCATTGTGGCGGGGCGCGCGCCGTCGCGCGCCGAAGCGCAGCCCGCGTGCGCGGTCGCGCGGTGCGTGTGCATGCCGTTCGTCCGAATTCCGCCGGCGTCGTCTGCGGCGCGTCGCATGGGATGATGATCGGCGCGGCCGTCGCATAATGCGAAGACATTGTTTGCATTGGCGCATTACATTTCTGCATGGCACTCAACCTCCACGCCCTCCGGCTCTTCGTCGGCGTCGTCGACGCCGGCGGATTCACGCGGGCCGCAAGCCGGCTCCATCTCAGTCAGCCGGCGGTCTCGCGCGCCGTGCTCGGTCTCGAGCGCGAGGCCGGCATGCCGCTCCTCGAGCGCGGCGCGCGAACGGTGCGGCTCACCGATGCAGGGGCGGCGCTCTACGAGCGCGCGGTCGAGCTGTTCGCCGTCGAGCGCGGCGCCGAGGAGGAGCTCAGGGCCCGGCTCGCCCTCGACCACGGCGTGCTCTATCTCGGCGCGAGCACCACGATCGCCACGTATCTCCTGCCGCTGCTGCTGGGCGCGTTCCGGACGCAGCATCCGGGGATCCGGCTCCGCGTCACCAGCGCCAACACGCGCGACGTCGCGCGTGCATTGCTGCGTCGTCGCCTCGACATCGCGCTCGTCGAGGGCCCGGTCGACGACGCCCGCCTCGTCGTCACACCGTGGCGCGATGACGAGCTGATCGTGATCTCGGCCCCCGGGCATCCGCTGGCCGCGCGTCGCCGGCCGATCCCGCCATCGGCACTCGCGCATGAGCCGTTCATCGTCCGCGAACGCGGGTCAGGAACCCGTGCCGTCGCGGCGGCCGCGCTCGCGGCGATCGGCGTGCGGCCCCGTCACGAGCTGACGCTCGGGAGCACCGAGGCGGTCAAGCAGGCCGTCGCCGCCGGGCTCGGCGTCGCGATCATTTCCCGTGCCGCCGCCGACGACCAGCTCGCACTCGGTCGCGTGCGCGAGCTGCGCGTCGCCGGGCTCACGATCGCTCGCCAGCTCACGCGCCTCCAGCTGATCGGCCACCGGTCGAGCGCACCGGCGGCCGCGTTCAATGCGCTCCTGGACCGCGCTCGAGGCGCGACCCAGCGCGGCTAGTGCTTCGGGTTCGCGCTCAGCGGCTTGCCGTCGGCGGTCGACCGCGTGCTCCACCAGGCGGGCGACCCCATGAGGGCGGGATCCTTCTGCGCGGCCATCATCTCGGGTGTGACCGGCGCCCCCATCATCGTGCCGGTCGACATGGCCGGTGCGGCCATCGCCGGCTTCGCGGCCATCGCCGGCGGCGCGGTCTTCGTCTGGGCGTGCAGGATGACGGGGCAACACGCGATCAGTGCGCCAAGGGCGAATGCGGTTTTCACAGAAGGCTCCGTGTGTGTGTGACGTACGCACGACACAGGAGTGCAAGAACGGGCCCGCCCCGGGTGCGGACGAGCGCACGACACGGCCGCCGTTCGCGTCGTCACGTATCGATGTCTTGAGGCGCCAATTTGATGGCCTTTATCGAGCGTCAAATCCATAGCTCGGCTGCGACCCCTCCCCGCAGCTCCGACCCGCGCCGGACTCGACCGCCGCCGCCAGCTCGACCGTGACGCAATCGCCCCTGAGTCGGTCAATCCGTGGACCATCTTCCACGGAATCCACCCATGCGCACGCATACGATCGTCGCCCGACTCGCCCTCGTCACCTTCGCCACCCTCGCCTGCGCCCGCTCCGCCACCGCGCAAACGGACTCCGAGGTCGTCATCGCCGGCGCCGGCGCCGGTGCGGAGTCGCACCCGGCCAATCACATGGCCCACATGCACATGTCACCGATGAGGCCACCGCAGCCCGGCGACTCGGCGCGAGCGGCCGCGCTCCTCGTCGCGGCGCGCGCGGCGATGGCCCCGTACGCCGACTACCACGCGGCGATCGCCGACGGCTACAAGATCTTTGCGCCGAAGGTGCCCCAGCGGATCTATCATTTCAGCCGCTGGCAGAACACGATCCGCGCGCGGTGGCGGTTCGACCCCGCGAAACCGAGCTCGCTGCTCTACGAAAAGACCGGCGACTCGACCTTTCGCCTCGTCGGCGTGATGTACACCGCGCCGCAGCACGCCACCGACGCCGAGCTCGATGCCCGCGTCCCGCTCAGCGTCGGGCGATGGCACCTGCACACCAACATCTGCGTCCCGCCGCGGATCCGCGGCTGGAGCCAGCACGACGCCGCCGGCCAGCCCCTCTTCGGCCCCGGCGGCTCGATCGCCACCGCCGA
>Ga0116227_10016381_pt1 | contig 10658 bp, 12 predicted proteins | sample S1TSphgellanicum_FD_89693 | JGI IMG/M metagenome (GOLD analysis project Ga0116227, IMG submission 89693) | Host-associated microbial communities from peat moss isolated from Minnesota, USA - S1T2_Fb - Sphagnum magellanicum MG | ecosystem: Host-associated > Plants > Peat moss > Unclassified...
AAGATTCGAGAAGGCCCGCCAGTGGCCGCAGAACGGCCCGCAGGGCCTGCGATTCCTCTCGGACATAGCACGGCAGCAGCACGGGCGGCGCCGCCCTTCTCTCACCTCTGACTGCCGGACTGGCAAAACGCCGGGGGTATACGGGGGCACTCGACCACATCGGCTGTCATAGGTGCCCCCTCGCTACCGCGAAACAAAATTGACCCGTGACTATGGCGCTACCGCATGTCCATGCAAGCCATCAATGCGCCTACGGGCATTTCAAGGGCGAAGGCAAGGCGCACGATGTTGTGTAGCCCGATGTTGCGCTCTCCCCGTTCCACCGAACTCACATAGTTGGTGTGTAGCTCTGCCAACTCGGCCACCTTTTCCTGAGTCAGTAGCAACGCCTCGCGCCGTGCGCGTATAGCCATGCCGAAGGTCACTTGGACTTTCTCCTTGGATAGTGGCTTGGCCCGCGATTTCGGCATCGCTGGAGTCTTGCAGCGGTCACACTATGAGTACACACACTAAGAGTTTGCTTTGTGATATACACCGGGGCGCTTATGCCTTGCCAAGATGTCCTTGGGGGCCGAAGCGCCGACCATTCAGAAGGGCTATCCATGGGTATGTTTTCTTGGTTCTCCGGCACGGCACGTAAGAGCAAGGCAGCGGCGATGATTCAGGGGTACTACGAGATTTGCAAGCGGCATGGCATCTTCGAGGGCGACCCAGCGGGGGCAGCTAACCGAATCGTGGAGTTCGGATGCGGTCGGCTTCCGGGCATTGAGAAGGCGAACTATCACCAATACGTACTGGCCTCTGCGTGCCTGTCCGTGATGCTCAAGGAGAACGAGCCGTATGAGGCACATGCGCAGTACGCTATGGCACTTGCTGCCATGTTGCAGGCAACGCTCACCGAGCCTTTGCCGTTCTCTCCTGCCGAACAGAGGATTCTTGATGGCTCTGCCGTTGTGCTTGCCGACTTCAACGAGAGGGGTTCACCTCTCAAGATGAACTTGGGCATATAGGCTTTTGTGACGGAGTCAGCCCGCGCCTTCTGAATGCATGGAAGGGCGGGCGTAGGCTCTATACCGGGCAGCACGGGACCCCGTCAACTGCCGAAAAAAGACAGATGCGGGGCGGGCGCGGAAGCGCACGCAAGGTGCCCTGAACAAGCGGGGCAGCGCCAAAAGAAACTTCTTCTGGGCCGCCCCCCGTTGTTTATGCCGCAGTCGGTGCCCTAGCTACGGACCGGCCTCTACGCACCCATCTGCACCCGCCTCTCAGAGAGTCCAAAACTGCCATAATCATCGCGATGTTGACCGCCTCCCTGAAGCAATCTGGCCCTAGTGGTAGCGCAAGATCGGCTTTGAGCTTCATGACGCTAACCGACTGAGTTTCACGGGGTGCTTCCTTCAGGTATTGAGCGATGCGCCTCGCCGCAAGAGCGGTTCGGCTCGTCGGCCCATCGGGCTGTTCAATACGCCAAGCTACGTCAGGCAAGCTGCTGGACAAGGCTTCTGCGAGGCCGTCTACACCGCCAAAGATTGTGAGTGCCATGGGTAGCGCCTGCCCGCATCCATCAACGCGGCGACATGTTCCACGGCTCATAGCTTGCAAGACGCAATGTGCCATTTCCGAAACAAGTAGCTTCTTGGCCTCATGAGCCTCCATGCGGTAGTAAAGGTCGCCTTGCTGACCGGCCATGGAAGCCGCAAGTTCAAGGGGATTGCGCCGCGTTATGCCGCACAGGATGACATGCTTGCATTCGCTCATCGTGTTCAAGCTCGTCTCGTTGCCCCAGGTTAACCAATTGATTCGGAGATGCCCGGCAACTCTTTCCGTCAGGTCGATACCCTGCGCGGTCAAGTCCGCTTGCATCTGACGTTGCAGTGCCTTCCTATCATCGCCCTTGTGAGTGAAGAAAAGTACACGCTCATCGGCGGGAATGCTGCGGAGGTAGTCAGCCGCAAGCGCGGCGATTGCAATCCCTTTCTCCCGCTGTCCCATCAAGGTTGTCTTGCCCGACGCAACTCGATTCTCAATCACTCGAACATTGGCGTAACGTTTGCAGGTCCTCATAGCGTTTGTGGTGCCATCCTGAATCGATGGTTCCTGCGCCAAGACCCGAACAGTGTGGCTCGCATCCAGAATAGCTATGTTTTCCAACAGTGGATCGACAGCCACCCTATAGTGGATGATGCCGTCGCCGCTCGTTCCGTTACCTGTCATGGCAATCGAAACGGGGAGTTCGGCCAAGCGGAGAATTGCCTTCGTCGTAGCCAAGGAAGCCTGCCATACAGGACCTCTAAACGCAGGAAGATGGTTGATTTCCTTTTGTAGCTGTCCAACCTCTGCGCTAGTCAGAAGGAAAGACTTGGACGGCTCACACCCCGCCCTTTGTCGCTCAATTTCACCGCTAATGTTCTGGCGCATTTCATCAAGTGCGGTCCTAAGCTCAGGCTGATTGCCAAGTGCTGATGACACCCTTCCCAATCCGTACTCAACGTCCAGCAAGGAGAGCGCATCCGCGTCCGTAGTCATAAGGGATTCATCCCAGATTAGGAGGCTTCGCTTTTCTCCCTGAAAGGCACAGAAAGAAGGGAAGTTCTTCGCACTGCGAATGCGGGCATGGCATACAAGCATTACAGGGGAATCAACTTCGCCCGTGTCTTGAAGCATGGGGGTGAGTGCCACGTCCCCCCATTGCTCGGCTAGCTTCTTGACTTCAGCATCTGACTTACTGTGACGCAGGCCTATGAGATGTTGAGGTATGCCCGCCAGAACGAGGTCGCGTTTGACTGTTCCCAAGGCCATGACTTGTGTCGCAGAGATTGCGAAAGTCAAGGGCAGATTCAAACGATGTGCAGCGGCGACTAGTGCGATGACGCTCTGAGTCTTTCCGGCTCCACAAGGGAGGGCGTACGCAATTCGTCCTGTGGACAGCCCCATTGACTGCTTGGCGAGACCAAGAAGTAATTCATGCAATGCCTGACGATGTGTTGGGCTTACTTGGTTTCCATGCTCCAGCAGGACTTGCATGAGCGAGCAGAGCGCAGCGGAGGCTAGGTTGTTGGCGTCAGCCAGCGTGAAAGCAGTTGAGGGGGCAGTCGATGACAGCGAGGGTAATAAAGGCATAGGTAGGGTGAAAGAACGGTCAGACTCCCAGACGGGGTATGGCCGAATGTGCAGGGTGCTGCGGGAGGGTGCCCTAGAACGAAGGGCGAAGGAGGTCACGACTCTCCTTCATATACAGGTACTGGACGCTCCCGCGCGGTGAAATGCGTTGTTAACCGAGCTTCCGCGCAAGCTCCTCCGCGTTCGGGTGGTAGTACCGCTTGAGCATTTGGATGGTCTGGTGCCCCGTTACTGATGCCAGTTCAATGACATTCGGGAGCTTGTGGGCCATCCTGCTCGTTGCCGTGTGGCGCAGGTCGTGAAATCTTAGATCGCCCAACCCCGCCCGTGTCCGCGCCCGCATGAATGCCGCTGCAAGCGTCTGGGCGGCGATTGGAAAGACTGCTGCGCACTCGCTCCTAGGAACGGCATTCAACAGGCTTACAGCGGCCGATGAAAGCGGAACGGTTCGCGGCTTTCCGTTCTTGGTCGTTGGAAGGAATGCGGTTTGGCGGCCCAGGTCGATATTGCGCCATTGAAGCGCGAGAAGCTCGCCGCGTCGCATCGCTGTTTCTAAAGCCAACTTGACAACGGGCAGCATCCAAGGATTGCGCCTACCTTGGGGTTCCAGCGCAGCGATCAGCCGTGACTCTTCCTCTGCGTTCAAAACACGACTTCGACCGGCAGGAGTTGGAGGCTTACGGACAAGGGTACAAGGATTTGAAGCAGTGACGCCCCATTCGCGCCGGGCGTGGCCGATAACGCTCGAAAGCAAAGAAAGGTCGCGGATGACCGCACCAGCGCCGACAGCCGTGAGCCGCATGTCCCGGAATCCGGCCACGACCTCCGGTGACAGCTTCGACATGCTGTAGCCCGCCATCTTGGCGCGTTGGAGAAATCTGATGCGGATTACCTCGTCGAGGTGCCCACGCTTGGACGGTGAAACCTCGGCCATATATCGCTCCAGAACGTCCCGGAGCAAAACCTCGTTGGCCTCTGCCGGGGACTGGTGCGCCCCACGATCCATAGCCGCTTCAATTGTGCGTGCCCATCGCTGGGCCTCGCTACGCTTCTCAAAACTTTTTACCTCAGCAGGAAAGCCGGTGCGATTGACGCGGGCCTGCCACTTTCCGGAACGTTCTCTGATCGATGCCATTTACGCCTTCACTTGGACAGGCGTTGGACAAGACTGAGTTTTTTGGTCGCCTTTTGGCTTCATCAGCGCATCGCACCATGCGACCCGCCACCATCAAGACGCTACGTTCAAAGCCCTTGATTCCTTTCAAATCAAGGACTTACGGCGCGTTCACGAAGCTCCCCGACTTCCCCCCATGCTTCTCCATCACCCGCACCCCGGTGATCACCATGCCGCGGTCCACCGCCTTGCACATGTCGTAGATGGTGAGCAGGGCGACCTGCACGGCGGTGAGGGCTTCCATTTCCACGCCGGTGGGCCCCACGGTCTCCACGGTGGCTTGGCAGGTGATGGCGCATCGCGCCGCATCGGCTTCAAACGCCAGTGCCACGCGCGTCAGCGCTAGCGGGTGGCACAGCGGAATCAGATCGCTGGTCTTCTTGGCGGCCTGGATGCCGGCAATGCGTGCGATGCCCAGCACGTCGCCTTTCTTGGCCGTTCCGCTCTCGATCAAAGCGAGGGTCTCGGGACGCATCTCGATGCGGCCGCCAGCCACGGCGATGCGGTGGGTACTGGGCTTGGCGGCCACATCCACCATATGGGCCTGGCCTTGTGCGTCAAAATGCGTGAATGTGCTCATGGCGCCGGAGTAACTGCTGGCAAAAATTGTTTACAGGATCTTCATTTCCCTCAAGCATCATACGATCATGTTCAACTGGAAAGCCCGCCTGCGGGCAGCAGGCATCCACTTCGGCATCAGTCTTGCGATCGCGGCCCTGGCTGCGCTTCTGGTCTTCGGGCTCTGGTATCCGTACCCCTACCGCGAGATCTCCGGCGGCCGCGAACTGTTCTCTCTGGTGGTGACCGTAGACGTGATCCTCGGCCCCCTGATCACTTTTTCCATCTTCAGCCGCAGCAAGCCGAAGAAGGAGCTGCGCCGTGACCTTGTCGTGGTGGGCCTCCTTCAGCTGGCGGCGCTGAGTTATGGCCTGTGGACGGTGTTCGTGGCGCGGCCAGTGCATCTGGTGTTCGAGTACAACCGGTTCCGGGTGGTCCACGCTATTGACATCCCTGCCGAACTGATGGGCAAGCCGCCAGCCGGCATTGATGCGCAGCCCTTGTTCGGGCCGACCTTGCTCTCGCTGCGGCCATTTCGGGACAGCGATGAGCAGATCAATGCCACCATGGCGGCGGTCCAGGGTGTCTCCCTGAGCGCGCGGCCTGACTTGTGGCAAGCGTATGAACTGGCCCGGGCGGATGTGCTCAAGACCGCCAAGCCCGTGGCCGAACTCAAGGCACGCTTTCCCGCCCAAGCGGCGGCCATCGACCAGGTGATCACGGCCACCGGCCGCGACCCCCGGACGCTGGCCTATGTGCCATTGGCCGGCCGCAAGTCCTTCTGGACCGTCTTCATCGACGCCGGTACGGCGCAGGTCGTGGCCTTCATGCCGCTGGATTCGTTTTGAGCCGAAAATTCAATCAAAAACAATTGCAACGCATGATCCGGCGTGCGCTGGCAGCTCTTCTTTTGATAGTGCCTCTCGCTCTGCCGCCAGCTCTGAGCTATGCCCAGCTGCCCACCCTCGGCGACGGCAGCGACATGACGCTGGGCGCCGAGCGCAAGCTCGGCGAACGCATCGCGCGCGAAATCTACCGCGACCCGGACTACATCGACGACCCCTTGTTGGCCGAGTACGTTCAGGGCGTCTGGGAGCCTCTGCTGGCAGCAGCGCGCAAGCGCGGCGAACTCAATCCCGACATCGACGAGCGTTTCGCCTGGGAGATCATGCTGGTGCGCGACCGCACGGTCAATGCCTTCGCCCTGCCCGGCGGCTACCTGGGGGTGCACCTGGGCCTGATCGGGCTGGTTGCCAGCCGCGATGAACTTGCCTCGGTGCTGGCGCACGAACTCAGCCATGTGACGCAGCGCCATATCTCGCGCCTGATGAGCCAGCAGAGCAAGCAGACGCCGCTGATGCTGGGCGCCATGATCCTGGGCGCGCTGGTTGCCGGCAAGAGCCCGGATGCCGCGGGCGCGCTCATCACCGGCGGACAGGCCGTGGCGGCGCAGACGCAGCTGAATTTCTCGCGCGACATGGAGCGCGAGGCCGACCGCGTCGGCTATGGCGTCATGACCCAGGCCGGCTTCAACCCCCAGGGCTTCGTCACCATGTTCGACAAGCTGCAACAGGCCTCGCGCCTGAACGACAACGGCGCCTTTCCCTACCTGCGCAGCCACCCGCTGACCACCGAGCGCATCGCCGACATGCAGGCACGCCAGCAGATGGACGCCAAATCCGGCACCGTGATCGCGCTGACGATGGAGCACGCCATGATGGCCGCGCGTGCACGGCTGCTGGCCGAGCCCGGCGTGGACACCCTGCGCTCCTGGGTGTCGGAGGCGGATGCCTCTACCTTCGCATCCCTGGGCCCTGCGCGGCAGGCGGGTGTGCTGTATGCGGCGGGCCTGGCCGGCGTCAAGCTGCGCGACTTCGCCCAGGCTAACGGCCTGATCGCACGGCTCACGGCCCTGACCAGCGCCGATGCGCCGGCCGCGCGCCTGACCAGGCTTCTGGCGGCCGAGGCGACGCTGGCCGCTGGCGATGCGCCGCGCGCTGCGGCCCTGGTGGATGGCATGGCCAATCGGGAGCCCGAGCTGCTGCTCTCGGCGCAGGCCCTGATCCGGGCCGGCCGCGCCGGCGAGGTGGTGCCCAGGCTGCAGGACTGGGTCGCGCTGCACCCGCGCGACGCCCTGGCCTGGCTCCAGCTGTCCAGCGCCTACGCGGCGCAGGGACAGTCGCTGCGCGCCATCCGGGCCGAGGCGGAGTCCCATGCCGCGCGGCTGGACTACGCGGCCGCGGTGGACCGCTTCAAGGCCGCGCAGGACCTGATGCGCAAGGCAGGGGCCAGCGGCCCCGGCAGCGACTACATCGAGGCGTCGATCATCGACACGCGCACGCGCCAGCTGGAGTCACTTCTTCGGGAACAGGCTGCCGAGCGCTGAGTCGATGACGATGCCCAGCACGGAGTAGATCAGCGAGCCCAGCAGCGCCGCGCCGAAGCCGCGCACATGGAAACCCTCCAGCACGCTGGCCGCAGCCCAGAACATGAGCGCGTTGATGACGAACAGGAACAGGCCCAGCGTGACCAGGGTGACCGGCAGCGTCAGCACCACCAGGATCGGCCGCACGATGGCGTTGAGCAGGCCAATGACGAAGGCGGCGACCAGCGCCGAGGTGAAACTCCGCACTTCCACGCCGGTGTAGACATAGGCCACGGCCAGCAGTGCGGCGGCGCTGAGCAGCCATTTGAAGATGAGTCTCATGGCCGGGGAGCATAGCACCCCGGCCCTGTGGCGTCACCTTCGCGTGCCGCGGGTTACTCCGCGGCCAGCACCAGCACCGCGCCCAGTCCGGCCACCGCGCCCGGAACGCTCCAGCGGTTCTGCTGGGGCGCGGGCTGGTCGGCCGTGACGGGCTGAAGGTCCTGGCCGAACTTGGGTCGGCGGGCATCCAGCACCCGGGCCGGGCCGTGTTCCGCCAGCAACTGGGCGGTCAGCTCGGTCAGCGGTCCCTTGGCCAGTACCGTGGTCACGCCGTCGCCCCGAGCCGCCAGCGGCGGCAAGATCTGGGCGAACAGCTTCTCTGCCCACTTGGCGCGCCAGTTCTCGCGCGCGCTGTGGCTGACCCACTTGCTGATGCGGTGTGTCATACGGGGTGCGCAGGCCACCAGCACCCAATGGGTGCCCGGTGGTGTGCCGCGGCCCGGCTGGTCGCTGCTCTTCATGGGCGCCAGTTGTTGTTGCGCGTAGGCGGCATCGTCCACATACACGATGATTTTGTCCATGGTGGGCTCCTTTGAGGGGTTGAGGACAGGGAGAACTTCGGGCTGACGCGCCTCAGGCGGCGTGGCGGGCCTGCTCATCGCGGCCGGGGCCTTGCGCGGCGTGGCGGCGAGTCGCCCACCAGCCGGCGGCCAGCACGCCGGCCACGGCCACGGCATAGGTAGTCCAGCGCGCAGCGGTGTGGATCAGCTCGGGCGGATCGAACACCGCGTCCAGCAGCGGTTCGCCCGTGATCATCTTCGCGGCGGTGAAGGCCAGCACGCCGGCGCCGATGTACATGATGGCCGGGAAGCGGTCAACCAGCTTGAGGACCATGGTGCTGCCGAACACCACGATCGGAATGCTGATCAGCAGGCCGATGACCACGAGGTCGAACGAGCCGTGCGCTGCGCCGGCGACGCCGAGCACGTTGTCGACGCCCATCAGCGCGTCGGCGATCACGATGGTCTTCATCGCGCCCCAGAAGGTGGTGGCGGCCGGGCCGTCGTGCCCTCCGTCATCCTGGTCGGCCAGCAGCTTGTAGGCGATCCAGAGCAGGCCCAGTCCGCCGACCAGCATCAGGCCGGGAATCTTGAGCAGCCAGACCACGCCCACGGTCATGGCCGAGCGCACGACGATGGCGCCCACGGTGCCCCAGACGATGGCCTTGCGCTGCAGCTGCTTGGGCAGGCTGCGCGCGGCCAGGGCGATCACGATGGCGTTGTCGCCCGCGAGCACGAGGTCGATGAGGATGATGGCCAGCAACGCCGACCACCAGGCGGTGGATAGAAACTCCATGACAAAACACTCCAAGTTGCATCGATCAACAACCGGAATCAGGCGGGTCCATGGAGGCGGGGAGGCTCATTGCCGCGAGCCACAAGCGCACTTCGACCAAACCTGATTCAGGTTCCAATCGAAGGTCTTGCTCGGCATGGAGTCATGTGAAATGTGCCCAACCAAGCCGGAAGAAATTCTTCGTATTGACGACTTGGCTGTTGCCTGTTGCAGCGATGCCCTGTGGACACCTCCCTTGCTGCAGCGGACGGGAGCTACTCCCCTTCGTGGGCTGGATTAAAGCATCGCCCGGTGGCTTTGGCAAGCTGGCGGGCCGGCTTTGCGACAAAGGCTTCAAACGCTTTGGGTTGGAGGTGGCCACCAGGCAAGCGTCGGGTGCTATTAATTCAATAGCATCAAAGACCTTTGGGTTCCTCGGGCTTTGCCCGCGAGGCGCGGCGCTATCATCCCTGTCCCCTGTTTGGAAGACCATGGCCGGAATCCACATCACCGACATCGAGGCCGCCATCAATTTCTGGCGCGAGAAGAAGCCCTCGCCCGATGGCATCACGCTGTGCGCGGAGCTGCGCGCGCTGGCCGAGGTGTATGCGCTCATGATCTTCTACCACGAGGCCGAAGCCGACGAATTCAGCTTCCCGGCTCAGGCCTATGCCGCCTGGAAGGCCTGGTACGACACCACGCCCGACACGCCCTGCATCGCGATCTGCTCCACCAGCCAGGGCGACGCCGAATGCAAGGGCTGCGGCCGCAGCTTCGAAGAGGTCCAGCTCTGGCCCGAGATGAGCCCTGCGGCCAAGCGCGCGACCTGGCGGCGCATCACCATGCTGGGGGAGGCCATGCGGTTCAACAAGTATGCCGAGCGCGCGGCCGAATCGCGTTCCTCCGCCGCGGCTGCCCCGCCCGTGCCGCCGTCGGCGGGCCGCTGATCCGCCGGCACCGGCGCACGGTCCGCCGCGGGCCTGTACAAAACCCGATCCTGCCGCTATCTTGTGGGCGTGACCTGCTCCACGCCCCTTCGTCCATGCTGCGCCTGACTCAGGCCCCCAACATCGCCATTGCCGCGCTGTGGGTGGACACGCTGCGCGAAGCCGGCATTGCCGCTTCCATGCAGCGCTACTTCCTGGGGGCGGTGGCGGGCCATCTGCCGCCGGACCAGTGCCTGCCCGAGGTCTGGCTCACCCACGACGAGCAGGAGAGCCGCGCCCGCCAGCTGATCCACGACCTGCAGCACCTGCCGCAGCGGCGCTGGTCCTGCCGCTGCGGGGAGACGGTCGAGGGCGGATTCGAGCAGTGCTGGAACTGCGGCCGCCTGATGGGGGTGGCCGGGGCCTGAAGCGGCTATTTCCAGCGCAGGCACTCGATCTCGATGCTGTCCTTGCTGTCGCTCAGGCTGAGCGTGCCCTCCTGGATCGTGGCCTGCAGCTGCATGCTGCGCTGCGCGAGGGCGGCCAGGGCCTGCGCGGCCTCGGTCGGCACGCGCCAGACCTGCAGGTTCTGCGGCCGCGACAGCTTGTTCTGGATGCCGCGCCACCAGATGTCGGCCGCGTGGTTGAAGCAGTACACCAGCACCTCGTCGGCCTTGCCGCAGGCCTTGATCACCGGTTTGTCCTCCGGCTGGCCGACCTCGATCCACAGCCGGGTCTGGCCCGTGAAGTCGCGCAGCCAGACGTCGGGCTCATCCGGGTTGGACAGGCCCGCGCCGAAGGCCAGCGTGCCGTCGCCGCCGCACACGGTCTGCAGCTTGTGCGCGTTCAGCGCCAAGGCCACCAGCCGGATCATCATGCGTTCGTCGGTCTCGCTGGG
>Ga0116227_10016382_pt1 | contig 10658 bp, 11 predicted proteins | sample S1TSphgellanicum_FD_89693 | JGI IMG/M metagenome (GOLD analysis project Ga0116227, IMG submission 89693) | Host-associated microbial communities from peat moss isolated from Minnesota, USA - S1T2_Fb - Sphagnum magellanicum MG | ecosystem: Host-associated > Plants > Peat moss > Unclassified...
TTAGCCTGAAATTCCATTTAAAGCTTGTTCCGCCTGTGCATGTAGTAGACAGGTACATGAAACCGTATCGTTTTTGGGGGTAGAAAACGATGAACAGCCAATAGATTACTACGTAAAAGCAGACCACGATCTTAGCCAATTACTTCCCCCATCGCACCAACAAAACTATACCGTATTCATCATTGGAGCTACGCATTTCACCAAGCGCATGCCTAATGAAAAAATTACCGATATTATACGAGGCATACAAGCCCCGGTTGTACTATTGGGCGGGAACGACGTGAAGGCTAACGGTAAAGAAATCGCAGCTAAATTAAACCATGTTTACAACGCCTGCGGCATCACCACGCTGGACGAATCTGTTTTCCTGGTATCCAAAGCATCGAAAATCATCGGTTTCGATACCGGGTTAACACACATAGCCGAGGCTTTTAACAGGCCGATTGCTTCCATTTGGGGAGGAACGGTGCCCGAATTACTGGGCGTGCAACCCTACAAAGTTAAAGATGCATTGGTAGTGGGGATCGGTCTTTCCTGCAGGCCCTGCTCAAAATTCGGATTAGAAAAATGTCCGCTTGGTCATTTTAAATGTATGCGGGACATCCCGGATGATACAGTAATCGATTTTGCAAATAGTGCAATTTCTGAAAATTAATCTGCTTTCATAAAATATATTTCTTGCCCCGAAATTAGACTGGATGAAATAATCTTTCTAATTAACCTGCTGTTGTTCTTTACTTTTTGTAAATTTAACCTTTGATTCTATCATCGTTATGATAGCTTAGTTGTACATAAAAACAGACTATTTTTAATGAAAAAGTTGCTCCTTATACGACATGCCAAAGCGGAAAAAGATACGCCCGTGAAGGATTTTGACAGGCCGTTAAAGTACACCGGTATACAGGACGCTACCTTTATGGCCGACCGTTTAAAGGACGAATCAATTATTCCCCAGCTAATAGTAACAAGCCCTGCCTTGCGCACCAAAACGACTGCCGAGATCTTTGCCGACAGTTTTGGTTTACCCGATCCCACCTCAGTCAAAAAAATATACGAAGCCAGTGAACAAACCTGGGTGAAGGTGATCAACCAGTTGCCAAATGAACACAATTTTATCGCAGTTGTAGGGCATAACCCGGGCGTAAGCCAAATTCTTTATTACTTAACCGGGGAAGCCAGGGAAGTACATACCTGCACTACCGCGCTGATTGAATTTGAGGCCGACGAATGGGCCGAAATAAGCGAAGACATGGGAAAACTGGTTTATTATAGTTCGCCGAAGGAATAGGTTGTTGAATCATTATGTCATTGGGTCATTAAGTCATTCGTGACTGGTGATGATCAATGATCTAAAGCAAAATGACTCAATGACGCGTAGCTTAATAACCCAATGACGCGAAGCCTAATGACGCGCAGCTTAATGACTTCCTATCAGACAATCTTATAAATTTTTCCAGGTAGCGAGCGGATAAATCCCTGCATTTCCATATTCAGCAAGTTCATGGCGAGGGCGCTGGTGGGCATATTTGTTTTTATGCTGAGATCATCAATAGCTATCGGGCCTCCATTTTGGCGCATGATATCAAAGATCAGGCTTTCTTCCCGGGTGAGATCAATCAGCATACTTAATTGCTCTACTACCGGTTTGGTGGTTTCAGGTTTATCCCATCCTAAAATATAGGCCAGGTCGGCTGCGCAGGTAAGCAAGGCAGCTTTATTATTACGGATCAAGAAGTTACATCCTTCGGAATATTCATCACCTACCCTACCCGGAAAGGCAAAAACATCCCGGTTGTATGAATTGGCGATCTCGGCTGTAATGAGTGCGCCGCCTTTTACACTGGCTTCCACCACGACAGTGGCATCGGCAATGCCGGCTACAATACGGTTCCGTTGCGGAAAGTTTTCCCTGTCGGGAACAGTTCCGGATGGATATTCCGAAAGCAAGGCGCCATTTTCGGTCATCTTTTCGGCTACCGAACGATGCTGACTGGGATAAATCCTATCTAATCCATGCCCTAACACACCGACTGTAGGTACATTCAACTTTACACATTCTTTATGCACGGCTACATCAATACCCAAAGCAAGACCACTCACCACCAGTGCATTGTATTGTTGTAGTTCCTCTACTAATTGATGGCAAAGTTGTTTGCCATAATCCGTTGCATTGCGCGTTCCGACGATACTGATGATCCTTTGTGCATTAAGGTTGGTGTTACCTCTTGAATACAATAACACCGGGGAATCGTGACAATTTTTTAGCCGTTTGGGATATCGCGTATCGGTATAAAAAATTGCTTCAACATTGTTTTTTTGGATAAAGAGCAGTTCGTTCGCTGCCTTGCTTAAGGCTGTCTCCAGGTCTAAATCGGCGATGGTCTTCTCCCCTATCCCGGGTACTTTAAGCCATTTGGTTTTGGGTGCATCAAATACTTCTTCGGCACTCCCGAAATAAGCAATTAAAGATTTAGCGAGTGTAGGGCCTATATTTTTAATAAAGGTTAAGCCAACCTGGTGAAGTAGCGACATAGTTTTAAGTGCCCTAAAATATAAAACAGGCGGGGGAATTTGGAATAAAAATTTATTTCCCATACAAATTCGAACACAAGTTGCTTTAGTTTTAGTTATCTAATAACGGACTAAATTGATTTTTTGGAGGGCGTGCCAATTTATGGTAAAAAAAAGTACCGATTGATACTTAAAATTCATTACTATTTAATTACGTAACCAGTGGAATTAATAGCTTTTCCATAATTTAAGAACCCGACACTAACATTATTAATCTTAATTAATTTCAAATTTGGTGAAATTTTAACTCCATGTGCATTTAAAACTCGTAATAATGTGTCCAACTTTAAGCTATCCGCATGTCGAAAACTTAAAAGGCTTTTATAATTAACATCGTCTGAATTTATTTTATCTATAGCACTATATAATTTGTTTTCTATTTTTTGCTTGCTTATGCTGTTATCCCCATCCTTTATAAATTTTAAAACGCTTAAAATACATGCAAATAACACACAAAAAAAAAGAGATATCCAGATTCCACGATAAGATTTTGGTTTCATCGGAATTATTTTCCTCTTTGGAAGTGTTGCAATGTGCTTATTATATGTCAGAGCTTGTTTTTCTGAAAGATACATTGGAATACAAGCGAAGAAGGATATTATCACCGGTATTACAAAAAACATTAGTGCATACAAATTATCTGGAATGTAATTAGCGAGAAAATGCCACATTGTGATTTTAAACTTAGATTACTAATATAACTAAATAAGCGTTCTGAGTTAAATTTAATGATGCTACTTTTTGCGATAAAACTATAAACCCAGTTTTAAAACTATATAAATAGTTCAGGTAGTAGTAGCTACTTATTTATAATGATATAAAAACGATATAACACCTGAATCTGTCATCACTTTAAATTGCTGAACGATTAGCCCCGTTTCGGCAATTTTTTATTTAGCTAATTATTTTTTTGTACTTTAGGGAAAAACCAGACCGAACTTATCACGGCTTTATAATAAACCTGGTAACGTATCACGCCAAGCACAGGCTGCAAAGAAATGATTATGAAAAATAAATATCTTTTAGTTATTGCGTTCAGCACAGCGCTAACTATCTTAGGATCTAAGGCTTTTTCGCAAACACCGCCCACTCCTCCGCCTCCCCCGCCATCACCGGTTGAGGTGTTCAACAAGATCAATCCGTTCAGGAAAAAGAACAAAAACGCAAAGAAAGATTCTATCAAAAAAGACTCTGCTAAGGTTACTACTACTCCGCCGGCACCTGTTGGGCCACCACCGCCGCCAAATCCATTAAATTTATTTAAGAAAAAGAACACAACCAAAACACAGTCGCCGCAGACCAAATAAGCAAATAAGACAGTTGATCGCGTTATCCTTTAACGTATATCACCTGTTTGGTTTCGAAAAATTCTTCGTCGAAGTAGTCTTTCAGGTAGTATTGCTGAACTTTAAGCCCGGATTCGGTTATTTCCCGGGAGAGATCGCCGCCCTTCAGGTACAGGATACCGTTCGGCAATGTATTTTTCGAAGAAGTATTGAACTTTCCCCTAACCCAGGGATAAAAATCTTTGAGCTGGGTGACGGCGCGGGACACCACGAAATCAAACTTTTCTTTAATTTCTTCGGCCCTTGAATGGCTCGCTATAACGTTTTTTAAGCCGAGTGCTTTCGCTACTTCCTGCACCACTTTGATTTTTTTCCCGATGGAATCAACCAGGTAAAACTGCGTTTCCGGAAACATAATAGCTAACGGTATCCCGGGAAAACCTCCCCCGGTGCCCACATCCAGTACGCTTTCGCCGGGCAAAAAAGACATTACTTTGGCTATGCCCAACGAATGCAGCACATGCCTTTCGGGAAGTAAATCAATATCCTTACGGGATATTACGTTGATCTGGTTGTTCCAGAAATTATAAAGCTCAGGCAGGTTATTAAATTGCTCAAGCTGAACTGCGGTAAGACCGGGGAAATATTTTAGAAGAATATCAGATGTCATCCCTGTCTACACGGTTAATAATGTTACCAAGCAGGTACCTCGCCCTGAATAATTGCGCCTTTACCGTACCCAGGGGCAGGTCGAGGTGCTGGGCAATTTCTTCGTACGACAATTCATCGAAATAGCGCAGGGTGATGAGGTTACGATAACGGATCGGCAAACTGTCAATGAGTAATTTCAGTTCCTGGGTTTGCTGCTTTTTTATCGATGTCTCTTCAGGATTAAGCACTTCTGCTTTAATTTGCAATTGCTTATCGTCCTCTTCCATCATCCCGTGGATAGACATCGTATTCAATTTTTTCTTCCGGATGAAGTCGATACAATTGTTGGTAGCCACCCTGAATAACCAGGTGCTAAAGGCATAATCCGGCTGATATTTGTGTAATTTTTCGAATGCTTTAGCAAAAGTTTCAATAGTAAGGTCCATCGCGTCTTCCTTATTATTGATCATTTTAAGCACCATAAAATAGATAGAATCCTTGTAACGGCTCATCAGATCGGCATAGGCTTTCTGATCACCGCTACGGGCCTTAACAACCAGGTAGAAATCGTTCTTAGCGTTTTCGGTAAAATTTGAATTTATTTCCATTGAATGGATTTTATAAATGAGCCAATCAAACCAAAAATATTTAAATATGTATAATAAATCATGTCAAAAAAAGGCATATACCATAAAAACTGCTTGCCATCTAATCTATTAAATATTTTGCGGTATATGATGAGTTGAATAGCCCATCTAAATATAAACAAACCCACCAATAACAATGGCTCTATCTTCAAAAATAAACATAAGATCAATAAAAAGTAAAATAGGAAACCGCTTACTGCGTCGAAGCTAATCGCTCTTTTATGCCTGCTTTTATATAATTTACCAGCCCCAAAATGGCGTGTTTTTTGACGAAACCAGGAAGCAAATGTGTTTTTAGCATCGGTGTAAACAAACGTTTCAGGCCGTATTTCAATAGTAGTGTTGGTGGCCGTAGCGTTTTCGTTTACAAAAAGATCGTCATCGCCCGATAAAACATGTATGTGCGACGCAAAACCCTTAGAGCTAAAAAACAAAGTTTTGGTATAGGCCATATTGCGGCCTATACCCATATAAGCGTCCCCGTTTAATGCTGCTGAAAGGTAGTTCACGGCAGTCTTAATTGTCTCAAACCTAATAAACGAATTCAGCAAAGAACCGGTTTTATTGTATGGCGAAAACCCTAAAACAATCTGCGCCGCGCCGGTAAAATTAGATGCCATACAGGCTATCCAATCCGTCGATGCTGGTTTGCAATCGGCATCCGTAAAAAGTAAATGCTCGTTCAGGGCCGATTTTATCCCTAAGGTTAATGCGAATTTTTTTCCTGTTTTAAAGCGGGCATGCTCTGTTATGGTAACCACTTTCAGATTCGGGTAAGACTGCTGCATTTCCAGCAGAACCAAATCAGACGAGTCTGAAGAACAGTCGTTGATCACGATCACCTCAAAATCAGGATAATTTTGATTCAATATAGAGGGCAGGTTTTCCGTTAAATTACGGGCTTCATTACGGGCACTGATGATCACAGAAACAGGGAGCTTGTTTTCGGGAATATTTTCGGATGATTTATAGCCTGCAAGCTTGCTATGATTTGTCAGCAAAAAAAACAACTGGATTACAAAACACAACAGGAATAGGCTAAAGAGGATACTGAAAATGACGGCTTCCAAAACAGGCTTTAATATTTGTGCAAAAATGCCTAAAATCAACGGGATTTTCCTGAATTAGTTATAATAAGTTGTAAAAGTTAAATTTATACTTAGTTGTAAAGGTTACAGTTGTTGTAAAAGTTAAATTAGGGGAGGTTGGAAGAGGTTGTAATAAGTTGTAAGGGTTGTAAGGGTTGTAATAAGTTGCAGTAGTTGAAAACGTTGGAAAAGTTATAAAGCCTATTGTAAAAGTTTAAATTACCGTAAGGTTAAACCCCCTACAACATTTATAACCTTTACAACCCTTACAACTACTTACAACATTTTAACCCCATTCAACAACTATTATGTTAATTTTGCTGGCTTATAATGAAATTTAACCTAAAAGCTCAGGATCCGCTTTCAAAAGCACGCGCAGGCGAGTTAGTTACCGATCACGGCACTATACAAACGCCCATATTTATGCCTGTAGGCACTGCCGGAACGGTAAAAGCCGTGCATCAGCACGAACTTAAAAATGATATTAAGGCTCAAATTATACTAGGAAATACCTATCACTTATACCTGCGCCCGGGCTTAGGCACGTTGGAGAGCGCCGGCGGGTTGCACCGTTTTAACGGATGGGAAGGCCCTATTTTAACGGATAGCGGCGGCTACCAGGTTTATTCGCTCACAGAAGTACGGAAAATTAAGGAAGAAGGCGTTACGTTCCGCTCGCATATCGATGGTTCCAAACACCTTTTTACGCCTGAAAATGTGATGGATATCCAGCGCATCATCGGCGCCGATATTATTATGGCATTTGATGAATGCACCCCCTATCCATGCGAATATAATTATGCGCGGCGGTCGATAGACATGACGCATCGCTGGCTTAAACGTTGCTGCGACCGTTTCGACAGCACCGAGCCTAAATATGGCTACAACCAAACATTGTTCCCGATAGTTCAGGGTTCTGTGTACAAAGACCTGCGGGTAAAATCGGCTGAAGTAATCGCATCATTTGAGCGTGAAGGCAACGCCATCGGCGGCCTTTCCGTAGGCGAACCGGCGGAGGAAATGTATGCGATGACAGAAATTGTATGCAATATATTACCAGAGCAAAAACCACGTTACTTAATGGGCGTAGGTACACCAATTAATATTTTGGAAAATATCGCCCTCGGGATTGATATGTTTGACTGCGTGATGCCCACCAGGAACGCCCGTAATGGCATGCTTTTTACAAAGGATGGCATCATAAATATCAAGAACGAGAAGTGGAAAAACGATTTTTCGGCGATTGAAGCAAATAGCGATCTGTTTGCCGACACCGCTTATACAAAGGCTTATTTGCGCCATTTGATCCATTCGGGCGAGATGCTGGGGGCGCAGATAGCAACCCTGCATAACCTGCATTTTTACCTGTGGCTGGTGAAACAAGCCCGCGAAAAGATAATTGCAGGCGAATTTTACGAATGGAAAAAGATGATGGTTAACCGCTTAGGACAAAGACTATAAACATACATGAAGGCTATTTTCAACCGGCATTTAAAAACAATCGACTGGTATATCATTGGGAAATACATGGGCACCTTTGTGTTTACCCTTGGTATTTTTACCATCATCACCGTTGTTTTTGATATATCGGAACACCTGGATAACTTTTTAAAGAAAAACGCTACCATGCATGATATCGTTTTTCAATATTATGCAGGTTTCATTCCGTTTTACCTCAATCTTTTATCGCCGTTAATCAACTTCCTGGCCGTTATTTTCTTTACTGCCAAGATGGCCAACCTTACGGAAATCGTGCCGATCTTGAGTGGAAAAGTTAGTTTCAATCGCTTTTTGAGGCCTTACTTTGTATGCGCAACAATCATCTTTATAGTGTCGTTTTTTGCCAACGTATACCTCATTCCTTATACCAACAGGTTAAAGATCACTTTCGAAAATGCGAATGGCTTCAATGGGGACGATGCCACGAAAAGCGAGGTTCACATGCAATTGGACAAGCATACTTTTGTTTATCTTCAGTCGTATCAAAACGAAGCACATACCGGCTACCAGTTCATCATGGAGAAATTTGACGGTGATCAGCTCAAAGAAAAGCTGGTAGCCAACACCATTCAATACGACTCTGTAAAAAGAAAATGGTCCATCAGGGGGTATAGTAAAAAACTGATCAACGGGCTCCGGGAGAAGTATATTGACGGCCAATCGAAGACACTGGATACAACTTTAGACATGAAACCGACCGACTTTATTGTGTACGATAACGTGTATTCGGCCATGTCGAGCAGTGACCTCAGCAAGGCAATTACTAAGGAATTAATACGAGGGACGGGGGCTTTAAAGGAGATGCGATACGAACTTTACCAGCGTTTTGTTTACCCTTTATCCTCCTATGTATTAACCTTAATAGGTGTTGCCATATCATCCAGGAAGGTGCGCGGCGGCATCGGGTTACCGCTCGGAATAGGGATCTTTCTCTGCTTTGCCTATATTATAGTCGGTAGATTTTCGTTGGTTTTTGCCGTCAAGGACAACCTCCCGCCGCTGATAGCAGTATGTATACCCAATACATTATTCGGATTAGTTGGCTATTATTTGCTGATAAAAGCACCTAAATAATGATGGAAAAAAGCAACAGAAGTACAGTAAATAAGAACCTTATCATTCTTCACTTTACTGTCTTTATCTGGGGCTTTACAGGCATACTCGGGCAGCTGATTTCTACCCCGGCAGTCAACCTTGTCTGGTATCGTTTACTTATCGCATCTGTATCATTATTCCTCTATTTCAGGTTCAACAAAACGGGGATCAAAGTAAGCAAAAACACCTTTTTAAAACTGCTTTTTACGGGCGCATTGGTAGCTGCACATTGGATATTTTTCTTTGGTTCCATCAAACTTTCTACCGTACCAATAACGCTGGTTTGCCTTTCGTCCATCACTTTATTTACCGCCATTTTCGAACCGCTGATCAACAAAAAGCGGATCTCAAAGCTCGAAATCCTGGCTGGTGCATTGATCATAACGGGAATCATATTAATATTCAAATTCGAAACACGATACACTAAGGGTATCATAACCGGTTTGATCAGCGCTGTTTGCGCAAGCCTTTTTTCCATATTAAACTCGCTGCATGTGAAGAAAACAGCGGCTCCTGTCATCGCGTTTTACGAGCTTTCGGGGGCCTTTTTCTGGGTATCATTGTATATGTTTTTCAGCGGCGGTTTTAACCATTACATGCTGCTGAGCCGCCAGGATATCGGCTACCTACTCATATTGGGAACCATTTGCACGTCGCTCGCATACGTTGCCGGGGTGGCGGTAATGCGGGAGCTTTCAGCTTTCCGGGTGGCGTTGATCACCAATCTCGAGCCGGTTTATGGCATCCTTATGTCGTTTTTATTTTTTGGTGACATGAATAAAATGACACCTGGATTCTGGGTCGGTGCGATAATTATCCTGTCAACCATCTTCCTTTTTCCTGTCGCGCAAAAGCAGATCTCCCGCCGGAAGGACCGCTAATATACCTTGTTATCCGTCTTTACGTGTAATATAATAAGGGATGTATTTCCCCGATTTTACCATTCCAATTCCCGTTTACACTCGAATAAACAGGCAATACCCTGTTCAAAAATTGCAGCGTGGGGGATATTTTCACCATGCCCTCATTCGCATTTTAAGCCCCTCTACGGCATTATTTTTTTTGGCCATACTTTATCCCGTAAAGGAGGCTTATTTTTTATTGCACCCAAAATCCAGATTGTTAAAAGTGTACTGAACTCAATTATTGACAACATTTAAAAAACGATATTTTTTGTTAAAAATGCAGATGTTTTAAAATTATAAAAGCCTATATATCTATTTATATATAATACATTATAAACTAATAGTCAGATATTTATAAAGATCAAATAAATTAAAAATTCAAAATATAAAATCAACAACAAAATCAAATTACCAATATTTTTAGCAAATTTATTTTTACATATAAAATATAGTATATAAAACATTATTAATCAATAAATTAAATAACATTAAATAAACAATAAGTTTTGAATGGAAATTTCGGCGTGTATCGATGAGTAAGTGTATTGAAATAAAAAATGACGTTTCCAGAATTCTCCGCTAATTCCAGCCTGTGTATACGCATTGGCATTTACCAGAGCAAATTTTGGCAGTGTATTTATCGGATCCGGGGTGTTTTTTTATTTTAAACGATTACAAAAAAAACAGAATACTTAGAAGTCCCGGAACGCCGGAAACCTCTTATGAACTCAGTTAATTATATGCAGATGCAATGCCAGTTTTTTTGTAGTTTTCCGATTCGCGATTTCTGGCCGGCAACCAGTCCTATCATTTGCACCTGGACAACAATAAATTTATCGTTCTTTTCCAACACCACTACCCCACCAGTTTTACGACAATCTAAATCCGGCCGGATTTTTATTACACATTTAAAAA
>Ga0116227_10016383_pt1 | contig 10657 bp, 8 predicted proteins | sample S1TSphgellanicum_FD_89693 | JGI IMG/M metagenome (GOLD analysis project Ga0116227, IMG submission 89693) | Host-associated microbial communities from peat moss isolated from Minnesota, USA - S1T2_Fb - Sphagnum magellanicum MG | ecosystem: Host-associated > Plants > Peat moss > Unclassified...
TCTGTGAAGTGCTGAAAACACCTCAGCTTGTTTTTCACTACCTGCAACACCATGAGATAGATTCAAAAATCACTTTTCTAACTTTTCTGGAAATGCATTATTTGGGGAATGACCTCAATGATAATGATGAGGACGAGGATATGAAACTCCCGTTCAAGAAAATTGATGGTCACCATTCAATCTCCATCGCAGTTCCAAGTGAGGTCATAGTCTTATTAAATTTTATTCCGACACCTATATCTGATTCCATACAATCAGAATATACCTTCTTGCATAGCAATCCGAGTCCGGGTTCGCTTTTCCGACCGCCCATGTTAATGGTTTAATACCATTATATCCATTATTTCGTCTGTTTGCATTTCCTATGCCTTACAGACTATTTTTCAGATCCTTTAATATACTATTATGTTGAATAACATTATTGGTTTTTCCGTAAGGAATAAGCTGATCATTGCCTTATTCGTATGCTCACTAATTGGTTGGGGTGCGTATGAGGTTACAAAATTGCCTATTGATGCCCTCCCCGATATTACAGACAATCAGGTTCAGGTGATTACAGTTTCTCCTTCACTTGGTGCTCCTGATATCGAACGATTAATTACCTTTCCAATAGAACAATCCTGCAGCAGCATTTCAGGATTAAAGCAAATCAGAAGTTTTTCAAGATTTGGCTTATCGTTGGTAACGATCGTTTTTAATGAAGAAACAGATGTTTATTGGGCACGACAGCAAATTGCTGAGCGCTTGCAGCAGGTGCAACAAGAAATACCCCAGGGAATTGGTGCACCGCAAATGGCTCCCGTATCTACAGGCTTAGGTGAAATTTACCAGTATGTCGTTCGCCCAAAGAAAGGTTACGAAGGGAAATATGATGCGCAGGCACTAAGAACCATTCAGGATTGGATTGTGCGCAGGCAACTATTGGGTACCCCAGGCGTAGCAGAAGTTTCTAGTTTTGGTGGCCGGCTAAAGCAATATGAAGTAGCCGTTAGGCAAGATCAGCTTAAGGCATTTGGCCTTACCATAGCAGATGTATTTGATGCCTTGGAGAAAAACAATGGCAATACTGGTGGTGCTTACATCGAAAAAGGACCTACGGTATTGTATATCAGAAGTGAAGGATTAACCACAAGCTTAGCAGATATAGAAAAGATTGTAGTTAAAACCTTGCCCAACGGAATGCCTGTACTCATGGGGCAAATCGCTAAAGTCCAATTTGGCTCAGCCATTAGATATGGCGCAATGACATACAATGCACAAGGTGAAGTTGCCGGAGCAGTGGTGATGATGTTAAAAGGAGAAAATTCTTCCGTTGTAGTGAAGCGGGTTAAAGATAAGGTTGCTGAAATTCAGAAAATGCTGCCAGAGGGTGTAGTTGTTGAACCATTTCTAGACAGAACTAAAATGGTGGATAATGCCATCAGTACGGTAGAAACAAATCTGTTAGAAGGCGCACTAATTGTTATTTTTGTACTTGTTTTCTTTCTCGGGAACTTACGTGCCGGTCTCATCGTGTCCTCGGTAATCCCCCTCTCCATGCTTTTCGCCATCATTTTAATGAACACCTTTGGTGTGGGCGGTAACCTGATGTCGTTGGGTGCTATTGATTTTGGTTTGATCGTAGATGGTTCAGTTATCATTGTGGAAGCTATCCTCCACCGCTTTTCGCATAGCAAACATTTCAGGTCTACAAGCACCATCAATCAAAACCAAATGGATGCAGAAGTTGAAAAGTCGACTGGCTCCATGATCAAATCAGCAGTATTTAGTCAGATTATCATTCTTATTGTTTACCTCCCGATTCTTTCTCTTGAAGGTATTGAGGGTAAAATGTTCAAACCAATGGCCTGGACCATAGCCTTTGCCATATTAGGCGCATTCATCCTTTCGGTTACCTATGTGCCTATGATGTCTGCACTTTGCCTTAATAAAACCATCAGCCATAAAAAGAACCTGACAGATAAATTGATGATCTGGATAGAGCGCAGATACCAGCCTGCTTTAAGCCGCATACTGGGTTATCCTAAAATGATTTTGATGGTAACCATATCGCTTTTTGTCATCGCTGTATTTACCATGGGCACCTTAGGTGGAGAATTTATTCCGCAGCTGGAAGAGGGAGACTTTGCCGTTGAAACACGGTTACTTACCGGAAGTAATCTAAAAACAACTATAGAAACCACCCAGCAGGCTTCTAAAATTTTACTTGAGAAATTCCCTGAGGTAGAAAAAATCGTCACCAAAATTGGTAGTGCCGAAGTTCCAACTGATCCTATGCCATTTGAGGCTGGCGATATGATGGTGATTCTGAAACCTAAAAAACAATGGACTTCTGCAAGCTCCTTTCCTGAACTCAGTGCTAAAATGACCAAAGCTGTTGAAGTAATTCCCGGGATTACTGTTGGATTTCAGTTTCCGGTACAGATGCGTTTTAATGAGTTGATGACCGGTGCAAGGCAGGATATTGTGTGTAAAATATTTGGCGAAGATCTGGATTCACTTGCCATGTACTCCAAACGTTTAGGAAGCATTATTGGAAATGTAAAAGGAGCCATCAATATATATGAAGAACAGGTTACTGGAATGCCTCAGGTAGTGATTAAATACAACAGAGATGGTATGGCACAATACGGCATTAACGTAGAGGATGTTAACCGGGTGGTGAATACAGCATTTGCGGGCCAGGTTGCCGGGCAGGTATACGAAGGTGAGAAACGTTTCGACATGGTGGTGAGGTTGGATGAAAGTGCCAGAAAAAACATTAAGGATGTAGAAAATTTAATGATACTGGCCAAATCGGGAAATCAAATCCCATTGAGCTTAGTTGCCAGTGTGGTAGAAGAAGAAGGGATTAATCAAATTCAACGCGAAAACACACGCAGACGAATTATAGTAGGCTTTAATGTGAAGGATAGAGATGTTCAATCAATCGTAGAAGAGCTTCAAATCAAAGCGAACAAGGATCTTAAGCTGGCCAAAGGCTATACCATCACCTATGGAGGATCATTTGAAAACATGACTGCTGCAAAATCAAGATTGGCCATTGTGGTTCCTATTGCTTTATTATTAATCTTTTTGCTCCTCTATTTTGCTTTCAATTCAGTGAAGCAAGGATTATTGATTTATACCGCCATTCCATTATCTGCTATTGGTGGAATATTTGCCCTATGGATCAGAGATCTTCCTTTTAGTATTTCAGCTGGAGTAGGTTTTATTGCACTTTTTGGTGTAGCGGTACTTAATGGAATCTTACTGGTAACAGAATTTAACCGATTGAAAAAGGAAGGATGGACTGATGTTAAACGTATTGTGATCCATGCTACAAAGTCTAAACTGCGGGCGGTATTAATGACGGCACTTGTTCCCTCTCTTGGATTTATCCCCATGGCAATTAGTACTGGTGCAGGTGGCGCTGTACAAAAACCATTGGCTACAGTAGTTATTGGCGGCTTACTGGTTTCAACCCTGCTTACCTTATTTGTATTACCTATGCTTTATATTTTATTTGAAAAGGGATTTGGTTATTTTAATAAAACCAGAAAAACAGCTGGCTTAATTGCTACCCTGATCTTAATTAGTTTTTCTGTTAATGCACAGCATCCAATCAGTTTAAAGGCAGCACTGGATACTGCAGCAGAAAAAAACTTATCACTGCAAATTTCAAGAACAGAGAACAATTACTACCAGCAGCTTACCAAAAATAATTTTGATGTACCTAAGGCATCTGTAACCTTTGATTATGGAAAGTTTAATAGCCTGGCCAATGATAATAAGTTCTCCATTTCACAGGGATTGGATTTTCCAACCGTTTATACCAATCAACGTAAGGTGAATCAGGGTAATTTATACATCAGTGAACAGCGTACCCATCTGAGACAAATCGATCTTCAAACCGAAGTTAAAATCAGTTATTATCAACTGCTGTTGTTACGTGAAAAAAGAAGTTTATTGGTTTGGGCCGATAGCATTTATTCTGCATTTCTTGAAAAATCCACTCAAAGATTTAAATCAGGTGATGTTGATGCGCTTGAATTTCGAACTGCAGAAAACCAAAAACAGCAAATTACCAATCAACTTGAGCTGTTAAGGTCTGATTATAAGCAAGAAATTAACCGGTTTAACTTTTTATTAAACAGCAATAATCTGGAACCTGCTGTAGATAGTAGCATTTATCAATTGAAATCTAATTTATTAAGTCAAATTCTTGGTAACCCGATGCAGAAACTAGCAGAAGCAGAAGTTAACCTCGCCAAACAACAAAGGGTACTGGAGAAAAGTAAACTACTCCCGTCCTTATTATTTGGTTATAACAATTCAAGCATTGTGGGCTGGCAGAGTAATAGCATCGGCACTGAGCAATACTTCGATTCCAGTAAACGGTTTTCTTCAGTAAGTTTTGGTTTAGGAATACCTATATTTTCTGGTGCCTATAAATCAAAAATTAAAGCCTCAGGTATCGAAGTTCAGAGAAAAGAGCAGGAACTTAATCTGATTTCCAAAACAGTTGCGCTCAATCTGGAGAATGCCCGAATGCGCTATATGGAACTGAGTAGATTAATTGCGTCTTACCAAAAGGTTTCCCTCCACAATTCAGCAGATATTGTTAAAACTGCATCTGAAAAATTATATGCCGGTGAAATTGCCTATCTGGATTGGGTAATGTTGATTAATCAATCGATACAGCTTAGAAGTGAATATTACGAAAAAGTACAGCAGCTAAATCAGGCTGCCTTTGAAATAGAAAGAATTACAGCAACAGAAAAATAAGATATGATAAGATATAAATTAATATTAGCAGCAGTATTGGTTTCTACACTAATGGCATGTGGAACTACCGATCAAAAAACTGAAGCCAAAGCAGATACTCAATCCCCACAAATGCCTGAAGATGAAGTGCAGCTCACTGCTGAACAAGTTAAAAATGCAGGTATTCAAACAGGTAGCCTGCAGTTAAAAGCTATGCACCAGGTAATCAAAGTGAATGGCATTGTAGATGTTCCACCAGAAAATGCTTTTTCAGTAAGCGTACCCATGGGCGGCTATATCAAATCAATGAAGATTATACCAGGTATGATGGTAAAAAAAGGTAGTTTGTTAGCAACTGTCGAAGATCAGCAATATATCCAGCTGCAACAGGATTACCTCACCGCAAAAAATAAACTTCGTTTTGCTACTGCTGATTATCAACGCCAAAAGGGCTTAAACCAAACCAAGGCCAGTAGCGATAAAGTATATCAATTAGCTGAAAGTGAGTATAACAATGTAAAGGTATTGGTTAATGCACTGGCTCAAAAACTTCGTCTGATCGGGATTAATCCGACTTCCTTAAATGAATCTAATATCACCAGAAACATCAGCATAAAAGCACCTGTATCAGGTGTGGTTATTAAAGTTAATGTGAATGCTGGAAAATATGTGAGCAATACAGATGTACTTTTTGAAATGATTAGCCAGGGAGGACTCCATGCTAACCTTACCGTTTTGGAAAAAGATGCCGCCAATATTAGAGTAGGCCAAAAAATCGTTTGTACATCAAGCGCCAATCCACAGAAAAATTATATTGCAAAAGTTCATTTAATTACGCCTAGCATTGATAACGATCGCACCACTTCCGTTCATTGCGATTTGGAAAATGCAGATAGTAAATTATTGCCAGGAGCCTTTCTCAGTGCTTCCATATCGGTGTCTAATGCCAATATAGAAGCCATTAATGATGATGCGATAGTTAAGTGGAATAGTAAATATTACGTTTTTTCAGATTTAGGCAATAACAAATATAAGATGACAGAAGTTGAACCCGGCGAAAGTGTGGACGGTTTTACGGCGGTTAACACTAAAGCCAAGCTTAGTAAAGTCATCATTAAAAATGCGTATGCGGTATTGATGAAAATGAAAAACAGTGGAGAAGAAGACTAATCTTCTATTGATTTTAATCCTTTAAACCATTTTAAGCGCACGCCATTCCTATAGTAGAAACTTAGTAGATAAATAATATGGATTAAAAATTCATAGATAAACAAGTCCGGAAAAAAATTCCGGACTAACGCATGAGCTGGTCGGGATCTACAATCCCGACCAATTTCCCTAAGGATTTTTAATCCTTTAAATCAAGCTTTCCATGATTTATAAGTTTAATAAGTCTGGAAAAATTTCCGGTCTAGCGCATAATCTATACATTGATCAAAGAATGTCCACCCATGAAGATGAACAGAAATTTTGATAGGATACTTTAGTATAACTATCTTTAAAATCCAAAACACCAAAATGAAAGATACCACAGTAGCCGTATACATTGACCGTCTCTTCCCACAATTTGAACCTGCACTAAAGGCCATTCTGATCGAAAATGCCCTGCTAAAAGATTTTCAGGGAGGAGATATGTTAATGCAGACCGGACAGAACATGCGTTCAACGGTACTTATTGTGGAAGGGATGGTGAAGCTATACAGGGAAGGTGATGATGGGCAGGAATTTTTCATGTATTATCTCCAGCCAGGAAATGCCTGTGCCCTTTCGATGATCTGCGCTACCAGGCAGGAAACCAGCGAGGTGATGGCAAAGGCAATTGAGCAGACCAAAGTACTCATGATCCCTATTGCCTTGATGGATAAATTGATGCGTGATTACAAAACCTGGTATTATTTCGTAATGGAAACCTACCGCATGCGTTTCGAAGAATTACTTTTCGTTATTGATAATATTGCCTTTAAAGCCATGGATGAACGACTGGCATTTTACCTAAAAAAGCAGTCAGAAGATTTAAACACAAAGAATTTGCAACTTACCCACAGCGAGATTGCTGTAGATCTGAATACCTCAAGAGAGGTAGTCTCCAGGTTACTTAAAAAGATGGAGCAGGCCGGAGGAATCGTGATGCACCGGAATTATATCGAATACCGACTGTAAAAAATAAATCTTCGAGTCAGCACATCAGATACCATTGATGGGTAGGTTGTAGTATTTTAAGATCTAATTTTTAAGAAAAATATCGAGTGTGACAAAAGTCACCAACATCAGCATATCATAATCCGATTTTTGTTAAAAAATAACAAAAATGGAAATCCTCGCTTATGTAGCCTCTGCCCTAATTGGTATCTCTCTTGGTTTAATTGGTGGTGGCGGATCCATCCTAACCATGCCCGTACTAGTTTATCTCTTTGGCGTTAGCCCTTTGCTGGCTACCTCCTACTCGCTGTTTATTGTAGGCTCTACAAGCCTTGCCGGAACAGTGGGCAATTTTAAACGCGGCTTAGTTAATGTCAAAACCGCTCTGTTATTTGGCAGTGCATCTATCTCTACCGTTTTTTTTACCCGAAAGTTCATCATACCGCTCATTCCCAAAAATATCATAAGAATTGGAAGCTTCGAACTCACAGAGAATATGCTAATGATGGTACTTTTTGCTGTATTAATGGTAGCGGCTGCAGTAGCCATGATAAAGGGCGTTAAAGATGAAGATGTAGCCCAGACAGAAAGACCAAAACTGAATATTAAAAAACTATTGCTTTATGGAATCTCCATAGGCCTGGCAACTGGATTTTTAGGTGCAGGGGGCGGCTTCCTGCTGATTCCCACACTGGTTATCCTGGTAGGCCTGCCCATGAAGGAGGCGGTCGGTACATCACTCTTTATTATTGCTTTAAACTCACTTATAGGTTTTACTGGCGACTTAGGACACTTTTCAATTGACTGGTTTTTTCTCGCCAAAATTACTACTGTAGCTATAGCCGGAATCATAGTTGGAGGAATGATGAGCAAGAAGATAGACGGCGCAAAGCTTAAGAAGGGTTTTGGATGGTTTGTACTCGTAATGGGTTGCTACATCATCCTAAAGGAAATTGTTCTTAAATAAATTCTTCCATCAAAAATAGCTGTGTGACAAAAGTCACCATAGTGAAAAATATTAAGTATTAATTTTGAAATATTAAACTGATGATCATGATTATAGAACAGATTTATACCGGATGTTTGGCACAAGGAGCCTACTATATCGAGAGCAATGGAGAAGCCGCTATTATAGATCCGCTTCGCGAAGTTAGACCTTATCTGGAGCGTGCAAAAAAAAGTGGCGCAAAAATTAAATATGTGCTTGAAACGCACTTCCATGCCGATTTTGTATCAGGCCACCTCGACCTTGCAAAAGAAAGCGGAGCCAAAATTGTATATGGCCCCAATGCAAAACCTGATTTCGACTTCTATGCCGCAAAAGATGCGGAGATTTTACAACTATGCGGGGCAAAAATTAAAGTACTGCATACACCAGGCCATACCATGGAAAGCACCTGTTTTCTGCTTAGCGATGAACAAGGTAATGAAATAGCACTTTTCTCAGGTGATACGCTTTTTATAGGTGATGTTGGCCGACCAGATTTGGCACAAAAGCTAGTGAACGAACTAACGAGTGAAATGCTTGCGGGTTACCTCTTTGATTCTTTGCGCAATAAGATCATGCCTTTAAGCGATGACATTATCGTTTATCCTGCTCATGGAGCGGGTAGCGCTTGTGGAAAAAATATGAGCAAGGAAACAACCGACCTTTTAGGCAATCAAAAAAAGACCAACTATGCATTAAGGGCAAATATGTCTAAAGCTGAATTTATTAAAGAAGTTACAGATGGACTGCTTCCACCACCCGCTTATTTTCCTGAAAATGTGATGATGAACATTCATGGTTATGATCCTTTCGAAAAAGTAATGAAAAGAGGTATGCATGCGTTAAGCCCAGAGGCTTTTGAGCAAATGGCAAATGAAACCGGAGCAGTAATTTTAGATACCAGAGATCCTAAGGTTTTTGTAAAAGGATTTATTCCAAACTCAATTAATATTGGTATAGATGGAAACTTTGCACCTTGGGTAGGAACCCTTATACCCGACATTAAGCAGCCCATTTTACTCATAACGGATGAGGATAGAAACGAGGAAGTGGTTACCAGATTATCCAGAGTAGGCTTCGATGGCGCAATTGGTTATTTAGCTGGTGGTTTTACTTCATGGAAAAATGCTGGAAAGGAAACGGACGAAATAAAATCCATTTCTGCTGAAGAACTGGCAAAAATTAAGCAGACAACAGCAGTAACTATTCTGGATGTTAGAAAAACGAACGAGTTCAAGAGTGAGCATGTGGAGAATGCCATTAACCTTCCTTTGGATTATATCAATGAAAACTTTGAGGATATAGATAAGAACCAGACTTACTTTGTTCATTGTGCCGGCGGTTACCGATCTGTAATCTTTAACTCCATCATGAGAGCCAGAGGATACCATAACCTGATCGATGTGGCCGGTGGTTTTAAAGCCATTAAAGAAAATAGCCATATCCCTACCACTGCATTTGTGTGCCCAAGTACCCTGAAATAAATCAATAGCAAATGGTAAGCTCAGGTTTATGCATTGCTAACCTTGCCCCTCAATGGGCAAAATCACTGACAATGAATCATAATATTAATACTTCGGCACAACAACTAGCCGAAAATTCACAACAATACAATGAATAAAATATTCCAGATGCTGAGCGGTTTCTTTTCAAAAAGTGAATACGACCTTAGTGGTGATTACTTTAAAAATGAGTTTAAAAAAAGTGAAAATAATGTACTTCTGGACGTGAGAACACCAGCAGAGCATAACAATGCCTCGTTGCCTTCGGCCCTGCATATTGATTTCCTGGATCCTTCCTTTTCATCATCAGTTGGTAAACTGAGAAAAGACAAAAACTATTTTGTTTTTTGCCGGAGTGGAAGCAGATCTGCTTCAGCTGTTTCAGTGATGAGAAAAATGGGCTTCGAAGCATTTAATCTGGTAGGTGGTATTGGTGCATGGCCAGCTTAAGCCGAAAAAGCTATGTTAAAGCTATTGGTTTATACCAAATCTTTTATGGGTATAGATGATTATTTGTTTGTAGCTACCAGGCTGCATCATGTTTTTGGCGTAAGCGTACACTTCCTCCACCGTTACAAAACGGATGAACAAACAGTTGAAATGCCGATCAACCTGAATAGCAGATACATCAAACAAGCACCCGAGGACATGAATATATCAGAACATCGCATTAGCAAAGCCAATAGGGATATTGTAAGATGTTATGCCGAAGGAATTAAGGCTGAGATGATGATTACACAAATAGCCCGTTATCCTGAAGATGGTAACACAAACATTCAAATCCTTTATCAAACAGCAAAAGAGCTTGGCCTGCCTGTGCTCCTACTTAAGAAAGGCTTTGAAAAATTAAACCCTAAGCATGTATTACTGATTGCAAATGCTGAGTATTTCGGAAAAGGTGTTCAGATAAATGCATTGAAGAAGTTTGTTGACAGCCAAAAAGGAAAAATTCACCTGTTACATATTCTCCAAAAAAAAGAAATGGAGGACATTGCAACCGAGCAAATGAAATTTTTTGCAAAAGAACACCATATTTACCCGGCGAGCTTTCACCTGATTAATCACAAGAATCTCGAAAAGTCTTTAACAAAACTCTGCCAGGAAATGCCGATTGATTTGATCTGTATCAGAACGCATGGCAATCAAAACATGGGAAAGCTTTTTCTGGAACACTCAGATATTAATTTTTTATTAAACTCAAAAATACCCTTATTAACATTTCATTTAAAACATTATGATTGATTTCATTAAACAACCCTGGCCCTGGTATTTTTCGGGTACA
>Ga0116227_10016384_pt1 | contig 10657 bp, 7 predicted proteins | sample S1TSphgellanicum_FD_89693 | JGI IMG/M metagenome (GOLD analysis project Ga0116227, IMG submission 89693) | Host-associated microbial communities from peat moss isolated from Minnesota, USA - S1T2_Fb - Sphagnum magellanicum MG | ecosystem: Host-associated > Plants > Peat moss > Unclassified...
ACGTGGCCGCGCTCTACGACGTGCTTGCTAGCACGATCGGCACCGACAAGATGGTGCTGCGCGCCGGGAAACTGAATGCGCTCAAACTGATGCGTTCGAGCCAATTGCCCGAGCGCATCTTGGCTTTGCAGCGGCTGGTCTTCGAGGACCCGACGCTCGAACGTCTGCCGCAAGCCGGCAAGTACGCCGACGTGATCGCTGAGATCGAGGACGGGTTGGCCGACCTCGTCGCGCAGCGCACGGTCGAAGACAAGATCGAAGTCAAGGTCAACCTAAAGATGGCCGAGCGCCATCACGAGTACCTCAAGGACCTGCGGCTCGAAGCCCTGCGCGAAGACGGCGGCCCCGAAACGCCGGCCACTGTGCGCAAGCTCGAGGAACTGGTCGCCCTCGACACGCGCCGCCTCTCGGCCTCGGCGCTGCACCTGTTGCGTCCCGCGCAGTTAGCCGACGTCGTCGGGCAGGAGTCGGCGATCCGCTCGCTGCTCGCGAAGATCTCGTCGCCGTTCCCGCAGCATGTGATCCTCTATGGGCCACCGGGCGTCGGCAAGACGACGGTCGCGCGGCTCGCCCTCGAGGTTGCCAAGGTGCGCAGCTACACGCCCTTTGCGGCTGACGCACCGTTCGTGGAAGCCAGCGGCGCCACGTTGCGCTGGGATCCGCGCGAAACGACCAACCCGCTGCTGGGCAGCGTTCACGATCCGATCTATCAGGGCAGCCGGCGCGAGTTCGCCGAGAGCGGCATTCCCGAACCCAAGCTGGGATTAGTCACGAAGGCGCACGCGGGTGTGCTCTTCATCGACGAACTCGGCGAGATGGACCCGATCCTGCAGACAAAGCTCTTGAAGGTGCTCGAAGACAAGCGCTTCACGTTCGAATCCTCGTATTACGATCCGAGCGATCCGAGCATCCCCGCCTACGTGAAGAAGCTCTTCGACGACGGCGCGCCCGCCGATTTCGTGCTGATCGGGGCGACCACGCGCGATCCGAGCGAAATCGATCCGGCAATCCGGTCACGCTGCGCCGAAGTCTACTTCGAACCGCTGACCGAGCCGCAGATTCGAGCGATCGTCACCGGTGCCGCCAAGCGTTTGGGCGTGAAGCTCGCGCGCGCCGTCCCGGACGTGATCGCCTCGTACACGATCGAAGGCCGCAAGGCCGTGCAGATCCTCGCCGACGCCCACGGTCACGCGCTCTTCCGTGCGACCGCCGTCGAAGCGGTACGTGCACGCGCGGTCGAGACGGCGAGCGCGCGAGCGATGGTGACGATCGTCGAGGAAGACGTTACGACCGTCGTGCAGACGGGCCGCCTCGTGCAACACACGCCCGTGCGCGCGCGCCGCGGCAAGGACGTCGGCAAGACGCTGGGCTTGGGCGTGTCCCACCACGTAGGCAGTCTGATCGAAATCGAAGCGGTCGCGTTCGCCGCGCCGGAAAAGCGCAAGGGCGGCGTGCGTTTCAACGACACCGCGGGCTCGATGGCCAAAGATAGCGTCTTCAACGCGACGTCCGTGATCCGATCGCTCGCGGGCGTCGACCCGCTCGACTACGATTTGCACGTTAACGTCGTCGGCGGCGGCAACATCGACGGGCCTTCGGCCGGCCTGGCCGTGTTCTTGGCGCTCTACTCCGCGATTACGAAGACCGGCCTGCCGCGCGACGTGGCGATGACGGGCGAACTCTCGATCGCGGGGCACGTGCGCGGCGTCGGCGGGATCGTCGAAAAGCTGCACGCCGCGCGCCAAGCCGGGATGCGTCTCGTCCTCGTGCCCAAGGAGAACGAACGCGACGTCGACCGGTCGATCGGCGGCATTGAGATCGCGTACGTCGCGAAGGTCGACGACGCACTGCGGGCGCTAGGCATCGAGCGCGTGGCGCGCCGTTGACGACGACTACCGCGAGCGGCGTCGGCGGCGTCGACCGCATCCCGCCCAACAACCTCGAAGCCGAGATGGCCGTGCTCGGGTCGCTGCTGGTCGACCGCGAGATGATGCCGCCGGTCATCGAGATCTTGGAATCGGCCGACTTCTACGCGCACGTCCACGAGACGATCTTCATGGCGCTCGTGCAACTCTACGAGCGCGGCGAACCGCTGGACAAGATCACGCTCGCCGAGGAACTTCGCCAGCGCGGCCTGCTCGATAAAGTCGGCGGATTGCCCTATCTGACGTCGCTGATGGACATGGTTCCGACCGCGGCATCGGCCGAGTACTACGCGCAGATCGTGCGCGAGAAGGCGGCGCTGCGCGGCCTCATTCACGCGGGCACCCAGATCACGCGCATCGGCTTCGAGAACGAAGAAGACGTCGAAGGCGCGCTCGACCGTAGCGAACAGATCGTGTACGAAGTCGGCCGGCGCCAGAAGCACGGCGAGTTCTTCCCGATCTACAAGCTGCTCAAAGGGACCTTCGAGCAGATCGACCGGCTCTACCACAGCCGCGGCGACCGCACCGGCCTCACGTCCGGTTTTCGCGACATCGACGAGTACACGGCCGGCTTCCAGCCCGGCAACTTCGTGATCCTGGCGGCGCGGCCCGCGATGGGCAAGACGTCGATGGCGCTCACGATGGCCGCCGCGGCGGCCAAAGAAGAGCAGAAACCGATCGCGATCTTCTCGCTCGAGATGACCAACGAAGAGCTGGTCACGCGCCTGCTCTGCGCCGAGGCCCGCATCAATTCGCAGAACTTGCGACGCGGGAACATCCGCGATCCCGAGTGGGAGAAGATCTCGAGCGGGATGAGCGCGCTCTCGCAATTGCCGATCTTCATCGACGATTCGGGTTCGGTGACGGTTACCGAGATCCGCAGCCGCTGCCGCCGCCTGCAATCCGGCGACGGTCTGGCCGCCGTTTTCATCGATTACCTGCAACTCGTGCGCCCCTCGACGACCACGCGTTCGCAGAACCGCAACGACGAGCTCTCCGAGATCTGCCGCACGCTCAAAGCCACCGCCAAAGACCTGCAGATTCCGATCATCGCGCTCGCCCAACTTAACCGCGGCGTCGAATCCCGCAACGACAAACGCCCAATGCTATCCGACCTTCGGGACTGTCTTGCAGGCGACGCACTGGTGATGAACGCCGACACCGGCGAGCGCGTCCCGATGCAGCGAATCGTCGAGCGGAGTCTGCGCTTCAACGTTTGGGCGCTCGACGACCCGCTAAGACTGGTGCGCCGGCCGATCGTCGACGCCTGGGCGGTGGCCAAAAAACCGATCTACCGGCTGACGACCAAGAGCGGCCGGACCATCCGATGCACCGGCGGCCATCGCTTCAGAACAGTCTCCGGCTGGAAGACCCTGGATGAACTCTCAGTTGGAGATGCTCTGGCCGTGCCGCGCAAGTACGACCCGCCGGCCAAGGCGGGATCCAAAATCTCCGCGGGCCCCGCGTTGATCGGCCGGATTCGCGGCGACGGCCATCTGAGCGGCTCGACTTCCGAGACGGTATGGTCGCTCGAAGATGCGCATAGAATCAGGGATCTTGCCCGAGCCGAATTCGGCCTCGATCGGGGACGTGAAGCGGTGAAGTCTATCGCCACGTGCGCGATTCTCGCCGATCGCCTTGGGGCGGCCGATCTGGAATCGTTGGCATATTCAGACGTGCTTTGGGATTCGGTATCCTCGATCGATCCAGACGGTCTCGAGATGACGTACGACATCACGGTCGCCCAGCTTCACAATTTCTGCGTCGACGACATCGTAACGCATAACTCCGGCGCAATCGAACAGGAAGCGGATATGGTCACGTTCTTGTATCGCGATGCTTACTATAATCCGGAAAGCGCGCCGGAGCCCGATCTTACCGAGTTCATCATCGCCAAGAGCCGCAACGGACCGACCGGCATGGTCAAGCTGCGCTTCCTCAAGGAGCACACGCTGTTCGTCCCCTACGGCGACAGCGCCCATTTCGCCGGACCCTGACTCAGAACGAGCGCGTAACGAAAGACGCGTTGTTTGCGGCGCCGACCCCAGCACGCGAATCAGCGCGGCGGCCGCGGCAACAGCGACCTGAGTTTGGTTCAGACTTCCAGTCCAGACGTGGCCGCATGCTCCGGCGCGGAGCGCGCGCCGTCGGCGATGCGCGCGGTTAGCGCTTCCTCACCGAGCGTGTCGCGCAGCCGAGCCAGCAACCGTTCGAAACTTTCGCGCTCGCCCGCCTCGCGCGTGGCCGACAGCGCGGTGCGGCGCGCGTCGGCGAAGCCGGCCAAGCGCGCCGCACGTTCTGCATCGCCGGCCGCGCAGGCGACGTGGGCGAGGCTCTCGAGCGCCGCGGCGACCAAGAACGACTGCGGGTCGGAGGCCAAGAGTTCCAGCGCTTCTCGCGCATAATTCCGTGCGTCGGCGAAGCGCTCGGCGCGGGCGTTGTAGCCTGCCAGATTGCAGCACAGGAGCACGACGTTTTCGCGATCGTTCACGCGCCGGGAAACCGCCAGGGCGCGGCTGCCGAGCTCGATCGCGCGCGCCGGGTTGCCGTCGTGGAATTCGAGCTCAGCGAGATTCGTGAGGGCGATGGCCTGCGGCCCCGCGAGCTCTTCGCTGATGTCGGCGCGCTCGAGCAGTTCGAGCACCTCGGCGAAGGTCTGGCGGGCTTGTGCGATCTGGCCCCGCAAATAACGGACGGTCGCCAGTTGGGTCAGCACGGTCGCGGTCGCGCGCGCGAGGCCGATTCGCCGGTCGATCTCCAGCGCCTCTTCGAGTGCGGCTTGCGCCTCGGGCAACCGGCCGGCGGTCCACAGCGCGTCGCCGAGTTTCATCAACGCGGTCGCGAGCCGCCGTTGGTCGCCGAGCGCGCGATAGGCGGCGACGGCCGGTTGCGCGGCGGCCAGCTGTTCGCGGCGCGGCAGCAGAAACGCCTTGCCTACCAGGAGCGCCGCCGCGAGTTCGGGCGCGCGCTGCGCGTCGGTGACCGCCAGGCCGCGCTCGATCCAGCCCAGCCCCTCGGACGGTTGTACTTGAAACTGCCAAAAACGCCATAAGGCCGCCGCCAATTCAGCGCCGACCATCGGGTCGCGTTCGGCGAGCGAGCTCCAAGCGAAGGCCGCCCGGAAGTTATCGAGTTCGGGTTCGACTCGCCCCAAGCTCGCCGACTCGGGTTCGCTGCCCCAGTTTTCCGACGCCTCGCGCGCGAACTCGGTGAAGTAGCGCGCGTGGCGTCGCGCGAGCGACTCGCGCTCGCCCGCGGCGTCGAGCTGGTCGAGGCCGTACGCGCGGATCGTTTCCAACATCCGGTAACGCTTATCGTCTTCACCGGCTTCGACGACGATCAGCGATTTATCGGCGAGCGAAACGAGCGCTTCCAGCGCGTCGAGTTCGCTCTCGCGTCCCTCGAAACACACGGCGGCAGCTGCGTCGAGCGTCCAGCCGCCGGCGAAGATCGAGAGCGCGCGAAACGCGCGACGCTCGGCGTCGCCCAGCAGGTCGTAGCTCCAGTCGATCAACGCACGCATCGTCTGCTGCCGCGGCGTGGCGATCCGGTTGCCGCCGGTCAGCAACCGGAAACGGTCGTCCAGCCTCTCCGCGAGCCGTTCGACGCCGAGAACGCTGGTGCGCATCGCGGCGAGTTCGATCGCCAGCGGAAGGCCGTCGAGACGGCGGCAGATCTCTTCCACGACCGCTAGGTTGGCGGCGCCGAGCCGAAACGAGCCGTCGACAGAGGCCGCCCGTTCGGCGAAGAGGTCGACGGCCGGCGCGAGCTCGAGCGCGGGCAATCGGTAGATGCGCTCGCCGGTGATGTTGAGCGCTTCCCGGCTGGTCGCGAGGATCGAAAGACGCGGACAATACGTTAAGAGGTGTCCGGTCACGCGCGCCGCTTCGGAGACCACGTGTTCGCAGTTATCGATGACTAAGAGCGTGCGGGCGTCCTTGAGGGCGTTCGTGACGCTCGCCAGCAGCTCGCCGCGCCCTTCGTGCACGCCGAGCGTGGCAGCCACGCGCGACACGACGTACTCGGGCGAAGTCAATGGCGAGAGGTCGACGAACGCGACGCGTGACGCGCCGCCGGCGCGCGCGCGTTCGCCGATCTCCAGCGCGATGCGGGTTTTGCCGACGCCCCCGGTCCCGAGCACCGTCACCAAGCGCGCTCCCGCCAGCAGCTCCTGGATCTCGGCCATGCTCTCCGCGCGGCCGACCAGGCTCGTGAGTGCGCTGGGAAACAACGGCGCTTCGGCCGTCGCTACCGCGCCCGCCCGCGGGGGGCGCCGGGCCGCGGTCTCGAGCGCCGCGCGCTCCGCGGCGTCGAGGGCGAGGGCTTCGGCTAAGAGCCGGACGGTCTCGCGGTAAGGGGTTTTCCGGAAGCCGCGCTCGAGCGCGCTGACGGCCTTAGCGCTGATCCGCGCGCGCTCCGCGAGCTCTTCCTGAGAGAAGCCCGCGCCGCTTCGGAATTTCCGCAGGAGCGTTCCAAAATCAGCCGCGGTCTGGGTCATGGGATACCATTACCGAAGAGCGCCGTAAAGCCCCGGCGTTGAGGTCGGGGGATATGAGGCGCCGAGACGCTGTATCGGCAAACTGTACCAGGTAGTGTGCCTGTCGGCTCCGCCCTCACCCTGAGAAAATCGCTCCATCAAAGCAACGGCACTCACCGAACTGAAGGAGCGAATGAAAATGTTCTCACCCAACGCAAAGCCCGCCAAGCTCATCCTCGCCGTTACCGCTCTGCTCGCCTTCGCCCAGCCGACCGTCGCGTCGGCGGCAACCTGCGAGACCTTGATGTCCAACCTCAACACCTGGTTCACGACTCAGCCGCAGGGCAAGGGCACCTACGAAGTCCTGACCCGCGTCACGGGGTTGCGCTCGGACGGCCGGTACGCGGAGTACGCCGAGGGCGGCAACGAAAGTACCTCGACCGCGTACGCCGGCATCCTGACGTACCATCCGAGCGCCAAGGCCAGTCCCATCGGGTTATTCAACCCGGCGTACGTACAGGATCCCGCTGAGCCGGCGGGCACGCCGCGCGGCCTGACGGCGTATTTCAGCGATCGGCGCTACTCGAATCCCTGCCCGACCTTGTGCTTGATCAACCCGTCCTTTCCGTTCAGCGCCGTCAATACCGACCGCCAAGGCGTGTACGTGCAGCTGCAGGATAGCTTCAATATCGCGACGCGCACGACGATCCCGGCCGGCGCCGTGACCTTCACGCTCTACTCGTGGGGAAACGCGCAATACTCGATGGTCAACAACGAGTGCACGGTAAACGGTGACGGCAAGGGCGGCCTGGTGTATGGCTTCCTGTCGACCGGCAGCGGCGACACGGAATTGATCGCGCTGAGCCTGAACGAATCGTACACTCCGCCCCCGCCACCCATCAAAGTCAAGCCTCGCGGCACTTCGCCCGCTTTCAGCGCTACGCACACCCTCTGATCACCGCTCGGCCCGTCCGCTCGCAGATCGCGACCGGACGGGCCGGGTTCTCAAAAGGAAATAATCATGGTGAAGAAATCGGTCGTGTTCGCAGCCGTCGCGTTAGGCTGCGTCGTCGCTTCGGGCATGTTTGCTTCCCGGGGCGACGCGAATGCGAGCCCCTATTTCCGTCGCCCGTTGACGTTCCAGGTGGGGCGCGGGGACGTGGTCGTCTGCCCGAGCCCGACGCCCGGCCCCAAGGTCGAGAGCGCGGCGCCCCGGGGCAGCAGCGGCAAGATCGCGTCGGTCACGGGCACGAGAGAGTATCTCGCTACCGTTAATTGCTCGACCGGTCGCACGTATCTCGTTCACGGGAGGCCTCCCGACAAGCCGATCGTCATCCCCCTGCAATTAGCGAGCGGGGCGACCGGCGAGACGGCCTACGGCGTCGACCAGCACGGCGACGTCGTCGGATTCATGCTATTCGGAAATCACGAGCGGCCGTACCGCTGGGTCGCCGACGGCAAGCCGATCGCGCTCGACACGCCGAGTGACGGTGCCGCCACGGCGATCGGTCCGAGCGGTTCGCCGATCGTCGGCGAGGCGATCGATCACCTCGGGAAGTTGCAGGCGGCCTGGTTCGCACCATCGCCGGGCTTCTTCATCCCGCCGACCGGCGCCAGCTTCGTCAACACGGTCAAGCCCGTTGTGCTTCCTGGAGTGACGCTCGACCTCTACGCGGGCGAACTTGACGGCGTCGCCGCAGCCGATTACGCTCCCGGCGCGCTAAAAAAGCTACCGATCGGACACCCCTCGGCGGCGCTCTCGGTGAACGAAGCGGGTCGGATCGTCGGAGATCTCGAGCTCGCCGGAAAGTGCGGGGGCGACGCAATCGAGTCCGGCTTCCAGATCCAGGTTCCGAACGGACAATCCTCGCTGATTCCACGCGTGGGCAAGGACTGCACCTCGAACGCGCTCGACATCGGCGACGGTGGCAGCATCGTCGGCTTCTCGTCGGCGGGTCCGCTCGCGACTCGGCGAGCCGAAGGCTACAATCTCGTCGGCTTCCCGCGCGGTGTCGTCGATCTCAACGCCACCACGGGCTATGGAAAGCCCTGGGCGGCCAATGGGCACCGGCTGATCTACGCGAGCGGGATCGACGACAACGGCGATATCGCTGCGACCGACTCGGCCGGGGAAGTGTGGTTTCTGTGGCTGTTCCCGGGTAGCTGACCGGGGCGGCTCGCGATTACGTCAGGTTCGCTTCGGCTAACTCGTGCATCTCCGGATCGCCGATCCCGTGCTGCAAATAATTGCGCGAGAGGTGAACGTACTCGGGGCCCGCGGTGTCGACCCAAACGAGCGAGCCGCCCTCGAGCGTTCGCTTCACGGCGGCCGGCGCGCCGGCGGCCAAGACCTCGGCGGGGATATTGGCCCCGGCGCCCACCACGCTACCGGCGGCGATCAGGGCGCGGCGGCCGACCAGCGCGTCGTTGAGGATCACGGCGTTGCTGCCGATCATGGCGCCGTCCTCGATCGTACAGTCTTCCATCACCGCGCAGTGGCCGATCGTAACGTCGTCGCCGACGATCGTGGTATTGTTCTCGCTGACGTGGATGACCGCGTTGTCCTGAACGTTCGAACGCGCGCCGATGTGAATCGGGCCATTATCGGCGCGGATCACCGCCCCGAACCAGATACTCGCCATCTCGCCGACGTGGACGTCGCCGATCAAGACGGCGGTTGGTGCGACGAACGCCGTCGGATGGACGTTCGGAGACTTGCCCCGGTATTCGATGAACATGCGCGCTCCCAGACGGTTGGGCGGTTCGGGGGCCCCGCTCCCCGGATTGGCGAACCTTGTCCTTTTTGCTCTCGCAGCGAGGTCCCTCGTGAACCAGCACCGGCACAAGACGCCCCTACGCGGCACCAAGGCGATCCCGCGGCCCCCCGCGGGCCAAGCCGGCTACGCGGAAGTCAATTACCGCTACGCGGGCCAGGTCGGCCATATCCACGAGGTCGTGACCATCGGCGGCAAGGAACTGGCGAAAGTTGGCTTCGACGACCGCAAAATCGTCTATTACCTGCTCGAAGATCTGGAATTGGACGTTTCGGCGCCCCGAGGCACCTTTCACGACAAGGCGCCGGAATAACGCTCGCGAACATCCCGCCATGGCCGATGTAACGCTCGAACGCGCCCAATTTCACGCGATGACCGAAGGCACCGCCGAGGACTGGCAGCGCATTTCCTCGGTTTTCCTTCCGTTCGCGAAGGGACTCCCGGACCGAATCCTCGGGCATCTCAAATTGCTCGACGGCGATTTCGGCGGATTCGCCATCGATCGTCTGCAGCACTCGCTCCAGACGGCTACCCGCGCGCAGCGTGCCGGGCGCGACGACGAGTACGTCGTGTGCGCGCTGCTGCACGACATCGGCGATACGCTCGGCACCTATAATCACGCCGATATCGGGGCGGCACTGCTCAAGCCGTTCATCAGCGAGCAGAACCATTGGATGATGGCGAACCACGGCATCTTCCAAGGCTATTATTTCTTCCATTATTTAGGTCTGAACCGCGACGCGCGCGATGCCTATCGCGACCATCCGTGGTACGCCTACACCGAAGAGTTTTGTGCGGAATACGATCAGAACTCGTTCGACCCGGCCTACGATACCTTGCCGCTCGAGGCGTTCGAACCGGCGGTTCGGCGCGTGCTCGCGGCGCCGCGAGCGTCGCTCTACGTCGCCAAAGACGACTGACGGGCCGCTCGCGGCGCAGCGCGCGGCCGGCCGGGCCGCGCGCGAGCAAACGCCGCGGTCGGCACACGCAAGCTGGCAGCCGGCACCCGATCGCCCGAGCCCCGTAGAAACGCTGGGGCGCGACGACGAGGGCCGGGTCCAGAGCCTCATTCGCATTCGTTATGAACGGATGTCGATTTCGCCGTTTACGTTCTATCGTGGCGCGGCGTCGATCATGGCAGCCGATTTACAGGCGACGCCCTCCAGCGGCATCAAGACCCAGATCTGCGGTGATGCCCACCTGCTAAATTTTGGCGCCTACGCCTCGCCCGAACGGCGCTTCGTCTTCGACGTGAACGATTTCGACGAGACGATCGCGTCGGGCGCATGGGAATGGGATCTCAAACGCTTGGTCACCAGCGTCGAAATCGCCGGCCGCCACTTGAACCATCGACGGCGCGACGTGGAACGGTCGGTTCGGGCCGCGGCCGCGAGCTATCGCGTGCACGTGCACGCGTTCGCGCGGTTGCCGGTCCTCGACGTTTGGTACGCGCGCGTCGACGAGCGCCTCTTGGCGCGAGC
>Ga0116227_10016386_pt1 | contig 10656 bp, 10 predicted proteins | sample S1TSphgellanicum_FD_89693 | JGI IMG/M metagenome (GOLD analysis project Ga0116227, IMG submission 89693) | Host-associated microbial communities from peat moss isolated from Minnesota, USA - S1T2_Fb - Sphagnum magellanicum MG | ecosystem: Host-associated > Plants > Peat moss > Unclassified...
AAAAAAAAAAAACAAAAAAAAAACCAAAAAAAAAAAAAAAAAAAAAAAAAAAAAAAAAAAAAAAAAAAAGGTGTAAATTTGACCCCCCAAAAACCCAAAAAATTGCCATACATTTGAAACGACAAAACTTTAAATAAATTAATAAATGCAAGGCATATGAGGGGAAGAGTCTTACACCTACTCTTGAAGAGTAGAGTTGGAGGGGTCTTATGCCTATACATAGGAGTAAGATCCCCCGCAACTTTAAGCAAAGACATGATAAGAACCCTCCTCTCTTTTTTTAATGAGGAAAATTCATACTTGGGAGCTTTCCTTATTTTTTTCTCTCTTTTCTTTCCCTTTTGCCCAAATGCACAAACTTCTCAGAAAACTCCAAAGAGAATGTGATGGGGCCATTGTCTTCCATTGCTCAACACGAGTTGAGATGGAGTCATTTCCCAATTCTATTATGCAATTGAGCTTTTTTGGAGGTGGCTTACTCATTTGAAATCTACCACCATTTCTACACTTGTAAGGTGGTCATGAGTCCCACCCCATAGTGTTTATTAGAAGTTGGCTTATGATGATTGGGTTATACCTTTGCTATTCCATTCAGCACATAGGCTACCTTGCAAATTCCCTATTCATTTTTTGACCAAATGTTCTCTAAAACATTTTGGCACCCAACCCACATTATTAATTCTTACCTTGCAAATTCCCTATTCATTTTTTGAACATGCATTCTAAAACATTTTGGCACCCAACCCACATTATTAATTCTTAGCTTGCAAATTCCCTACTCATGTTTTGAACATGCATTCTAAGACATTTTGGCACCCAACCCATTACTAAGTCTTTACCTTGCAAATTCCCTTTTCATTTTTTGAACATACATTCGAAGACATTTTGACACCCAACCCATTACTAAGTCTTACCTTTGCAAATTCCCTATCCATTTTGTGAACATACATTCTAAAACATTTTGGCCCCAAATCCGTTAGTATTTTTTCATACCTTTGGAAACTTGCTATTCAGTTTTTGAACAAACATTCTCAAACATTTTTGACACCCAACCCATTAGTAATTCTTACCTTGCAAATTCACTATTTTGTTTTTGGAAAATTACATTCTCAATCATTTTGTCAACCCATTATCAAATACCTAACTTTTTCGTATTCATTTTTCAAAATGTACATTCTCAAAACATTTTGGCACTCACTCAATTACCAATCACATACCTTGCAAATTCCCTATTCATCTTTGAAACATACATTCTCAAACAATTTGTCACCCAACTCATTACCATTTGAAACATACATTCGCAAAAATTTTGTCACCCAACTCATTACCATTTGAAACATACATTCGCAAACATTTTGTCACTCAACTCATTACCAAATCAAATCAAGACTGCCAACTAGAGAGTATCCCCCATCAATTGTAGCAATTATTCCCCAACAATAGCAGTTCAAAAAAGTGTGGCACCCAACATGGTTGCTAGAAGTCCATTTGAAACATATTCTTGTCACTCTTGTGATTCCTTTTGTTCAACATGATTGATAAATATATTATTGCCTATGAAACATTTTGACCATTTTGTGTACAAATGCAATGATATAATGGAAAGCCCGCCGCCACCTCACCGCACATGGATTTAAGACATGCCATGTATTTGCTAAGGTTCTTTTTGGAATTCATACAATGTGATCTCTTTCAACTAGGAGATTTTTGAAAGTTAAAAGAAATCTTGAACTTGGAGATTTATGGTAACATATTATCAAACTTCCACAATGAATTTAAAACTCCCACAAAATTTTGTCTATGCTCATCAATATCAATTATGTTTGCTAATCAAATTTATTCTTATCCTACCTATAACCCAATACATCATGAAATTGATTAATTAGCCCCTAATTTGTAAATGATTATGTGAATCCATCCATGCATCTTTAGATTTGGATTTTATTTTTATTTTATTTTATTTGGTGGAGGCTAGAGAGTGCATGAGCCCCTCTTTTGTGTAAAAAAATTTATTACAATTGAGCATTTTAGACATTGTTGAATATAATTTTACAACGTCGATAAAGTATTCCATTTTTTGTATTTGCATACAAATAGCATTCTTTTCATTAAAATTATAGGAGGGTGGCATGATGACATGCTATGTGTCCAAATATCATAAACAAATGATGACTTGTAAAACAATATTTCTTTAATTAAATAGATGAAATCTTAAATGTTATTTTGAAATAAAGTGTTAAGCTTTGGCCTTGGATCTAGTTTTGAAGAATTATTTCATAGTTAATTATAATAAATAAAGGAGGCCACAATGGGGATATTCACTCTAATATATAAACTTGTGAAACATATTGCCTAACACATTAAAAGTCTATTCAAACTCAGAAATAGAACCAAAAAATTTTTAGAAACATTTAGTTAATTGCACAACTTCAAATTTTAACCCTATGAATGAATTAGGAAAAACAAATCTAACTTTCTCATTTCCATTGTGTAATGTTACATAACTGTTGGTGTTAACACTATCATCTCTTTCACAAGTTTGCACCATTACATTGATGACAAGAAATGTAAGTTGATGTTGTTATTTTATTTCTCTCCTCTCTCACATTCATTCATGAATTTTTTTTTTTTCTTTGTATATTTGTGCTCCTTATGTATTCCTTGCATCTTTCCGTTTGGTTATATCTAGTTACAACTATATCACATTACTTTATTATTAGTTTTTTGTTGTGTTGCAATGATTCATTTGAACTTCTTTTTTTGGGTATCCGATTCAAAATTGTTGAACTACAACCTTCAATGCAATTTTAATTTTTGCAAACTTGTAATGTTACAATTGAATTTGAATTTTTTTAAAGCATTCCACTCATGTTCTTGATTTGTTGTAATTTTGTAATGTTCTACTAAACCTTTTGCTTATGTTCCTCTTAGTTGTTGTTTTTTTCCAAATTATGTTGCCATGGAGATTTTCAAAACAAAGCATTCTTTTGTAATTTTTGTTGTTTTGTTCATTTAAATGGTCTTGAAGTTGGTGGAGATAAAGAAAGTTGAAGATGCATGTTGTGTATTTCAAAAGGTGAACAACAAAATGCAAATTGTGACACAACTTGTGATCTTGCATCAATTCAACTTAAAAAGAAATCTTGGATTCTTGGGGTTTGATCTAAGACATTGGGTAAAACCTCATTTGACTACTTGGTTTTCTTATTTTTGCATGGTGCTTATGATGATGAAAGGTGAATTCATCACTTTTAAACAACCAAGTGCACTTTTTTTTGACATTGCACTCCAAGCTCAATATCTTCTTACAAAGCAAAATACAAAATATTGATTAATCGTGCATGTTGAAATACAAGTTAGCTTAGGGAACAAATTATCTCATGTGTAATTAAATGTTTGCAATTTTACATTTTGTTGTTTCTATTATCATTTGTGAAATCATTCAAGCAATGAACATGGTTTTCATAAATATCAAATTTGGCCAAATATAAACAAGTTTCAAATTGTCATGAAAGAATTCATAGACTAGTTCAATCTACCTCACATCCATGGTGTTATGGGCAAAACTTATATTGCAATCCTTAAACCTTTTGGACCTTTTGCAAATATTATTACTGTCACAAGACTAGTGGACATCTAACATTAACACTAACATAACATCCTCAATGATCAATTAGCTTAGTTGGACACAAAATCCAAATCAAAAATAGGTCCAAAAGACCAAATGGGTAAATTAGGATTCTCACCTCAAATGTACTTTTTGGGTTGGAAAATAAATGCAATTTGAGCATTACAACTTTTGATTTATCTAATAATTTGATTGGATCAGATTTACTAAAATATGTAATTATTGATGAATTCATCATCATTTTGTAAGGAATTTTATAAAATAATAAATTCCAAAACAAGTGACATATCATGAAAGTTGCTATTGCACATCTTAAAAATGAACATTCTTGTCACTTGGGGCATCTATATTTGAAGGTTAATCATACAACATTTTTTGCATGCAACTATTTAAACAAAACCATTATCACCTAAAATGCCCTAAGTAATGCTTTAGGGTTTGGGATGCCATGTTTACATAGCCAAATCAAAACCCCATCCACACATAACCACATAACTATCAACTTGGATTTGAAGGCCAAAGTGGTCACTTTTTTTACATTATTGAAGTTAGAATTGATTGACAAGTCAATTTATTGTTTCCTTCACTTGCACCAATTAACCATTTCACCCAACACCTTTTGTGTGCAATACATCTCTTTGTAAACCATTGATTCAACTTATTTGCTTAGTAGGGTCAAGCCATCAAACTTCACAAACTAATCAATAACTTTGTCCTCAAGCTTACTCCTTAAAATATTGTGCATGATGCTTAAAATTAAGGAGGATCTTAACAACTTGACAATGCTTTCTAAAAGTTCAAAGGAATAACTTGCACATGCCAAGGGGTAGATTTTAAAGGCCATGGAGTTGCTTCAATTACTCTTATGGAAATAAAATGGTGAAAATTAAATTGATTTGATATTTTGAAAAAACTTTAATGACCCATGCCTATAAAATTTTGAAAATTGATGCCCAGTTGGTGAATCAAATGGGTTGCTTGCAATTGTAAAGGACCCATTCTTCCTTTTACAATACTTCAACATGCAAGATGGTGAGCAATACTAGACAAACACAATACAAGTAAAAACATGGAACCAAACATAGAAACCACATGTGTTTCACGGAAGGTTTTAATTTTAAATTGCATCATTGAGAATAAGTATGATGCATAACCCTTGCCACTAATAGAAAAATCATTGGCAAGTACAAATTGGATGACATTGGGAGGTATGGTGGAGGAGAGAATCATAGGATGACAAGGGAGAGATGAGTGTTGGGGAGCTCTAAGGGCCTTGGTGGAGGTATGAATACATCATAAACTACCTTTCACAAGATAACTAAAGCTACTTTGCATTAATTTGTCATTTTGGCATTGACCACATTAATTTCAAATGACAATGATGCAAAATGGGTTTCTATGCATCATGGTGCAAATTTGGCACTAAGCATACTAATGAAAACACAAAACTAGTTGGGCAAGATAGTTGATGGCACATTATGGAGGCCAAACTTGGAGGAATGTGCAATTGCGAAAATATACTTCCAATTGGAGAGGTTGCAAGAATTGCCAACTGAAAATTTACCAAGCTCTAAAGTTAACGGTATTGGAAGAAATAAAAAATTAGATTCATTACTTAATATTGTCCAAGGCTTGGAGACTCATAACTTTGAAAAAAAAAAAACTGAAATATAATTGTGACATTTGAGAAGTTGGAGCCAAAAAAGAAAAGGAAAGCTCCATCCCAATAGAAAACTAGAGGATTCTTGTCAACATATTTGTTGTTCAAAAGCCCTTATACTCTACCTACAAAGCAAAGCCAACAACCCAAATCATAGTTCTTGAGCTTTAAAGGGGAGGTTGTAGCTGAAGGTACAACAATGAGTTCAAAACACTTGAGAGTAGGATATTACTCATCCCATGTACAAAATTAGTTTGATAACAGATTTCCAGCAAGGAAGCCTAAGGCCCGAGGATATGAGAAAGAGAACAAAAGGGGGGAGAGAACAAGTACATGGCATTTGAGTAGAAACAAAAGTAGAGTAGTGATGTAAAGCAAACAACTTACCTAGTATGCTCAAATTGAGTCCTTCAAAAATTAATGTACTATTTCAACACTCATCGCAAAACTTTCAAGCCAGGTAGGTATATGTTTGCTTGGCACAATTTATTCATTTGCATTAAAAAATTAATTTAAAAAAAATCCTTGAGCAATTCCGAAAGAAACACACTGCACCTTGTGAACTAAATGAAAAAAAACCCAAAAGAAAAATCCTGACCCAAATTCAAGAAACTAAACTCTAGTGTTGTACACATGCACAACCCAAGTCTACTTCTAGTAGTAGCCTGAACTCATGCCATGAAATTTACTTTGAATTGCGTATGTAACAAGCTCATCTCAAAGGAACTCAAACAAAAAGTCATCAAAGGATTTTTTGACTAAGCCCTCTCTCTGATGATATTGATCATTTTACAGGGCAGCAGACCTTGGGTCTCTCAGAGTCTACCATCCATGGAGTCACTGCGAATCCCTGAAAAGACATTTGGTATCTGTGAGTTCCTGAGTCATACAAGTATGGCATGAGTTCAAGATCTTCAGTTGATCTTCTTGTTGTTGTTGTTGTTGTTGTTGTGAGTGCACTCACAAATTGTTCAATTTGATACTACCTCCAGCACCACTTCAAACACAAGGCCTTGTTGATCATATGCCACACATGTCAGTCTTTCCTGCACTCACAAAGAGCCCCTGCACATGCAGATCCACACAAGAGTTTCAGTAGATTTAATATGTGCATGGTGACACCACAATGAATTATTGCATCACATGGCCTACTTTATTCTGACAATCAGATACACTGGATTGAAAGCATTCCACACTAAATAGCCAAGGAACCATGTTCTCTACAAATAATTGCTGTAAATTTAAATTGCCTTATCTTCAATTTCTCTATAGAAAAGTGATAGTAACTCTCTGCATTCATTGCTGCTTTCATGCTGCATTTCATACATGAAATATATTCAATGTTGGTTTCAAAGAAGAATGAACCCCAAGGTAGGCTTACAAATGGGTGTCAAGTTCAATTTTGTTTATAAAAAAAGGAAACTCCTAGGTTTGCAGAATGTTTGCACAAAATCTTCCTAACACAAAACACCCAAACAATTACAGCTGGTGCTTCCAGACCTGATGAGCATTTTTGGGCTTGAACCCGAAAAAACTCATACTTCAATAGACACATAGAACTTGACATTCAAAGCAAGCTTGCAATTGTTGAATACTGCACCTGTTTGATAAACATTCGGTGAACAGTCTTGTGTTAAAGAACAACACTTTAAAAACTTGACAATCAAAAGCTTTTCAGTTGTTGAATTCTAAACCTGTTTGATAAAATCTTCACCTAAATCCATGTGGAGATGCCTAATCAGTAGACCATTTGTGATCTCTCATAAAATACCCGACACAACTCCACAATATTTATGAAAACTATTAAGGTGAAAAAAGCAAGATCTAGTTCCATGTTTGTTTCTGCAAATTTTCATTTTCACCAGCTGACAATTTTTTTTCAGAGATCATAAGGCAGAGACCTCATGATCACTATCAGAGCAGACAAATCAATGGATTTTTTTCTTAGTTGCTTTTCTCCTCTGATACCCCGCAGGATTTCAAAACACACCCGTGTGCAGGCATTTAGCTTTTGAAATCCCCATGAGCTTTTATGCTCTATAAGAGCGCCTCAGAATACACTACAAAATTTGTCAGAGATGATTTATTCATTGAGTAGAAGGCAGAATAAGTGAACACCAGCCTACATACTGCCAGATTACTCTTCTAATAATCTCTTCATTATTGATCACTGGTATGGGGCACTGGGCACACTGGCAATCACTGCAGGGTCTTCAGAATTGTAGCAAGATCTGGGAGGAACAATAAATTTGTGGAAAACAACAAAGAAATGAATGGCAGAGTAGGAGAGTATGGAAATATCCTTTGCCAGATTATTTTGACAAGGTGACTTTTCTGATTTAGCTACTGAACTTCCCCAATGGCATATATGGCAAAATGGACGTTGCCCTTTAGACTTTCAGCAAAGTGGACCTGACAAACAGGAAACATCAGCTTGACAAAATAGCCAAATCAAGAAAATCAACTTGACAAAACGGAGGTGGATTGTTGTCCATACTTGTGACAGCAATGGTTTTAAAAAATCCAGATTTCCAGAAACATTTCCTATTTGAACTCTTCCTGGTTGGCAAGGACCAGCAAGTCTTACAAGCCAGTTCTTATGCAAACTTGAGTTGTGTTGGCATGCACCAAAAAGCCATGGACTAGGAGACAGATCTTATGCACCTAGCTGCTCTTTAAGCAAAGCACCAGAACAAAAAAGAAGTAGAAATAGAAAAAGAATGAATTGACCTCTTCTAAATAAGCTTAAGCTTTATGCAACTTCTGGAGACCCTCAAAGACAAGGTTATAAATGCATTGAATTCATGAATGGAAAACAGAACCTACCTTTCTTTGTCTTCTTGTGACACCTTAGCTACCAGCATACCACCACCTGTTGACAATGTGCACACAGAGGGCAACCATATGAACCACTTCCTTGGCCTTCTCTGTTGCAAGTCAAGTTGGGACTTATTCACTAACCTGCTGGATGCTTGCATTGGTCTTTAAACTAGGCATACACAGCTGAACCCCCAAAACCACATAATGGAACTCAAATCCCCCTGACCCTTAAGAATCTGCCGGGAGTAAAGAAGCAAAACCATGTGAGGTTTAAAGATTGCAGTTCAATAAATCACACCTCTAGTTTCAAGGGGCTGCCCAAGATGAAAACAGAAACACGCTTCCATGTTAAGCAGAGTCAAAAATGATGACTTCTAGCAAGTTCACCCAAATAGAAAGAGTACTGCATGCTGTCATTTACCACCACTATTTTTTACTGGCTTTGGAGTCTGACTTTTCTCTCTCACGTTTAAGATAGAGCCGCTCCAACACCCTCCTGGCTTCACACTGTGGGAAATTGCTCAAGTCATAGTAATGTGGTGCAATGTCAATCAACCTGAAAACCCCCAACAGATATGCAACATGAATAAGAACACAGGGATCCAGCAAATGTGTAGGGCCAGTTCATAGAGCTCTCTCATCACAAATTACTTCATTACCAAGAACCAAAACAAATCCTGGTGCCACATGAGAACAGATGGCTCTCATCAGAAATAGCCATGCATACAGGCAGAAATACATATGTATCAGATATCAGAGAAAACTCCATAAAAACACTTTGAATAGAAAGGCCTTCATAGCAAATAGAGGTTGGGACCTCCTGCAGCCTCAACATATTGCTTTAAGCACACCATTGGTGACCACTTGGATGCAATGCAGCCACAGGAAAGCATGTAAGCAGAAAATAGGGCCATGAGTATTTTGCGACTCATTGGTTGTAGTGCAATGTTCTCTGCAACAAGCCTAGACATCTCCTTTGCAGGCAGCAATGCAGCCTTGAATCTCAACACTTCTCGTTAAAAAACACAAGGCAACTAGAACTTACCATTCCCCACGAACATCAGTTACAATGCGAATGAAGTTACGACTCGTGAGCACGAACTCATTGTATATCACCCACTCTGGCTTGTGGTCCAAACAAGTCGATGGATGCAGGTGCACCATCTGCAAAACCCCAAATTCCCCTCCATTTTAATGTGAGTACCTACTGACACATGCACCAAAGGTTGCCAATGGTACTTCACCCCAGTCAACACACAGGCAGTGAGCAAATCTGGAAGTCACCTAAAAATCTGTGTAAATCAATGGAAAAGCAAATGAACTAGAAATCCCAAGGCTATATGTGAAAAGATATAAGTAAAGGTGTTAACAAATAAATTGAATCTAGCCAGTTCTTGCAAAAAACATGTGCCTAACAGAACCATATCTGCAAGATGAAGCAAGCCCAAAACTATATCCAATTCACGACCTTAATGTGTTCACAGAAAGACATAATATGAAAAGAATAGGTAGCAGCAGAACTGGTCACTGAAAAGTGGATCCACAACTGAATCGCAAACTGTGGTGTTGAAGGCAGAACTCACCTGATTATCTTTGACTGTGAGGTAATGGCCCGTTCGCTCAAGGTGTGCCACCTGCATGAAGTAACCAGCAAGCATTGCCTTCCGGATGTTCACATAATATTCACGGCTATTGAAGTCTGTGCTGCACATCTTGAGGTTGTAGCGATTCATAATGCGCATTAATTGCCCTCGCACATCATCAGCTGACTTCAATGCTCGTACATTGATGAAGTTATCATAGCACCAGGTAGCATCCTCACCTGAATGAGTCAGTCCAAAATACTTTAATATTCACACAAGCCTGTCACTGCCTCTATTTGTAAGATGTCCTTGATGAGTCTTACATAATAAGTCAAATCATTTCTTCAAGGTAGCATATGATACTTCACCAAATACAAGGAGCTTCAAGGAAAGTCACAGACAACCATACACAAAAGGCAGCTTGTTGAAAACTTTTCACAAACATTTATACTGAAGGAAAGAGAGCACACCATTGGAGATTGTGAAACAAATTCAAAATAGTGTAAACAAGAAAAAGTTCAATAAAGAATAGCAAACTAGATACACCCTCAGACCCAAATGAAACCACAGACCCTACATCCTAAGGTGGGCAGAAAATAACACTTGCTAAATCCATATAATAAAACCAAGTGTTCAGAAAGTTACTGAAGGAAAGAGAGCACACCATTTTGCTTGTAGGCATGGTAGACGTTGAGCAGTGTGAGGTGGTCACCATCAATGTGTGCAAAGCGAGCCTTAGCTTCATCTGCAGCTTTCTGAGCGTCCCTTGGGCGGAGGAAGCTATTGGGAACTATAATATATGTATGTGGGAGCCACATGAATTTTATGTGTGCAACAAATTGTTTATCACAGGGTGAGGGAAGCAGCACCACGGAAGGTCAGCAGACGCAGAGAGTGCGGACAGCCGAAGAAAATGATGCACGCTGAGATGACTCTGCAACACTGCTTTACACTCTATCAACATC
>Ga0116227_10016387_pt1 | contig 10653 bp, 7 predicted proteins | sample S1TSphgellanicum_FD_89693 | JGI IMG/M metagenome (GOLD analysis project Ga0116227, IMG submission 89693) | Host-associated microbial communities from peat moss isolated from Minnesota, USA - S1T2_Fb - Sphagnum magellanicum MG | ecosystem: Host-associated > Plants > Peat moss > Unclassified...
ATGAAAATTAACATTTCAATTCTGAAAATTGTTATTTAAATTCAAAAAACTTATTTGATCTAAAAACTGATATTTGAATTCTAAATTATTATTTTTGAATCTAAAAATTATTATTTCAATTTTGAAAACTTTATTGACTTTAAAAATTGGCAATTTGATTTTAAATATTTTTATTTCAACTTTAAATTTGATATTTGAATTTTGAAGTTTAAAATTTAAATTTTAAGAAATTATTGACTTGAAAGTTAAACTGGGAATTCCAAATTATTATTTTGGATTCTCAAAATTAATATTTCAATTCAGAAAATTATTAATTGAGTTTTCAAATGCAAATTTTAATTTGGAATATTATTATTTGAATCTGAAAGTTAACATTTCAATTCTAAAATTTGTTATTTAACTTCAAAAAACTTCTAAAAACTAATATTTGAATTCTGAATTACTATTTTGGAATCTTAAATTTATATTTTAATTCAAAAAATTATTGATTGAATTTCAAGGGTTTTTTCTACTAATGCTATCCATAATAAATCACTTTTATAAATAATTATAAATGATTGTGTTTATTAAATCTAAGTGACACTAAATAATTATTGTTATGACACAAATTTGTATATTATATAATTTATATTCTTATATTAGAAGAAATTAATTATTTAAATTAATGTGACATTACTTTAAAATCATTGTAATTACTTCATATAATAATTAATTAGTATGTGCATAATTATTTTCTAATTGAACATATTTATTCACACTCTTTAATTTATAAGTTCAAACCTGAATTAAAAATTTGGAAAAAATTATACTGTAATTAGAATAATTATTTTACTAATTTTAATTTCACGAATTATTATACAATAATATTATCTTTAAAAATTTTGTGATTAATCATCTATGATAAATATTTTATAGTAATTTTACAATAATTATGAAAATTAATGTTATGTTTAACAAATTATTGTATTTATAGTTAATAATTACCAAGAGAGAAAAATTATTTGACTTATAATAATTTTTACAATAGTAAATTTCATTATACAATAAATAATGTAATTAATTGAATAATAATTCTTCAAAAAGTTTTGTAAGAATTTACTTTCCAATAACAATTGTTAATTGATGATATATAATTTTAAAATAAGGATTTAAAATATTTAATTTTAAATTATAGTCATTAAATTAATTTCATAGTAATTATATTATATATAGCTCGATCAGATTCTGAAAAGTAATTAATTATTTTTAAATATTTTATTATTTTTGAGTTATGTATTAATAACTTGTGAGTAACTAGATAGTTAGTTTGTCAAATATGAAGAAGGTATTACTTATTTAAGTAATTGATAATGAATACTGACTATTTGTAGTGTGTAGTTTATAATTTAAATATATGTTAATTTCATCATTATGAATTAAATGATTATTTAATTATTTAGTACTTGAATTATTTAAAAATCTAAAACCCTAGAAGTAAGGGATGAAAAAAGTTTTGGAATTACAACTTAGTTTGTAAGGAAGTTGTAACTTTAAAACTTATCCCATATTGTTTGTTCTCCATTCCTATTTTGAACACTATATAAACAAAAGGGTGTGCTTATGCAATTTCACATTAAGAAGTTTGTGCACATGGGATGAATTAATCAAAGGCTCAACCCAAAACAAAAAAACAAATAATGCACAATTCTAAAGTACATACCTCCCCAACCTACTTATCTATTTAGTTAGGTAAGTACTTAGTTTGACCTACCCATCTAAATCAACCTATGTACCTACCTACTTAAGTACCTACCTATATGAGTAGGTATTTAGCCTAGGAAGGTAAAATTTATCTATTTATTTTCTTACCTAAATAGGTAGGTAGGTAGGTAGGTAGGTAAGGATTGTAGGCACTTATTTATGTATCTACCAACCTAATATTAATATTTTTATTAAATTAAAAAAATTAATGCCACGTGGCATATTTACATTGGGCCATGTGTCATAATATAAGATCATCCAAGTTTTTGAATTGAACGTCTTAGATTATTTCAAAATAATAATAATAATAATCATCATCATCATATATTAAAACACGTGGCAGCACATGATTTGCCTTCAATTATGACCAAAATAGTTGCATATTAATCGCATGTGACAATACGTATATAATGGAGTCAAAGAATGAAATGTATTTGTTGACTTTTTTTTTCATACAATACTCTTTGTCATTTGCGACTATTTATCACATGCGACTTGTCTTAGGCGACTAAAAGGATTTTAGTTGCAAAATGTCTCTTGCAACTAAAATTTAGTCGCAAAGAGCAGTCGAAAATACATGTTTTTCTTCTAGTGCCCCAAGTTAATCTTCATGAATTGTTAACCTTAAGTTAAAGTTGATCTTCTAATATGCAGTTCTTGCACTTTGATCCTTATTGGTGTTTCATTTATTTATATCGGACTTAGTCTATGATGAGACTAACTCTCAAGACACACCTTGTCTTCAAGAACTATTTTGGGTTCTTTGTTGACCACTATGTCTAAAACAATTATATGGTTTATTATAATGTTTAATACAACACTAGAATTTGGATTTTTTGTATTTTTTTCATTTTGAATTATATCCATTATTTGAACTCACTGTTTTTGAAAGTAAATTAATAGTACCAATAGAAAACAACTCAAGCTCACTTAAAAACATTAGAATTTTTTTGTCATCTATGATTCCATTCTAATAGTCAAAACACAATAGGACTTTTAGTCTTGTCACAATACTACACAAATGTTTTATCACTATTATGGTTCTAATATTAGCATTTCGCTATATTATAATCATGTTATTCCCCCAATCATGTGTTATTTTGGCATATTTGAACCATGGTCAACCCAACAACATGGAATAACTAAAATTTACAATAATGTTTTATAAAATCATGAATGTAACTATGCATGGTATTATGTGCACATACATCTTTAGATTTTCTTTTTGTAAGAACATACTTGACATCTATTTGAAACCAAAAGCCCATAGTGAAAAGCAGACGTAAAAAATTATTTGTATTTTGAAAAACCCACTTTTACAATGTGAAATATGAAAATCAATGCATATTAGTGTAAACATATATTATATCTAATCGTTGCAATGAAAACATTCAATGTTCCACAATTTTATGATGGGTTTTGTTATTATTTTAAATCTACTTGTTCCAATTTTGACAAGGTAATCAAGTTGTTCACTTTATCTTACTCACACCATTCTAACATCTATTTTTTGATATTTAAAAATATTTCTTATATATATATGAACTTGCTTGGAAAGGTAAAATGTATTTCTTGTGATTTGATTAGTTTTATAGGATATGTTGAATTTAACATCCCTATCCAATTGGTAGTCCATTCTTTGATTGCAATAGAAGATACCTCTAATGGTGGAGTGGTTAAACCTACATTTGTTATATGGTTTCCACCATAGAGATTTTCAATTGTGTTTTGCTTCCCAATCTAATGTTGTTTTGTTCTTCCTCAATTCTCAATTTTCGGTTCTTGATCCTTTCTTGATTTTGGATTTTTGTTCTTCTTCAATATTGGATTCTTGGTATTCTATTCTTTCTTGTACCCTTCATTACATATTTACAAGGGTAACCTTAATTGTTTTGTCTCCCCATCCTTCCGGTTTAACTTTCATAAGTACTACCTTCAGGGATAATCTCTTTCAAGTATTAAGTTGCTTCATTGGTCTACCAAAGTTCCATAATTATTATAGATAATGTTTTGTACCTTGCAAGCCACTCTTCTATCCTAGGCATTCTTGACATGATATATTGTATTACTTTTGGAGTGTGAAACTATGTTGTTTCATTTAGTAACTATAGTTTCATTTCTATTACATCCAGTTCTTAATTTTGTTAAATTACAACTTGATCTAGTTGTCTTTGTAAACTTTGGGTCACCATGTGATTCATGTTCATCCCCATTCCACTACTCTTATTGGTAAAAAAATTTGTTGCGAATTTAAATCCTTACAATGGTTGTTTGCTCATATTTCAATCTTAATAACCTTTCAACCAATTTTGAATCTATAGAACCAATTTTATTTTTTTTAACACAATAACCTTTTTTATGCCGAAAACAATAAAAAATAAATAAAAATTCTACATAATCTTAAACTTTTACCCTAAATTCATTCCTAGGGATGGTCACCAAATGGTAAATCTTAATTTTCTTATATTATTTTAATCCTTAATTACATACTTAACAATCATTATTCAAACTATCAAAGTTTATAATAACAACGAGCTATATAAAACAAAAAAAAAGTTCTAAAATCCATATATGAATTAAAATCATATTTGTAGTGAACTTAAGACATAATTTAAACCAGTATGGAATTGAAAACAAAAAATCGAAACCAATTATAATGTTGTCAAAATTATTCCTCTTCGTCAAGTCTCATATTTTTACTTTAGGATGAACCTCATCAACAATAAAACTACAAAACAAGTAATAATCCCAAAATTGAAAACTCCTCCAGTATCATTCCCAATTTCTTGCCATGAATATTAATTCAACTTGTCCATTATTCAATCCTAATCAACCCAACTTCATTTTGTTTTGTAATGACAAGTTTGTCCACTTTGTCTTACAATGGTAACACAAGTACGCCTTTAACACAACCATATTGATGGAAGTGGTCAATAAAATTTTATATGATATTATCAAGGTTTTTGTTAGTTTGACATTTTTGTCTTTAAACATCTTTTACATCTTAGCAAATTGAAGACATTCCACCACCATCTTATGCCCTTCCAAACCACATGTGTGACAAGAAAATTACATAACTTAAACATTTTTGTTATTTTGAGTTATTACTTTGTAAACATTTGTAACTATTTTTTCCTTACTGCAATAGGTCTCCATAACTTGTGATTTGTATGCTTGCAGTTTATATAAAACAAGTTAACTTTAACATTACATGTTGTTGATGTGGTCATTGTGGTGGGTAGATGCAAGCTATAATGACTTAATATTGGTAAAAATTACACTCCTTACAAGTCCATACAAGATTCTTTAAAATTATTCAAATGGACATGGTTGTTACTTTAAAAAAATTATTACTTTAATATTTGAATAGTACATGTTCAGTCACCTACAAACCTTCCCAAATCTATGTGAAAATTTGTATTTAATGTAACTGATGTCATATTTGAATTTGGAAGTCCTAAATGGAAAACCCACAAAATCCATAGGAATGATGCCCCATCTAAAACTTTCAAAAAATATGCTTTTGGGACAAAGAAATTGAAAAACAAAAGAAAATTGCAATTCATATGGACTTATGAAAATATGGTCAAAATTTAACCATTCAAAAGTCCCTAGTTATTAAACGATTAGGGTTTTCAAAGAAAAGATTCCTCATATGAATTTATCATCCTGTACTACATTATATATTAAATCCCAATAACAAATTTGGAATGTGAATCAATAAAAAAATTCCCATTTTGTGATGTTCCAATCAAACAACCAATCCATTTTTTCAACTTCAAAAGTCCATTATTATTAACAAATAAAATTTTTATCAATAAATAACCACACAATTATCTTCATAATGAAATTATTAATCAAGATCAAAATCTCAATTAGTAGATCTAAGGATACATTAATCACCATATGCATTTTATTAAAGGGTACCCAGGGAAAAAACACCATTTCATCACAAAAATGAACCACCATAGCTTGCATTTACCTTAGTAAGTGTCGGTTTTGGAGTAATTAGTTGACTATGGTTTTCCACCTTAATTCCCTCCTCACATGTCATTGCAACATATTTGTGTTGTTGTAAAATAATTTTTTTCATACATGTTGTAGCAATCCTTAAGTAAGTTTGAAGTTTAGACTTAAATATTGTAATAAAAATTTATAAATTAATTTTGTTTGTAGACTATTCGCCAATTTCATTAATCATTTATAATAAACCTCCATTCTTTTCATGTGGTCTTGTTTGAACATTTTTAACTACGTGTATATATGTTCATCATTATTGGCAAATTTGAATTGTTTGCAAAATGCTTGTTCTAACTCTACAAAAGTGTGGTTGAAATATTTTGCAAGGAAAATTCTAATTCCATTCCAAGATTGTGTGACATATAAAGTGAATATGAACAAAACTAACAATGTTTTCATCTTCCATTTCACCATTCATTCATATTGTTGCTTTGAACATTTGTACATGAACATCAAAATTTGTCTCTTTGATGTATGATGGATCTGGAAGTTGCTTATTAACATGTTGTTTTTTAGCCTTTGTTAGTGTAACACTCCCTATCACTGGTATTGTCCATGTAGGCATTAAAAGATTACTTCCCATAAGCTTAAGTACTGGCTTTTGTGTGAGTACCTATGGAATTGGTTGAACATTACGAGTTAGGGTGTAACCAAGTCATGCTCTCAAAAAGACCACTCTATCATTTTGGACAAGTCAATTTTGACATATCCATTGTGACTAAGGTGGTATTTTTGATTGGTAGGCTATGGACCATTTGATTGGTCATTTTGATTAGTGAAGTGGATCATTTGATTGGTCAAATTTCTACCCATATTTAAATAATCTATTTTTAAAATGATTATCTTTTTATTTTTTAATGATAAGTAGGTAGGTCATAAAAAGGCAAGTAGGTAGGTGGTAGCCTACCCTACCCTATCCTATCGTACTTGATTTAACTTGATATATATTACTTAATTTACTTAGCCCTTTAAACATGTACATATGTTATAAATATTAAGTTTTGAACCCTTGACCTCCTCAATGATAAATCAAGTCTTGAATTGATGGACCACACCATCAAAAGGTGTTCAATTTTTGTTAAATTTTTTGTTTCACATGTTTATTTTGACACATCACTACAAGATTATGAGGTAAGTAGGTAGCTAGGTAGGTAGGTAATATGTATGTAGGTGGGTAGGTAGGTAGGACATAAATAGGTTGTATGTATGTAGGTAGGTAGGTGGGTAAGTAGTGGGTAAATAGTGGGTGGGTAGCTAAGTAGGTAGGTTGGAAGGTTATAGGTGGGAGGTATGAGGTAGGTATGTAATAGGCATAAAATGTTCCAATGAACTAGAGAACATTGGTCATATTGATTAATGATGTCAATTTTTTATGTTCAATTTGACTAAATGTCTCATTTGATTGAAACCCATTAAACATTTTGATTAAGGTTGTGCAATTTGATTGGATGTATTAGTCAAATTAATCATTTTAGTCAAGTTGATTGGTCAAAAAATACATGCCTTGAACCTTTAGTCAAAATGGACATGTCCATTAATAAACAATGATCAATCAATCAACTTGGACCATTTGAAAAACCAAGAATTTTAGTACTGCATGTATTTTTTTTACTAATCATGGTGTCTATTTTGGTTAAATCCACAATCACTTGACTACATTTTATCATCATGGAGATTTTAATTATTAAGGCACAACTTTAATAGGTTTTTCTCCTTTTTATTACACTCCCACCATACTTGTTTTTATTCTTGCAAGCATGTTTTTAGGTAATGTTACAATGGTTTATGGCCCCCATTATGTTTCATGGTGTTGATCACATGTTATAAAAGATCCATGATATTTGATAGGTCTTATTTCATATTTTAGTACAACAAAAGTACTTTGATGCACTCTTCTAGGAATGTTTTTAACTGTTTTGCTATTGTTTTCCATTTACATTGCTTATGAACCTTGTGCATTTTGATTACTTGCTTGTCTTAATTGTTTTTGTATACTTTTAATTTTAATTTTAATTTTAAACATATTGCATATAATGTATTTCCAAACCAATTCACAAAGGGTTGTAAATTGAATTCTTTATAAAAATTACAACTTGAAATTCAAATTTTAGCCTTGGTTCAAAAACTAATTCTACACTTCCTATAGACAATGACCAAATTTGGTTCCTACATTTTACAACAAAAAATTTAAACATGAACCTACCCACTACACCACTAAATATTGAACAAAAAACAACAAAATGATTACAAAAATTACCCTAAATCCAATTCCTAGGGATGATTGCCAAATGGTAAGTATTAATTTTAATTCTATGCAATTAATATCAAAATAAGTATGATGTTTTTGACTATAGGTTTCAAATTTATTAACAACTTTATTACTTGTAGTCCTAATACATCCTCTATCTGTAATACTAACAATTTTAATTATTATATTTTAAAATTCATGTTAGTTTTTTTCACCGTAACATTCACATGTTCTTCCATACAAAAGTGAATACTCTTGAAACATAAACTTGCAAAAAAAAATGATACACAACAAAAATAAGGAGGAAAGGAGATGCTACCCCACTTCCTTCCAAAACCCCATTTGAAAAAAATGAACAAGATTTCAAAATTCTACACCGTGTCCAAATGTGAACTAGAAATGATAAATGTCTACATGTCTAGTTTTGATATGCCTACATGTCCTTTAACTGTCATCCCATCACCTTTGAAAGAAAAAAAACTAATGGGGCCACACTAAGATCATCAATTCATGAAAAATAGTTGTTCATGGTGGTAAGTTGCCTTAAGATGTGACAACACTTTGGGGTCACAAAAGACTAAGGTCTTCATAGATAATGTGTCCTTGAAGTATTTGAAACACAACCACTTGGGTCACCATGAAATAGTTGCATTAACATGACACCTTGGTGCTAATGAACATAAAATTAATTAAGGAAAGCTAATGTGGTCCTTAATGTGCTTAATTGAAAGGAGGTGTATCAAGGTGAAATGCTTTGGGGAACAAGCCAAACCTTCTGTGGAATGTTTGTTGGTGAAAGATGTCATCTTTCTAGTGGTCGATTGGTTCTTTAAATTAACCAAGTTTGAGTAAATTAAAATTAACATTATGATGACAAAGATAACAAAGCTACTTTTTAATATGTGGGTGAAACACAATGTGATGTTAAAGGTCATAGGGAATGATTGTGATACAAAATTCACTTTGGAAACTTGGGTACTTCTTATGAAAAAAATTGGGACTAAATTAAAGTTCAATACAATTTGCCATCCACAAATTGAACGATAAATGAAAAAGGTCAATGGGGTATTCTAAAACTGTGTTGTTAGCTAGTTATAGGGATTGGGGGTGATCATTTACCTAAGGTTAACAAAGTTTTGTTACAACTCAACCAAACATGAGTTATTTGAACATGTGTTTTTTTGAGTTGACATCGGGAATTAAAACATATAACCCATGGATTTAACTATCCCATGGATGGGATGGATGTTTCAAGATGGAGGCAAAAATGCCAAAGAGATGGCCAAGATGTGTGAAGAAAAGAAAACATGCGTAGGGTAAGAAACCTTTGGAAAATACACAAGCTAGTTACAAGAAGTAGGCCAACAAGTTTTAAATACATATTCAATTTGAGATCAATGACCTTGTGTGGTTGAACATTCAAAATTTTAAAATTCCTAGAGCTTTAACAAGTTAATTTATATTGAAGTATCCATGGCTTTGTAAAGTGTTTCACAAATTGCATTTGGATGTCTACACTTTGTGGGGCATCCAACCTTCCATGTTTCCAAGTTGAAACCATTTTACGAAAATAAAAGAAGAAAGAGACAAAAACATGATTACTATTTAAGATTTGATTTCATTAAACATAGCCTTGTAATGGTGGTAAAATGCATTTTGGCAACAACACAAACTAAATGAGTTGCAAAAATGTACCTTGTCAAATGAAAGGGTTGCCATTTGAAAGAGGTATAGTGGGTGAACCCAACCCATTTGGACAATATGTTGGAAATGGTGGAGGAGTTCGAAACAATAAAGGGCCATAAGTTAGAATGAAGTAATATGCACAAAAAATGTCCATGAAGCATTAAATGTTGATACATACATCAACCTTCAAAAGTGAAGGTGAAAGTTCAAATATTTTCAAACTTCACAAGAAGCAATGGTGCACAAACTTGAACCTAGGAAAATTTAACTAGGTAAATGGGAAGGTCATGCTGTGCAAAAATTGGTCCCATGGAAGGAAAAAGTGAAAGGTTAAAATGAAACAATAACAACTAATGAAAATGGACCAAAGGAGTTAAACTTTAAAGAAAAATTCCAAGGGTCTTGATCATGCAATATTGGGGTAGTGATGTGTGTGAACTAAGATTAACTAACTTATGGGATTGATGCTTCCAATGCTCATTATCACAAACCATGTCCCTTAAGGGTAAAAAATGTTTGAAAACACATTTTAACACTATTTGTTTACTCCTTTAAACATGGTGGTTGGGGTCGTCAAATGAAACCTAAATGTGGATTTGAAACTTAGAAAATTTGAACAATCTTTTAAGAAGTTGAAAGAAAATCAATGGGAGAATGACATTAGAGGGGGTGTCACACCAAATGGGGTGTAAGTCATGACAAAAGATTATGCAGATGGGTACAAATAATACTTAAAATTTCTCAAATGTTGAAATCAAATGATTTAAACATGAATGAACCAAAATATGGAAGTAGCTAACCCAAATGATTTGTGGTAAGGGGTGATAAGATAACCTTGTCATGAAAAGGGCTAAATGCCAAAATGTCTATGAAGACATAAACTTCCAAAAGATGGGGGTGAGTGAAATGCCTTTCCATGTGAGTTCGTGCCTCATGTCTGTGTGGGGGGGGGGGGGGGG
>Ga0116227_10016388_pt1 | contig 10652 bp, 6 predicted proteins | sample S1TSphgellanicum_FD_89693 | JGI IMG/M metagenome (GOLD analysis project Ga0116227, IMG submission 89693) | Host-associated microbial communities from peat moss isolated from Minnesota, USA - S1T2_Fb - Sphagnum magellanicum MG | ecosystem: Host-associated > Plants > Peat moss > Unclassified...
AAAGAAAAAAAAAAAAAAGGGAAAAAAAAAATTTTAAAAACCAAACCCCAAAAAGGGGTAAAAAAAAAAGTGCCCCCCCCCCCCCCCCCAAGGATCACCTTGATGAATCCCCATGGTAAATGGGATGATTATGACATCACTTTCACAATTACAATGACTATAAAATAAAGGAGACTTAAATACATAAAATGCACGAACAAAAGGGATGAATTATATGATGTCCCCACTCGCTACATGAAGTTTTTGAAATATGACCCTTCTTGACACTAAATTGAAGGCGTTTGCCACGTCCAATTGAAGAATAACCCAATTGGGGTGAAAGTCTAGGGTGCATCTAATGCCATGGATTATTACTTCATAGCCACCTTTAATTACAACTCCAAACTAATGGGGAAAAAGTGTGTTGCAGAAATTTCACAGAATTGAAGACATAAAGCAAGGCTTGTGAATTGATATAATGTTTCCCCCATTGCAACGAGATGAATTCCACCTGAAGGCTAAAAAGTGAGTTGCTCCAAGGACACGTGCAATTTGAAGTAAAATGTGACCCTATGCAATATAAAAACAAAGTTGGAACAACTAAAAGAATTTACTTGTTGAATATTTAGGGTGAAAATAGTCCCGAAGGTGTTCAAAACCATCCCAGAAGGACCATTTATTGATAAATGCAACATGCGTTGGAACACCAACTTGAAAGAATCGGAAGAAAGCTTGAGGTCCCAATCTAGCTTGTAATCTTCAAGGAAAAGTGGGAAGTAACCATCTAATTTGAAGTGTAATGCAGTGTTAACTAGGGTGGTGTTAGAGGACGTGGGTGTGGGAGAAAATGATGCCAAAACACGAACTACTCGAAAGTATTCCCTTACATGGCCAAAGGCTAAACTATAGAACAAACGTTTATGAATTAAAGGATCATGCTGGGGAAAAGGGATGGAGTTTGAACTAGCTAACAAAACTTGAGCTTGCAAGAAAAACTCCTACAAGTTTTCCTAATTGCTTACTATAAAATGTTTAAATCGAATATACATTTCCCTATGCCCTGTCACCTTGCCACAAAGAGGTAAAACAAAACACCATTGGGGTAGCAAGAAGAACAAGTGCCAAGCTGCCACATTATATGGGTCTTGCACTAGCTTATCCAATGGAAAATGAAATGTCACTTGTACATCACACCTTAAAATGGTGGGGATGCAACTATACAAACGAAGATGATAAAGGCCTAAGTGAAAGGACTTGAGGACATCTAATGTTGAAACCTAAGTCCAAGTTAATGTAGATGGAGTGGGAGTAAGGGAAGGTATTAAGTTAGAATGATCAAAAGGGTTTGGATCAGATAAATTAAATGTCTAATAGGAACGTTAATAACAAGTTAACCTTCAATTAATAAATTGGTGCCCACATGTGGGACACAAGACTTTAGGTGAAAGTTGAGGGCATGTTGAAAAAATGGGGGTAGGTTGGGGGGTATGATCATGGCCAACTATAGGGACCAATAGAGGAGGAGGGGGAAAATGTCTTAATTATGCATGATTGAAGGGGTTTAGGAAAGTGTAAGGTTAGGACCCCTCATTCACATGAAAGGTTGGGGGCTAGTAGGGGGCACTAGTAGGTGATGTGTGATTTGTTTAAAATCAAAAGGGTAATTAATGGGTGGTTTGTTGTTTGCATGGGGGATGAAATGGAAGATAGGTCGGTGGTGCCACATGATGAGGCAAATGGGCGATGGGAATATGAGGTTTGATGAAATTAAATGAATTGAGGGACATGGGATGTTTGGTGCCCATCTGGTAGAAGGTCTATTATGAACACAAGCCCACTTTTTAAAAACTACCTATCGTTACATGGTAATCTTAAATCTACAAAGTTAATCACACAATATTAAATGAACCGAAAAAAAGAAAAGTAAGAAACTTTCCAATAAGTCCTTTGTTGAAGCATTATGCCAAGGCCAAACCCCAACTTTATTCTATGTGGCATAATCACTAAGCTATTGGATTCAACAAAACCTAACATTTTAATACCTAAATATTAGATTAGGACCTATTTGCGCAACTACAGATAGGCCCCAAGTTTTAAAGATTACCTATTTCAACATGATAATTTTAAACATATAAAACCAACCACATAAAACTAGACAGATCAAATGGAAAAAATAATGAATTATTATAAACGAACAAGTCCTATTCCAAAAGATAGTTGAACTTTAATTTTAACAAAACCTTTGACATCATCATCATTACTCTACTGGGTTTAACACAACCTATATACTTTTTTTAAAAATTATTGTGCAAAAATTAGGGGCCCAAAAACTTTTAATCTTTTGTTCTTTGGACTACCCAACTAATGTAACACCCAATTTCAATAAGAAAAAAACACCTTAAATTTAATCTTTTTTTTAAAATAAAAAACATCTTAGAAAACATATTATTAATGAATGATTAGCCATTAAGCATTAACACATTCACACTTATAATGCATTTTATTTTATTTTATTTTATTTTAATTTTTTTCTTTGTTATTTTTTTAGGACTGTGATAAGAACCAAGAAAAACCAAGATTGTGGCAAAGTCTCTCTCTATGTAGTAGAAACTTTATATTGTGCTTAATTTGAATATAATGATTAAATTCTTAGAAATAGAAAATTTTCTAAGCTTGACATAAGTATGAAAAAAAAGGACCCACCACAAAACAAAACCTAAACAAAAAAAAAAACACAAAATCTATCTACCCTTAGCCTCTTTACCTTTGTTGTCTTGTTGTTTATTGATGCTAGTGTTATTATCATCACTAGCCTCCTCCTTTGCTCCAAAAAGTGGTTGCTTTCATATGTCCCACTGTGCTAAGAAAATTTAGAAAGTTTAAAGGACCTAAACCCTCGATGCCACTGGTTCTTCTTCTACTTTGTAATTCTTCTTTTTAAGGAAAGGGGTGGATGTGGGTTTCAGGACGACTAAGTTTGTTGGGTGTTTTGCTAACAAACCCAGATGAGCTGAAAAAAAACCCTAGATTAAAACCCTAGCTCCTTGCAAGACAACTCAAGCTGACACATACTATTTGGTTTTGAAATGTGTTTTCATCATCCTAAACCTCTGAAAACCACATGCATGCAAAGTAATCCTATTTTAAAAAGCTACAAAACTCATACTTGTCATGGTCTAGTAACCACATGGTGAAGAAAATGCTCTTATTTATAGCTAGGCACGCCTTCCTCTTCTCTTTTTAAAACTAAGATTTGTACATGAAGGTGCTCATCCAAGTATTTAGGAGATGAAGTATAATAGAGGGTAAACAAGAAAAAAAGAACAAGCATCAAAAGATTGAAAAAGAAAACACTAGGATGCTTTAGATTCTTTGTCATTTACACACTAAATTACATGCCTAGCTTGCTTGCCAACCTTCAATTGTCAACTTGACTAACCAACCTCTTTGACAATGCTCCTCCCTCTTCTATGTTTTCATGCCTTTCCTTTTTCTTAAACACCTCCACTTTTGGTGCTCTAAGAAGGCTTGAATGAACTAACACCCACTAATGCATTAGTTGTGGATGACACTCTTTTGGTTGTTTTGGGATGAACCCAAACAATTTAACCTAAACCAAACCAAACATTGAGGCAAGTTTTTTATTTTTCTTTTCACTAGCACACCTTTTGTTAAAATTTCAAAAAAATTCCCCCCCTTTTTTTCTACTCTTCCTTCTTCTTCTTCTTCTTCTCTTTTGTTTTTTCTTTCTTCTTCTTTTCTTCCATTGTTGTTGTAGCTTTTTCTTCATCATTTTTTTTTCCTTTATTTTACTATTATTAATTTTATTTTTTCTTCTCTTTTGCTTTTGCGATAGACTTTTCTTCTTATCATTTTTTTCTTTTATTTTTGTTGTTGTTGTTTTTTTTTCATCTTTTGTTTCTTTGTTTTCCTTTATTGTTATAACTTTTTCATCACTTCATGAATCTGCTTAGTGGCCACTTTGGTCAATTAGCTATCATTTTTATTTGGCTAAGCGATATGTACTTCCACGACAAGCAATTGTCTTTATGCGTGATGGAATAAAATAAATAAAATTGTTTTATAATGTATTAGCAACTTTGCCAAGCTTATTTATTTTTGGAAACACAATATTACACAAAACTTGTTTTTGTGTTTTTTAAAAAAATTTCCCTCTCCCTCTTCAAGCATTTTCTTTTTTTTCATCACATCATTGTGATTGCTACCATTTCTGTACCATCATTAGTTATACACATCATGTAAGGTATGCATTTCTCATTTTCCTTGTCTTTTTTTTGTTTTGATTTGAAAGTAGAAGCAAAAAGGAAAAGTAAGAAAAAGAAAGAAAAGAAGACAAAATAATAAAAGAGATAGAAATAAAATAATAAAAAAGCCGAAAAGAAAAAAATAGAAGACAAAGATCATTTTTGTTTTTTTCTTGTTTTAAAATTTTTTTCTACTTTTAAAATTCTCGAAAAAGTTTGTTTTTTTTTCTTGAAGATTTTTTTTTCTTGTTATTGTTAATTCAAGAAGAAGAATTCTAGTTTTTGTTTCCTTTTCATTGTTTTTTTTTTTCCTTTTTTTGTTTATTTAAGAATAAGAAGATTTTTTGGGTTTTTTTGCCCTACTTTTCCTTTTTTTTCTTTTTTTTTTCCCCTCTATTTTTCCATTATTTTTTGTCTTCAAAATTCTAAAAGATGAATTCTTTTTCTTTTTTTCCCAATTTTTCCAATTTTTCTTTTTAATATAAATCCAGTAGACTATATATGTTCATACCCATGTAATTTTTTGGATTTTAGTTTATATTTTTCAAATTTGGTATATATTAATGTGTATCATGTGTTTGATGCAAACTTTGAATAACTATGAAATACCAATTTGTAACCAATGCCATTCAACTCCAATTGTATCATTATCAACTTTACATTCATCAACATATTATTAAGGTGGTTACAACAACAAGAACTTATCAATGAACACATGACATGGTGGCTAATGAAAATAGGTTTAGAAAGGTGTTTCTTAAGGTTAGAAAGTAGCATGCATATCTTATTTTAGGTTTTTTTGGCATAAACAGTGGCATGGAATTCATCTTTTCCATTTTTTGGACATTTTTAAAAGTTTTGATATATGTGATACTTGCATCAATACATAAAAGTTTTGTGTTATTGCAATTGTAACTTCACATTTGTATTATGTTTACATGCTTTGAATGTGAGCATTGCATTAATACTTTGTTGAAATTTTCATTAAAAACATGAGTTTGAAACATATTACAATGTTGCATTATTGCATTAAAAGAATTTCAAAAACATAAAATTCAATATGAAATATTTGCATAAAGGTCGCAAAATAAACATTAATTTTGTTAAAATGATTTTGCAATACCCACATTTTAAGCATAAAATGTTGACTGATTTTTTGGATGGTTTGTGTATATACCCAAATATTGGGCATAAAATATGCATGTTCAATGAAAAAATGATGACGATAAAAAAATAGAAAATAAGAATAAATAAACTAATAAAGAAAAAAAAAAAAAAAAAAATTTAGAACAAAAAAAAGAAAAATAAATTAAAAGGGAAAAAAGTAAAAGAAATTAGAAAAAACAATTTAAAAGAAAAAAAACATAAAAAAATTTCAAAAAGAAAAAAATCCAAAAGAAAAAAAGTGTTTGCAATTTGGTCACAAAATATGTAATAATTATTGAGGTGTATTGTATTTGAAATGACATTGTTTTCATATGTGGGTATTGTATTTTTTTTATTGAATTTTCAACCACTTCAACTTTTAACAATAACAACCAAAATATACAATACCTATGTGTGAGTTACAAAAGTTGATCAAATGTGCAATACCCGCATTTATGGTTACCATTTATTGACATCAAGGGGTCAAATATGATTAAAATGGTTGTTAGTTCATTTAGTGCAATACCTTCACATTTTGTATATCATACATTAGCAAACATTAACATCGTGTAAATGATAAGTAGGTACATGAATGGGGGTGGGTAGGTAAGTAAATAAATATGTAGGTAGGTTGGTGGTTAAGTAGGTAGGTATGTACACAAATAAAAAACAAGTTAGGTCAAATAATGTAATTATGTCAACAAGATGGTTAGGTCAATAAGGTAGCCAAAAGTTTTGTTAAAAGATTTTGTTGAAAAAATAGTCTTTAAGTTAATTCAAGAAAATATAAATGTTTTTTTTAAAAGATAAAAATTTAACCAAGAAAAGATAAAGTTTTTGCCAACTAGTAGAAGTTTAGCCATGAAGAGATGGAAGTTTTGTCAAAAAGTATAGGTTTAGCCAAGAAGAATTTTTAAAATTTCCAATTTGTAGAAGCTTAACCGATAAAAGATTGAAGTTTTACTAAGCGGTAAAAGTTTAACCCAAAAAAGATAAAGGTTTTGCCAAGAGGTAGAGGTTTAACCAGGAAGAATTTAAAGTTTTTTCAAGTGGTAAAGGTTTAGGCAAGAAAATATAAAGGTTTTGTTGAAAGGTAAAAATTTAACTAAAAAAAGGTTAAGGTTTTGCCAAGAGGTTAAGGTTTAATAAAAAATAAAAATAACTTTTGCCAACGTGTAATGGTTTAACCATGAAGAGATGGAGGTTTTATCAAGAAATATGGGTTTAACGAAGAAAAATTAGATTTTTTTCCAAAAGGTAGAGGTTTAACTAAAACTATATATAGGTAAAAGTTTTGCTAAGAAATAGACATTTAACTAAAAAGATATAAAGATTTTGTTAACATGTAAATGTTTAGCTTTGAAGAGACGGAGGTTTAACTAAGAAAAGTTAAAAGTTGTGCCAAAAAGAAAAGGTTTAGGTAAGAGATATAGGTTTAGCCAAAAAAAGTTAAAAGTTATGCAAGAAAAAGAGATTTAGGCAAGAGAGATATAGGTTTAGCCAAGCAAAGATAATAGTTGTGCCAAAAGAAAAAGGTTTAGCCAAAAAGAGTTAGAAGTTGTGCCAAAAAGCAAAAGTTTAGCCAAGAAATATAGGTTTAGCCATGAAAAAATAGAAGGTAGGTAAGTGAGGGGTTAGTAGGTATAGCCAAAATGCAGGTCAATGATGTAGCTAGGTCAGTAGGGTAGTTAGGGAACTAGGGTGATTAGGTTGGAGGGTAGTATGGTCAGGGTTGAGAAAAAAACACCCCACCAATAAAAAGGGTCAAAGTTCAGGAGCCCAACAAGGTTGATTGTGGCACAATGTTGGGTTAACACAAGGTCAGGAACTGGATGAAAAAACGTAACCCATCCTATGGACAGAACGGCCAACTGGTGCACTGGTGGGTGCTGGTTCACTCTGGCCCTCTAGGAGGGCCCTGATAACATGTGCACTTTTTCAGGCCCCAAGTGGTTTCACAGTATTTTTCTGCAAATCTTCATCCAAAAGTAGTGTAGAGGGCCATTTTACGGCTAGATTTGGGCATGCTCTTAGAATAAAATTAGACCAATGTGCTTGTACCTCACCTCCAATTAACCCTTTTGGTGTCAAATGATTGTGTATCTGAACTGAAATTAATTTTTCAAACTTCTGTTCTTTCAAGCATGACCCATTGTTTGATTCCATGGTATTTCATATAAAAGAAAGGTTTCCAACTCTTGTTGTTTGAATTTTTGTCTATTTCCTGTAATATTATTATAAACAAAACACTTTCATAGGTTGCTCCTTGCTCTCACTGAGTCCAGATCCTTTGAATGTTTAGGCTTAAGAAAACATTTGCCTTCTACTATGGAATACCAAAAGGGCCATACTTTTATCATACCCTTGAGTCAAGGAATATTTCACCAGGGTAGTAGACCCAGTAGCATGGGGTAGATTCTCTTTTTTTCCTAGAGCCCATGATTTCAAAGCCCCTAGAACAGGGTTTATGATTTAAGATTTCGAGCACAAGGTTTTGGCATTTTGACCCCATATAAGTCAAGTATGAGGTAGACAAGCATTGGGAGCAGTGGCCTATGCAAGATATAATTTTATATTGACCGTATAAACATATAATGAGTTGTATTTTTTTGCCTTTCATAATTTGCCCCATTTTGTTGGGAACTTTGCAAAGGAACACATGAAATTTTTGTAATGGGTTTTTCTACATTGGAAAAAAGGTGGAGTGAAGCTAAAACTCGCACAGTGAAAATGATTTCATTTGGCATTCATAGCTTCTCAATAGTTTGAAACCATTGGAAGAGTATGTGTCCATGTGAAGTGCTGACTGGAGGGTGGACAATTACAGAGAGTGAAGCAAGGTTATTAGTTTCACCCCACCTTTTTTCTCCAATATATAAAACCCATTATAAAATTTTCATTTGTTCTCTTGCAAAGTTCCCAACCAAATGGACAGACCATGAAATATAAAGAATATGATTCATATATACTAGTGTGGCCTGTGGCGTTGGCCCAAGTGTTATCACGTCCTCAACTGATTTTTCCTTCCAAAACCTGGTTTTTTTTTTTTTTTAATTTGAATTTTCAGTGGCAGAAATCACTTAAAAATCAATATCTCCCACATTCTGAATCCAAATCTTACTTAATAAATTCCATTGAATCCTGCTCATCAATATCTTTCCAAGAACACCAAAGGCACCTTCCAATTCCTTTGAAAATTTCAGCTATGATTTAATTTAATTTTCAGTGAAGAAATCATTCAATATTCAAGAACTTTTGCACCACAAGTTCAAATGTCATGGAACCAAGCCCATGCACCCCTCCTCTTTGAAAGCTTTCCAAAGACACCAAGAACACAATGTGAAGCATCCTGGTTCCATGGATCTTATAACTACAAAACAAAACAAACTACCTTCCTTCATAGATAGATGTTTATGCAGTTCGTATAGCATTATAGCTTGCACCGAGAACTAATCCCACGCTTGTCTACCCCATGCCCCCAACTTCCATGGGGTAGAAACCTTTTACTCAGAATCAGAAAACCAGTGCTTGAAATCAAAAACTCCATACTAAGGGCTTTGAAATTGCAGGTGCTAAGCCATGCTACCCCATGCTAATGGAATTTAGCTAGGCTAATGAGATATTGCCTGAGGCAAGGATATGGTGAAAGTATGACCCTTTTGGTATTCTACATAAGGGCCAAGGGCAGGGAACATTCCGAGAATGGAACCCCAGACTCAGGTACTGCCAAAAGCTTTTTAGTAGACATGCCCCCACTCCAGGGCCTTACCATACATGAGGGACCCTTTCTCTACCAACTCAGCCCCTCTGATCTTTCAACCGTCTCATGTTCTGATACTTGTTATTGTTGCTGAAACTCTTATGACTATCTAGGCCACCCAGTTCATTCACTTGAAGTATGAGACAATAAGTCATGAGATGACTCCAATTTGCAGTCTCTCTCTTCATACCCCTACCGAGGGAGGGTACTTGAGACAATACTTTCATACTGTGATAAAGCACTCTGAGCTTACCTGGAGGGTGTCTCATACCTGTGAAAATCCCTCCTAGAAAAGTGGAGAGATCTCATGTCTAATAGGTATTAAGGAGTGGGATGTAAGCGAGTGGTGTAAGGTCCCTCTTGCTAATAAATAGTAGGTGTAAAATGCCTCCCACTTCATGATCTACCTATGTTCAGGCTGATGGTAAGGTTTACCTTGTGCTTTAAATTGGGGAAATTCCATGGGTGGTGATGGCCAGGTGAATCAGCACCCATGCAGGCACCTTTACCTTTTTGTGTGAGGCCTCTTAGTGGCCATATTAAGCCCCAAAAATGTTTGATTTGAACTCAGAGAGTCTGAATTAGTCTAAACACAGGATATTTGTTATATTAAGAAATCGATTAAATGGATTTCGGGATTTTCACCATGGTACCAATGTGAGTGCTAGTTCACCCAAGGCAGTGGTGACATGCCCAAAATGGGGGTTTGAAGTCTGAATTTTGGCTACCACCAGGACTTAGGCGCCATATTTTGGGACTTGCTGGGCCCTACACATGTTTTTGGGCTTTACCCTCCACATAGAACTCCAGCTCACATAACCTCCACAACTATCTATATATTAAGGCCCGCTTTACTCTAGGAGTCAGGGCTGATGTTCATTCCAAATCAAGCATTCCTATTGGTGCAAAAGTTGAAATCAGCCCGCAAGGGCTTTACACTAGGAGTCAAGGCTGAAATAGAAAAAATATTTTCAATCTGCCCCAAATTACTAATAAATGCTGAACTTCATGGCCTTCTATTGGCCCCAAGGCTGAAAAAGGATACCATCAAATTTGTGAAGCCAATTTGTAACCCTTGGGGCCAATGTTCCAACATTTATTAATATCATGACATCAATGTTCTAGCATTTATTAGTAACTTGGGGCCAAATATCAAGCCAAAACTGCTCAAAATTGGCCCCAAGTTATTTTGGCCCCAACTCCTAGTGTGAAGCAGGCCTAAGATTGGTGTTTGTTTTGTTTGAATATAATAGTGCAATAACCTTCCCAAATTGTGTCAGCCTTTATCCTGTTACAATTTCCACAATTGGAAAGCCCTCGATAAAGAAAAGAAAACCTTGTATATAAAAATCAAGGACAAGAACCCATCCATCAAAAGTACAAGGCAAATGAAAGCACAAGTAGACCCCAAAAAAAAAAAAAAAAAAAAAAAAAAAAAAAAAAAAAAAAAAAAAAAAAACCAAAAAAAAAAAAAAAAAAAAAAAAAAAAAAAAAAAAAAAAA
>Ga0116227_10016390_pt1 | contig 10649 bp, 12 predicted proteins | sample S1TSphgellanicum_FD_89693 | JGI IMG/M metagenome (GOLD analysis project Ga0116227, IMG submission 89693) | Host-associated microbial communities from peat moss isolated from Minnesota, USA - S1T2_Fb - Sphagnum magellanicum MG | ecosystem: Host-associated > Plants > Peat moss > Unclassified...
ATTCTGTTAAAACTATCGAAGTTGATTTCCGGATCTTTATTTTTTACCATTTCCATTCTTACAGATTCCTTGTCGCCTCGGAAATTGATCCTTGTCGATTTTCTTGCATCGGGTTTTATCGTTTCGGAAAAGGCATTTGCAAGCGTCATTTTCTTAGTAAAGCTAAATCTATAATCTCCCTTATCATCTTCCAGTTTTAAAATCAATCCCGGAAGTCCTCCAAATTTATATGGTCCGTCGGAGATTTTAATTTCCGGAGCAAACCAAGCTGTCCAGATTCTACCTCCAAAAGTCATTGTTGCTTTTTGAACTTTATATCCGTTGAAATCAGAAACCTGGGTAGAGATTTCCCAATTCATTTTTCGGTCTTCCGGATAATAAATTTGTTTTGAACCAATGCTTTCAACAAAATTCACAGATTTATCTTCCCCATTTTTCGTGATGAAATAATCAAAGAATGTAGGTTGGATTGATTTTCCATTTGGCAATTTTGGAAATTCGGATTTATCTTTTTTTGATTTTTTAATTTCAGTGATTCCTTGTTGTCTCAGAACTGTCGTTAAGGAATCTCTCAGTAATTTACTTTCACTAATGAATAATGATTGGTTATTTTTAATGTCCAAAAAAGTGTTTTCAACCTTCATATTTACAAGATTGATAGTATCCGGATTCACTTCAGTCTGATAAATATATCTTTCGGTTTGGCTAAATAATTCTCCATAAAAAGAAAATAAAATCACCAAAATAAATAGCTTCTTCATAATTTAAAACTGATTGTTTGATTAACAAAATCAAGCAAAGTTAATTATTAGAACTATGAGAATAAATATTTGTTCATTTTTTGATAACAATTTAACATTAACAAACTGTTTTTCATTACTAAAGGAATGTCAGGCTATATTGGAAAATCATCAAAATAGATGTCATCGATTTGAGATTGCGGAAATTAGTTCGTACTTTTGTAGACTAAAATCAGTCTAAATAAAAACAATGATACAAGTAAGCGATCAGGCAAAATCCAAAGCGGCTCAGCTGATGTCCGAAGAAGGCTTCAACCCTGAGACTGACTATATAAGAGTAGGCGTAAAAAGTGGCGGTTGTTCCGGACTAGAATACGTCTTGAAGTTTGATAATATAAAAAATGAAACCGATACGATCTTCGAAGATAATGGTGTAAGAGTCATTATTGAGAAAAAATCCATCCTTTATCTTGCAGGAACTGTTCTGGAATATTCAGGCGGATTGAACGGGAAAGGTTTTATTTTTAACAATCCAAATGCTGCAAGAACTTGCGGTTGCGGAGAGAGTTTCAGTCTTTAAAAAATTAGAAACTTTGAAGACATTTGCTTTATTAAGTCATTGAACTTAAAAAGAAATAATATTTAAAAATCTTAACGCGCTTTGCGTTAAAAATATAATGGCAAAATATACAGAGGACGATTTAAGGGAAGACCTTAAAACTAAAGAATATGAGGCGGGCTTTTATACCGATATCGAGTATGATGATTTCCCGACTGGACTGAATGAAGACATCGTTCGTGCTATTTCTGCAAAGAAAGAAGAGCCGGAATGGATGACGGAATGGCGTTTGGAATCTTTCCGAATCTGGCAGAAAATGACAGAACCGGATTGGGCCAACATCAAATATGAAAAACCTGATTTCCAAGCGATAAGATATTACGCTGCTCCAACTAAAAAGCCGGAATTGGCAAGCTTAGATGAAGTTGATCCAGAGCTTTTGGCAACTTTTGCCAAACTGGGAATCAACATCGAAGAGCAGAAAAGACTTTCAAATGTTGCAGTTGACATCGTGATGGATTCTGTGTCTGTGAAAACGACTTTCCAGGCGACTTTGTTGGAGAAAGGTGTGATCTTCTGTTCAATTTCAGAAGCTATTAAAAACCATCCAGATTTAGTCAAAAAATATCTTGGAAAAGTAGTTCCGAGAGGTGATAACTTCTACGCAGCACTTAACTCCGCGGTTTTCTCTGACGGAAGTTTCTGCTACATTCCAAAAGGTGTAAGATGCCCAATGGAATTGTCCACTTATTTCCGAATCAATCAGTCAGGAACCGGACAGTTCGAAAGAACTTTGGTCATTGCTGATGCAGGAAGCTATGTTTCATATCTAGAAGGTTGTACTGCACCATCAAGAGACGAAAATCAGCTTCATGCCGCAGTTGTAGAACTGATTGCGATGGATGACGCCGAAATCAAATATTCCACCGTTCAGAACTGGTATCCAGGAAATGCTGAAGGAAAAGGAGGTGTTTTCAATTTCGTGACTAAAAGAGGACTTTGTGAAAACAGAGCCAAAATCTCGTGGACGCAAGTAGAAACTGGTTCTGCTGTGACCTGGAAATATCCATCTTGTATCCTGAAAGGTGATAACTCAATCGGCGAATTTTATTCGATTGCCGTAACGAATAATCACCAATACGCTGATACAGGAACTAAGATGATTCACATCGGAAAGAATTCGAGATCGACAATTATTTCGAAAGGAATCTCTGCTGGAAAATCTCAGAATTCATACAGAGGTTTGGTAAAAGTAATGCCATCTGCAAAAGGAGCGCGTAACTTCTCCCAATGTGATTCACTTTTGATGGGAAATGAATGTGGTGCACACACTTTCCCTTACATCGAGATTAAAGATCCTACAGCACAGTTGGAACACGAGGCAACAACTTCGAAGATTGGTGAAGACCAGATTTTCTATTGCAACCAAAGAGGAATCGATACAGAAAGAGCAATTGCGTTGATTGTGAATGGATTCAGTAAAGAAGTTTTGAACAAGCTTCCAATGGAATTTGCGATTGAAGCTCAAAAATTATTGGAAATTTCACTAGAAGGTTCAGTAGGATAATTAGAAGTAATGAAAAAGTTTTTATATCTATTTTTCGTCATATTATTTACCAGCGTTTCGGCTCAGGAAAAAAAAGAATTTCAGCTTTCGAGCCATATTCTTGATATTACTGTTGGCCAGCCGGTCGAGAAAGTAGATGTTCAGTTGGAAAGTTGATGAAACTACAAAACAATGGGTTTCATTAGGCAAAAAGCAAACGGACAAGAATGGTAGAATCGTAGATTTTTTACCTTATTCCAAAAACTTAAAAAGTAATTACGGAAAATATAAACTGATATTCTTAACGGAAGATTATTTTAAAAATAAAAAAGTAGAAAGCTTCTATCCATTTATTGAAGTCGTATTCCAGATTAATGATGACAAGCACTATCACGTGCCAATCACATTATCACCATTTGGATATTCAACTTACAGAGGAAGCTAATATAATTGACAAAAAGAAAAGTAAACTAAAGAATGTTACAAATCAATAACTTACACGCCAAAATTGAAGATGGCGCAGAAATATTAAAAGGAATCAATCTTGAGATCAAACCAGGTGAGGTTCACGCAATTATGGGACCGAATGGTGCTGGAAAATCTACGCTTTCATCTGTGATCGCAGGGAAAGAGGATTATGAAGTAACTGAAGGAAACATCCTTTTCGAAGGAGAAGATATCGGTGAAGATGCTCCTGAAGAAAGAGCGCACAAGGGGATTTTCCTTTCGTTCCAATATCCGGTTGAGATTCCTGGCGTTTCTGTTACCAACTTCATCAAAGCAGCGCTTAATGAAACCAGAAAAGCAAATGGCCTTGAAGATATGGGCGCAAAAGAAATGCTTGGCCTGATCCGTGAAAAATCTGAGCAACTGGGCATCAAAAAAGATTTTCTTTCCAGATCTCTTAACGAAGGTTTTTCCGGAGGTGAGAAGAAAAGAAATGAGATCTTCCAAATGATGATGCTGAATCCAAAATTAGCAATTCTTGACGAAACGGATTCCGGACTTGATATCGATGCTTTGAGAATCGTTGCAGATGGTGTAAACAAATTCAAGAATGAAGGCAATGCAGTTCTTTTGATCACGCATTACCAAAGACTTTTGAATTACATTCAGCCAGATTTCGTACACGTTTTAGCAGACGGAAAAATTATTAAAACAGGAGATAAATCTCTAGCACTTGAATTAGAAGAAAAAGGTTACGACTGGTTGTTGAATTAATCAAATGGACAAAGTAAATTTATCTGAAAAATTTCAGTTGTTTTCTGAATATTGGGCGCCAAAAATTGTAGGAGAACTTAATGGTCAACAAGTAAAACTTGCAAAATTTAAGGGAGAATTTGTTTGGCATAAACACGACAATGAAGACGAAATGTTTTTTATTGCAGATGGAACTTTGAAAATTGAATTTCGGGACAAAACCGTAACACTTAACAAAGGTGAATTTCTAATTATTCCCAAAGGAATAGAATATAAACCTGTTGCAGAAAACGAAGTTTTGGTAATGTTGTTTGAACCTGCAACAACGCTCAATACAGGCGATACAGAAAACGACTTAACCAAACATCAATTGAATTGGATATAAATAAAAAATGAGTTTAGAAGAACAAATTATAAATAACCATTCCTTTTTTTTAGAAACTCTTCGTCATTCTTTTCTGAACGAAGATAGAAAAACTGCTCTTCAGAACTTTGAAGCGAAAGGTTTTCCGACTAAAAAAGACGAAGAATACAAATACACAAACCTGAAAGAGATCACGGAAAAGGAATATAACTTTTTCCCGACAGAAGAGCATAACATCTCTAGAGAGCAATTGGATGCGCTTCATTTGGGCGAGGAAAACTTTGACCGGATTGTTTTTATCAATGGAAAACTTCACAAAGAATTTTCTAAAATCTCAATTGGAAATGCTGAGTTCCTTTCTTTCAATTATGCATTGAATGACTCGGCTTACAAAGAGGTTTTTGATAAGTATTTCAATACGATTGCCAGCAAAGATCTGGCTTTTACAAATTTGAATTCTGCATATTGCAAATTCGGGTTCTTCTTGAGAGTTCCGAAAAATGTAGTGATTGAGAAACCGATTCACGTTTTCTATCTTTCTCAAAATCAGGAAGAAAACACTTTCTACAACACAAGAAATCTCTTGATCGTAGAAGAAGGTGCAAAAGTGGAAATTATCGAAAGCCATCACAACCTGGACGAATCTTTCGTTCTAACCAATTCAGTGACAGAGATTTTCACTTATCAAAATGCAAAAACCGATTGGCATAAACTGCAGAATGACAACGACACTTCTTACCTCGTGGATCACACATTTGCGAAACAGGAAAGAGACAGTTTGACGACGGTGAACACCTTCACTTTCGGAGGAAAACTGGTTCGTAACAATCTGGATTTCATACACAACGGTGAGAATATCAATTCGTTTATGAACGGGATCACGATCATCGGGAAAGACCAATTGGTAGATCATCACACAGCAGTTCATCACAATACCCCAAATTGTGAATCTTACCAAAATTATAAAGGAATCTATAAAGATAAATCGCACGGTGTTTTCAACGGGAAAGTTTTCGTGAACAAGGTTGCTCAGAAAACCAATGCCTATCAGCAGAACAACAACATTCTTCTGGACGAAGGCGCAAGCATAGATACAAAACCTCAGCTTGAGATTTTCGCAGACGATGTCAAATGTTCGCACGGTTGTACCGTTGGACAGCTGAATGAAGATGCAATGTTCTACCTGAGAGCAAGAGGAATTTCCAAAAAAGAAGCCAGAGCATTATTACTTTTCGCTTTTGCTAATGACGCAATGCAAAATATTGATATCGAAGCATTAAAGGCTAAAGTTTCCAAACTTCTTGCAGAAAAACTGGAAGTCCAGATGGAATTTTAAAACTTAAAACAATAAATAATATAAATCCCGGAATGTTCTGGGATTTTTTATTTTAATATTTGTCGTGAAATTGTAAATTTGAATAATCTCAGGATTTTTATATATTCAAATGAACTACGAAAAATTACAATTCAACCTCGATGCTTACAAAGAGACGGGAGAAATTCTAGACGCTGCAAAATTTCTAATTCACGAATTTGGTCTTGATGATGATAATTTTGCTGGTTTTGGTTTTAGAGAAGAATTAGAAAAGACATCAGTTTTATTGACTGCAAATGGAGAAATCGGAGACATGCAGGAAGTTTTGATTCCAAGAAACTTATTCGATTTTGATTTAGCTCTGGTTCTTAATTTACTAGCTCATGAGATGCTTCATGTTCGTCAAAAATCGTCTAGAATGATGATAATGGACAAGAACGAACGCGAATGGCAAGCCTATTACGAAATGTTATTCCACATCAATTTTCCTCAAATTCCAGAGCTTTCGGATTATTACAAAAAATTCTTCGGAGAAAAAGCTTTGATTTACTATTCGAGAATGGGAGAAGGAAGTGAGCTTCAATTAAAATATTTGGAACAAAAAATTGAGGTTGAAAAACTATTAGAAGATTTAATTAACAAAGAAAAATAAAATGATAAAACCTGAAATAACCTGGCAAGATTTTGAGAAAATTGACATCCGTGTAGGAACCATAGTTTCTGCAACAGATTTCGAAAAAGCCAGAAATCCATCTTACCAGTTAGAAATCGATTTTGGAGATCTGGGAATCCGAAAATCTGCTGCTCAAATTACAGCTTTGTATAAAAAAGAAGAATTGATTGGAAAACAAATCCTTGCAGTCGTGAATTTCCCAAAGAAGCAAATTGCCAATTTCTTCAGCGAATGCCTGGTTATGGGTGTTTATGGTGAAAATAAAGGTGATGTTACACTTTTGACATCAAGCCTGCCTGTGAAGAATGGATTGGAAATTGGGTAAAAAATTTGATTACTTAATATAAGTTTTAATCTCAGACAGGATATCAAAAATTAATTCCATCGGCAAATCTTCGTCCATATCCAAAAGTAGGATTTTGAACCTCTTTCTGCCTTCTGATAAAAGTTCGGGATAATCCAACTGGTCGCCATGGTAAAAACTTAGATAATGTTTCTGATGCTGCCTGCTGTAATAAAAATAGCAGAGCATTTTCTTTTTATATTTCAAAAAAGGAAGTCCAAAACTTAATGTTTCGGTAATCAATTCATCGGATTCCAAAATTTTTTTTCTAAGGAACAGGAGAACACTTCTTGCGGGTTCATCAATCCTATAAAAATATTCCTGAATCGGATTCATTAATCAAAATTCTGTAACTCAACCAATTTTCTGTAAGTTCCGTTTCTTTCCATCAATTCCTGATGAGAGCCTTGCTCTACGATATCGCCTTTTTCCATCACTACGATATGATCTGCTTTTTGGATTGTAGATAATCTGTGAGCAATGATCAGTGATGTTCTGTTTTCCATCATTTTTTCTAAAGCATCCTGCACATATCTTTCGGATTCTGTATCGAGGGCAGAAGTTGCTTCGTCAAGGATCATAATCGGAGGATTTTTAAGCACGGCTCTTGCAATAGAAACCCTTTGTTTTTGTCCGCCGGAAAGTTTGTTTCCATCATCACCGATATTCGTATTATAACTATCAGGCAGGCTTTCTATGAAATCATGAGCATTAGCGATTTTTGCAGCCTCTATAATTTCTTCTCTCGTGGCATTCTCTTTTCCCATGGCAATGTTATTATAAACAGAGTCATTAAAAAGAACAGATTCCTGTGTTACCATTCCTAAAAGAGAGCGATAATCTTTCAGATTAAGGTTTTTAATATTCTCTCCGTCAATTTCTATGCTCCCTTCGGTAACATCGTAGAAACGTGTCAGAAGATTGGCAATTGTTGTTTTTCCACTTCCGCTTTGCCCTACAAGTGCAACAGTTTTCCCTTTTTCGATTTTCAGTTCGAAATTTTTTATAATTGTTCTATCTTGATTATAGTAAAAACCAACATCTTTGAAATTAATATCAGATTTTAAATCACTGATTGGAACCGGATTCGCTACTTCATCTACACGAACATCTGCATCCAGAATTTCCATAACCCTTACTAGAGAAGCTTCTGCCTTCTGAACATTAGAGATCGATGATGAAAGACTTTTAATAGGTGGAAGAATCTGAAAAAATATTCCCAAAAAGACAAGAAAATCTTCTGGGCGGATACTTTGATTTACAATAATTTCTTTTCCTCCATACCAAGTAATTATCAAAAAAGTAACGGCCCCGAGAAACTCACTCGTTGGCGATGCTAATTCTTTCTTTCTTCCCAGACTCACAGAACTATTAATCCATTTTGACATCGAACCTGTAAAACGGTTGCTTAGTAATTTTTCCGCATTGAATATTTTGATGATTTTAGCAGATTTTAAAGTTTCATCAACGATAGAAAAAATATTCCCTAATTCGTTTTGTGCCTCGTGAGAATCTTTTTTCAGGCTTTTCCCAATCAGAGAAATCATTGTACCCATCACTGGTAAAACAATCAAACTAAATAACGTTAATTGTGGACTGAGATAAAACAATGTTACTAAAGTACTTATCAACATAAATGGCGAATTGATAAGATCTACCAAACTACCCAATATATTATTCTCCACTTCGCCTACATCATTCGACATTCTAGACATCATATCGCCTTTTCTTTGTTCCGTAAAAAATGAAACTGGTAGAGCCAAAACCTTATTGTACATCGCACTTCTCAAATCTTTTGTAACACCTACCCTATAAAAAATTAAAAGATAAGCACCAAAATACCGGAAAATGTTTCTCAGCAAAAATGTAAATGCTGTAATGATACAAAGCCACGCCAAGACTGTCAAAGCACCTCTCTGGTTAACTTCTGATTGTATGAAATAATAAGAATATTCTTTAATATATCCGAAAAAATCTGTGATGTCACCATCGTAAACTGGTTTTACCAAATTTGCATCAATTTTTACACTTCCGAACAACATTCCCAAAACTGGTAAAATCGTTCCTAAAGACGCAATTTGAAATAACGAATACAAAATGTTAAAAAATAAACTAGCGTAGATATATTTTTGATGCGGTTTGGCAAATTTTAGAATTCTTCTATATAAATTCATTGAAAAAAATTGAAATGCGAAATTACGGAAAATAAATAGCTTACCTTATGAAGACGTTAGAAATCGTATTTTACTTTATCATTATATTTCGGAGAGAAATTTTTAGTATTCAATGTTTCAATCGTCTTCGCAAAGTTATTGATGATATTTGTTAAATTTTCTGCATTTACAACCTTAATATCATCATTTACTGCGTGATAATGGGTCGCCTTGTTCATATCAACCGTGGAGATAGAATGTGCAATGATTTTCTTTTTTATAAAATTTACGTTATCCGATCTGTAAAAAAGCTGTTCAGTTTTATACGGATCAGGATAAACTTTAAGCCCATTCACGGCATTGACATTGATCAATTCATCAAAATCAGAAAATTCATCACCTGTCATGAAAACTGCATTTTTACCAAATTGAGATTCTGTTGCCAGCATTTCAAAATTGAAAAGAGCTGTTATATTATTAAAAACAGGATTCAGATCTTGGTTTTCGGAGAACACTTTTGAACCGATAAGACCAATTTCTTCAGCATTAAAAGCCATGAAAACCAAAGAAAAATTTGTTTTTTTGTTTTTAAAATAATCCGCAATTCCAATAACAGTAGAAATACCACTTGCATCATCATCTGCTCCGTTGTAGATATTATCTCCGGAATTGGTATTCATCCCTATATGATCAAAATGCCCTGAGAACGCCAAGCTTTTTTCCGATTTTCCTTTCTTAATTCCGCAAACATTATAACCTTTTTGTCCTTTATATTCGAATGGAATCAAATAAGAATCTCCGAAACAATAATCTAAATTATCTTTTTTGAATTCACTTGCAATATATTCAGCAGCCTTATCATTTTCCGGAGTTCCGAATTTTCTGCCTTTCATCTCGTCTGACGCCAAAGTTGAAATAATTTGTACAACTCTTTCTTTAGGGATTTCTTGAGCAAAAGAAAACATTGATTGAGTAATAAAAAGAATAAAGCTTAATTTTTTCATAATACTGATTATTGTATAAAAACAAATGTATGATAGATAAGTCATTGATTATTCGGATTTGTTACCAAATTCTTACAATAATTGCAATAAAAAAACAGCCCCCAAAAAAGGAAGCTGTTCTTACTCAAAAAAATCGTCGTAAAGTTTATCGAAGTCTGTCCACAGATTTTACGAGCCTCTCGTCTTTCTTGATGTAAATATTTGCCAAAAGCAAACATATAATCGCAATTACTGAGAAAATCGGCTCAATACCCTTCTCAGGAAATTGAATTCCTCCGGGTAAGTTTTGTAGCCAATAAATCAAAAAACCAAGCAACAAAGCGTTTATAAAAATGCCGATGTTATTCAGCAAGATTTGTCTTTTTCGGTTTTTGAAACTAAAGATACTTAGCAACCCTAATAATATTAATATAACAGTAAAAATATTGATAATTAAGTTTCCACCTAATATATCAAAATCCTGAGCTGTAAGATTTAGGAATAAAGCACCTAATACAGCTAATAATATCCAGATTGTTTGTATTCTTTGTAACATCTTTTTGAAAAATTCCTTTTTTAAGGGAATAAATTATCCGCAAAAATAAAATAATTTTTGCATAATTCAAAAATTAATGTAGATTTGCATTGTAATCACCTATTAAAAATGATAATCGCCTGATTTTCATTCTTACTTTTACAAAATAAATTTACTTTTTTACGCATTATATGTTTAATATTGAAACGCTAAAGTCAAAATCCGACGAGGAATTGAC
>Ga0116227_10016391_pt1 | contig 10649 bp, 7 predicted proteins | sample S1TSphgellanicum_FD_89693 | JGI IMG/M metagenome (GOLD analysis project Ga0116227, IMG submission 89693) | Host-associated microbial communities from peat moss isolated from Minnesota, USA - S1T2_Fb - Sphagnum magellanicum MG | ecosystem: Host-associated > Plants > Peat moss > Unclassified...
CGGGGCCCCGCTCGAAGTTGCCGAGGCAATCGTGGCGCTCGTCGCGGCGCCTGCCGGATCGCGGCCCCTGCGCACGACGGTTCCCGCCGGCTCGCCGGCCGCTGCAATCAATGCCGCCGCCGCGCCCGTGCAACGCGCGGTGCTGGAGAACTTCGGACTGGGCGCACTGGTAGCGCCGGAGCCGGCGACGGTCTGACGGGTTATCGGCCTAGCGATCGAGCGCCGTCTTCGGACAGCCCTCGATCGCTGACCGCTGCCGGCGACGGCGCCGATACGCATGGCGTTATTAACGATGGCGCGAGAAGAGACGCGGTGTTACCGTTATGTCGGATGCGACCGGCCACGAGCGGGCGGTCGCCTTAAGAAGCCGTCGCCTGACGGCGGCGCATCCATTGGAGACTCACGTGCGGCATCCGCTTCGATTCATTCTCGCTCTGTCGATCGCCGGCGCGACGCTCGGGCAGAGCGGCGCCAGCGCAAAGGTCGGGTCCGCTAACTTCTCGGGCATCGTCGACCACGTCTCGTCGAACAACATCAAGGTCACGGATCCGGTAACCCATCAGTCGCTCGGTTTCATGATCCTGCCAAAATTCGACCGCGTCTTTTCCGGCGACGGCAAAACGACGTATCAGATGAAGGCGATCAGAGCGGGCCAATACGTCAAGGTGTACTACGACCAGCGGCTGTTCGGCGCGCGTCATGCCGACCGGATTCTACTACTGCGGCAAAACAATAGCGTGAAGCGCAGAGAGTAGCGCCCCGAACATGACGGTAGCGCTCGATGCCGTGCGCCGCGCGTCCGCCGGGCGCCACCTCGCTCTCGAAGCGCTACCGGCCCAAGCCCGGATGTTGTGCGATGACTACGCCGTCGCGGAATACGTTCTGGCGCTGCAGCGCTTATACGGATTCTACGAACCGCTTTCCACTGCAACCCCATACGGCGCTCACATTCCCGACGCCGGCTCGCGCCTAACCGGGCGGCTTCAAGCGCTCGCCGAAGACCTCGGCGACCTCGGCGTGACGCCGCTCGCGCTCGAGGGGATCGCCCGCTGCGAGTCACTTCCCGCACTGCGTTCATCCGACCGGGAGCTCGGCTGTGCCTACGTCATTGAAGGATCCACGCTCGGCGGCCGCTACATCTCGAAACACCTTGCGCGCGTCTTCGCCGATCGACCGCGTCCGCTGCCGATGCGTTTCCTCGCCGGCGACGGCAAGCGCATCGGGGAGGACTGGCTCGGTTTCTGCAGCCGGCTCAATTCCGATACGGTCGACGTCGCGGAGGTCTGCGACGGAACGTGCGCGACGTTCGACGCTATGATCGCCTGGCTGTCCGAGTCATGACCGGCTCCGGCGGCCTGCCGACGCGACCATGCTGATCGAACCCAGGCGCCGCCCGTCGATAAGTCGCGCTGCGCCCAAGAACCGATTCACATCCCGGGAAGCATCCAGCCGCACGGTTTGCTCATCGTCCTCGCCGCAGATCATACGATCGCCGTCGTCAGTGAAAATATCGAAGCGATGCTCGGAATTCCGGTCACCGCCGCGCTCGGCGCTCCGTTGGCGCGCGTTATCGGTCCCGCGCAATCGGAGCGGATCGAAGGAGCGATACGGCGCGGGGAGCCGGTCTCAATCCTCAATCCGATGCTCGTCCCGCTCCTATGGGGCGGTGAGGCCGTCGACTTCGAGTGCGTCCTTCACCACTCGGGGGAGTCGATCGTCGTCGAACTCGAGCCGTACGTCGTCCCGCCCGATCCGGGCCGGCTCGATCCGTTCGCGCGCGTCCGTACGCCCGTCGCGCGCATGCAAGCGGCTCCCGACATGTCGATGCTGTTGCAAGGCGCGGCAGCCGACGTGCGCGCGCTCAGCGGTTTCGACCGGGTGATGATCTACCGGTTCGACGAGGACTGGAATGGAGAGGTGCTGGCGGAATCGACGGGCGCGGGGGCTCTGGTCACATATCTTGGGTTACGTTTTCCGGCAACCGACATTCCCGAGCAAGCGCGCCGGCTCTACTTGCGCAACCCGTTACGACTCGTCGTCGACGTGGCGTACGTTCCGGCGTTGCTGCGGCCGCAGGTCGAGGCGAGCACCAATCTTCCGACCGACCTCTCCGGCGCAATCTTGCGCAGCGTCTCGCCGATCCATCTCCAGTATCTGCGTAACATGGGCGTGCAAGCCACGCTGACGATCTCGATCGTGATCGACGGTACCTTATGGGGTCTGGTCGCTTGTCACCATCTGACGCCGCGACGCCTCGACTACGTGACGCGAGCGTCGTGTCAATTCTTCGGTGAGATGCTCGCGTGGCAGATCGGCTCCCGCAACATCGCAAGCGCCCTCCAGAACAAACTCTACGCGAACGCCGTCATCGCGGCGTACGATCGTAGCCTGATCGCACAGCCCAGCCTGGCGGACGGTCTCGTCGGCAACGCGCACGATCTCATGAATCTCTTCGAAGCAACGGGGCTAGCCGTCCAACTCGGCGATGATTTTCGCAGGTTCGGTGAGGCGCCGGTCGACGATGCGACGCTCGCGAAGATCGCAGCCGCGCTTGCGCCGAGCGCGCGAGAGGGAATCGCGGCGAGCGAATCGCTCGCAAAATTCTTGCCGGATTCGCCGCCGCTTCCGGCTTGTGGAACGGGAGCGCTCCTCATCACGCTCTCGGAGCGGTCGGACGAATACCTGTTGTTCTTCCGCCCGGAAATAAGCGAGTCCATCAATTGGGGCGGCGACATTCGCGTGCCCGCCATCGAGCGTGACGGGTCCCTGCGACCGCGGGCCTCGTTCGAACTGTGGAAGGAGGTCGTAAGCGGGCGCAGCATGCGCTGGTCGAATCGAGACGTCGCAAACGCCTCTCGACTTCGAGCCCTGCTGATCGAGCGCTTTCAAAACAGTCAGCGCCGGTCTTCGGACGATCGTCTGCTCTACATCGCCGGACACGACTCGCTCACCGACCTTCCGAACCGCGCATCGCTCCACGAAACGCTGCGAACCCTGATCGAAGAAGCGGAGGCGGATCGCGAAATGCTCGCCGTCCTCTTCGTCGACATCGATCGCTTCAAACTCTTCAACGACGAGTTCGGCCATGCGACCGGCGATGGGATATTGCAAGCTGCCGCGACGCGCATGAAGGCGAGCGTCCGGCACACCGACGTGGTCGCCCGTCTCGGCGGTGATGAGTTCGTGATCGTCGCCCGCCGAATCTTGCACGAGGGCGATGCGGAAGCGCTCGCGCGCAAGGTGCTGGCCGCCGTATCGGCACCGCTAGAAATCGCCGGGCCGAAGAAAATACAATTCACGGTCAGCGTGGGAATCGCGGTGTATCCGCGCGACGCGAAAGATGCCGACGCGCTGCTGCAGCAAGCGGACCTGGCCATGTATCAAGTGAAGCGACGCGGGCGCAACGGGTACCAGACCTTCGATACCACCGATGCGAGCCCCAAGTACGAAACCCTGGCGCTCGAACGGCGCATCGACGAAGGCTTGCGCAATGGCGAATTCGTGCCGTATTACCAGCCGATCGTCGATTTGGACACGGGAAGGCTCGTAGCACTCGAAGCGCTGGCGCGTTGGAATCATCCCGACTTCGGCCTCGTCTTGCCGTCCGGCTTCATCCCGATCGCTGAAGATTCGGAATTAATCGTAACGCTCGGAACCTTCATGCTGGACGCTGCCTGTAAAGCGCTCGTGCAATGGCGCACGCTCGCGGGGCGCGAGAAACTCATCGTCGCCGTAAATCTCTCGGCGCGACAGTTCCGGAAAACCGGTTTCCTCGACATGGTGCGCCGCACGCTCGCTCAAACCGGGCTGCCGGCCGACGGGCTCCACCTCGAACTCACGGAGAGCATGTTAATCGGCGACGACGGTTCGATCGCCACGCTGCAGGCGTTAGCGAGCACCGGCATCGGCATTTCGATCGACGACTTCGGAACGGGATATTCCTCGCTCAGTTACCTGACCCGCCTGCCGGTCGACCTCCTCAAAATCGATCGCTCCTTCGTGAGCACGCTCGCCGATAAGCAGCCGGCAGGCAACGCTGTCGTGCGCGCCATCATCGGGATGGCGCACAGCCTCAACATCACGGTCATTGCCGAAGGTGTGGAAACGGCCGAGCAGCTCGCCGTCCTGCGCGCGGAACGCTGCGACGAAATCCAGGGGCACCTCGTCGCCGAAGCGCTTTCACCAAGCGACGCTACGAAGCTCGTCGAATCCGATCCGCTGAGGGACCTGAGGAACGGGATCTAGTTGAGTCCGCGCAACACGTCGCGGATCGAGCCTTCCAAACGGGGTCCCCAGCCGGCAAAGGCTTCGAGGACCGGCAAGCCCTGCACGAGGCCGGTCGACCTGCGGTCGCCCTCGGTGGCCTCGGCGGGAACCGGTACGATAACTTTAATTTCTTTTTCCACGGGAACTGGATCGTTTCTGTAATCAACGCTACGGGGCGACTCTCGCACCGTTCCACTATCGTATCGCGAAAACCTAAACTTACGTACGACTTAGTCGGCAGCCGGCGCCGCGCCGGCGATTTCCAGCACGACTTTGCCGCGCGCTCCGGCGGCTACGGAGCGGTAGCCGTCGCGGCTCTTCTCAAGCTCGTATCGCTCGACGATGCGAGGCGGCCGTAACGCACCGCTTTCAAATCCCGGCCGCAAACGTTCGAGAATGCGCGCGGCCCCGGCGGAATGGATCGCCCGCGAGTCGACTCCGACTAAATGTAAACTCTTGTGATAGAAATCGAGAATGTCGAAACTCACCCGCCGTTCGCCCGCCGAAGCAATGATCGCATAGCGGCCGAAGTGAGCGAGCGAAGCGAGATTCGTTTCGAAGAGCGGTGCGCCGACGGTATCGAACACGGCGTCGGCACCGCGGCCGCCGGTGGCGCGATGCACCGCCGCGGGCACGTCGTCGTCCGCGAGCAACGTAATGTCGGGCCGAAGCGCCGGGGGAACGTCGGCGCTTGGCGGTCGCCGGTCGACGCCGAGCGTCCGGGCGCCCATCCAACGCGCGAGTTGCACGACCGACGACCCGACACCGCCCGAGGCGCCCGTGACGAGCAACGTCTCCCCGGCGCTCAACGACAGCGCGTCGTGCACTCCCGCCCACGCGGTAACGAAATTGACGCCGCACGCGGCCGCTTCCGCAAATGTGAGATTGGCCGGCTTGCGCGCAACCCCGTCGACGGGCAAAGCGACGAATTCGGCGTGCGAGCCGTCGCGTTCGAACCCGACTTCGCCGCCGGCGCCCCAAACCTCGGCGCCGAGCAGTTCCGGCGGCCCTTCGACCACGACACCCGAAAAATCCCGACCCGGCACGCGCGGCAGCGTCGTTCCCTCCATCTTGCCCGCGACGTTCTTCACGTCGCTCGGATTGATGGACGCGGCCCGAACCGCGACGAGAATTTCCCCCGCGCGCGGAACGGGCCGCGGCACGTCGGCAGCCTCGAGCGCTTCGAGACCGCCGAAGCGTCGAAACAGCAACGCGCGCATTGCGAGCGCCGCTATTTCGGCAGCGCCGGCATCTCCGGAAACTTCGGCAGTCCCGTCGTGAAGGTCAGTTCGCCCGTTCGTTCGTCGTAGTCCACGTATACGCGGTCGCCGTCACGAACGTCGCCGCCGAGAATCTTGCGGCCGAGCGGCGTTTCGAGTTCGCGTTGCACGGCCCGTTTGATCGGGCGGGCCCCGTAGACGGGATCGTAACCGACCTTCACGAGATGGCGCACCGCGCCGTCCGCGATATCGAGTTCGATGCGCCGGTCGACCAGCCGCGCGCGCAAACGATCGAGTTGCAGCCGCACGATCCGCTCGAGCTGTACTTCCTTGAGCGCTTGGAAGACGACGATCTCGTCGACGCGATTGAGGAACTCCGGCCGAAAATGGCGCCGCAGTTCGTCGAGCACCGTCGCGCGCATGACGGCGTATTCCGCACCGCTGCCCGCGCCCGACGCATCGAGGATGCGATTGCTGCCGATGTTCGAAGTCATGATGAGAATCGTGTTTTTGAAATCGACCGTGCGGCCCTGACCGTCGGTCAAGCGGCCGTCATCGAGAATCTGCAAGAACACGTTGAACACGTCGGGCGAAGCCTTCTCGATCTCATCGAAAAGCACGACGGAGAAGGGCCGGCGCCGCACCGCCTCCGTGAGCTGGCCGCCTTCGTCGTATCCGACGTACCCCGGCGGCGCGCCGATGAGGCGCGAGACCGAATGTTTCTCGCCGTATTCCGACATGTCGATGCGCACCATCGCGCGCTCGTCGTCGAAGAGATAGCTCGCAAGCGCCCGCGCCAGCTCCGTCTTCCCGACGCCCGTGGGCCCGAGGAAGATGAACGAGCCGATCGGCCGATTGGGATCGGAAAGACCGCTGCGCGCGCGAATGACGGCTTCGGCAACCGCTTTGACGGCTTCATCCTGGCCGATCACGCGTTCGTGCAACTCGTCCTCGAGACGCAACAGTTTGCGCATCTCGCCTTCGAGCAGTTTCGAAACGGGTACGCCGGTCCAGCGGCTCACGACGTCGGCCACGTCCTCTTCGGTCACTTCTTCTTTGACCAGCCGCGATTGGCCCTCGCCGCCGATCTTGGCTTCGTCGGCCGCGAGGCGCCGCTCGAGTTCGGCGAGTTTGCCGTAACGCAATTCCGCGGCGCGATTGAGGTCGTACTGGCGCTCCGCCTGTTCGATCTCGACGCGCGTCTGGTCGATCTGCCCACGGAGTTCGCGCAGCCGCTGCACGGCATCTTTCTCCGATTGCCAGCGGGCCGAGATTCCGTCGGTCGTCGAGCGCAATTCGGCGATCTCGTGTTCGATGCGGCCCAGCCGCTGCTTGGAGGCGTCGTCCTCCTCTTTCTTGAGCGCCTCGCGTTCGATCTCGAGTTGCATGATGCGACGCGAAGCTTCGTCGAGTTCCTGCGGCATCGAATCGATCTCGGTGCGCAATTTTGCCGCCGCTTCGTCGACTAGATCGATGGCCTTGTCGGGCAAAAACCGATCGGCGATGTAGCGGTTCGAAAGCGTCGCGGCGGCGACGAGCGCCGAATCCTTGATGCGAACGCCGTGATGGACTTCGTAGCGGTCGCGCAGGCCGCGCAAGATCGAAATCGTATCTTCAACGTTGGGCTGGTCGACGAAGACCGGTTGAAACCGGCGTTCGAGGGCGGCATCTTTTTCGATGTACTTCCGGTACTCATCGAGCGTCGTCGCGCCGATGAGATGCAGTTCGCCGCGGGCCAACATCGGCTTGAGCAGATTGCCGGCATCCATCGAGCCTTCCGCTTTGCCCGCACCGACGACGTTGTGCAACTCGTCGATGAAGAGCAGCACGGAGCCCTCGGCCGAAGCGACGTCTTTGAGAACCGCTTTGAGCCGCTCTTCGAATTCTCCGCGAAACTTCGCGCCCGCGATCAGCGCGCCCATGTCGAGCGTGATGATGCGCTTATTTTTGAGCGATTCCGGCACGTCGCCGCGGACGATGCGCTGGGCCAATCCCTCGACGATCGCCGTCTTGCCGACGCCGGGTTCGCCGATGAGCACGGGATTGTTTTTCGTGCGCCGCGAGAGCACTTGCACGACGCGACGGATCTCGTCGTCGCGACCGATCACCGGGTCGAGTTTTCCCTGCTCCGCGGCCTGCGTGAGGTCGGTTCCGAAACGCTGCAGCGAGGCGTACGTCCCTTCGGGATTCTGCGACGTCACGCGCTGATTGCCGCGCACTTCGCGCAGGGCCCGCAGCATCGCGTCGCGCGTAACGCCCGCGCCGCGCAACAGTTTGCCGGCGGCGCCCGAGTCCTCGATGAGCGCGAGCAGAAGGTGCTCGACCGAAACGTATTCGTCGGTCAATTTGGCGGCTTCGTCACCGGCCTGCACGAGAACCCGGCTCGCGCGGCCCCCGAATTGGGGCTGCACGTCGGCTGAAGCCGAGAGCCGGGGCAGCCCGGCAACGGCTTCGCCGGCACTGCGCGCGAATGCCGGAACGTCGACCCCGGCGCGCAAGAGCAGCGCGGGAACCAAGCCCTCGGCCTGTTCCAGTAAAGCGATGAGGAGATGTTCGGGTTCGACGGTCGGATTGTGCTCCCGAAGTGCGCGGCTGAAGGCATCGCTCAGAGCCTCGCGCACACGTTCCGTCATTTTTTCGGCATTCATGCTCTCATCTTAAACCGGTAGCAGGCCAAAAGCGTTGCGGCGGACGACCGCGAACGCTTCCGCATGGAGCTCGCCGAACGTCGCGTGCCGGCCGCCCCCCCGGCGATCCGGGAGGGGGCTTTCCATGCTTACTTCGTGTTCGACGTGGCCGACACGATCGAAGTCGGGCAGTTGGCGAGCGTCGGCGGCGAAGGCGTGGCACGCGCGCCCCTGACGCTGCGGCCGGAAGCCTCGTCGGGGTTCATCGAATTCGAGACCCAGCCGGTCGTGGCGCGCATCGCCCCGGGGCCGAGCGGCCTCGCGGTCCGCGCGAAGATTTTCGATTACGGCGTCGTCTCGATCCGGCTCACCATGCCGTTCTCCGGGAGTTGGTCCGCGTATGCCGCACTGACGCGTCGCCTTCGCGCCGACGACGAATTGCCACGCTTAGCGCGCGCCACGCTCGACGGCGTGCTCCGCGAAATCGCCGCGCTTCTGAACGAGCCGCACGAACCGCTCGTCGAGGATTATTTCGTTTTCGAGGTCGAATCGTTCGTGGCGCCCGTCGGCGGCGCGAAGCTGCTCGGCGATTGCGGCGATGCGCTCGCAAGCCTCGTGCTCTGCGAGGAGCGTCGGCTGACGCCGACGGAGGCGCTCGAAGCGCTGCGCATCAACTTCGCCTACTTCGACGACGATCTGGCGATCGTGCAATGGGACACGGCCTTCGTCTTCGACCGTCGCGACGGCGCGCAGGCGACGCTCGACATCCTGGAATTCGCGAACACGCAGCTCGTCGAACTGCGAACCTACGATAAGCTGCTCGACGCGGAACTCGACACGATCTACGCACTCGACCCCAAGCGTCCGACGCGACGCTTCGGTCGCAAGCGCGCGCAAGACTCGGCGGACCGGCTTCGCTACCTGATCGTCGACATCGCCGAACTGACCGACCGGTCCTCGAACGCGCTAAAGATTATCGGCGATGCCTACTACGCGCGCATGTACCGCGGGGCCGCCGGGCGCCTCGGCCTCAAGGATTGGCAAAAGCAGATCGATTCGAAAGTCGAAACGGTCAACGAGATGTACCGGTTCTTTACCGATCAGGCGCAAGCGTCGCGCAGCGAATTTCTCGAGATCGTCGTCATTCTGCTCATCGCGCTCGAAATCGTCATCGGGGTGCTCGCGCTTCGTCACTAGCGAACGAGGGCCCGCGCTGATCGCCTACTTTGGCTTTTTTTGGTCCGCGAGCGACTGCTCGACTTCGGGCAGGACGCGGACCCTCGTCGCGGCTTCGCCGTCGGGCGACTGCATTGCATCGTACAGATCCACGGCCATCTGCATGTTGAGCCACATTTGGACGCTCGTGCCGACCGCGTTGCCGATGCGCAACGCCAGGCTCGGCGAAAGGTCGCGGTCACCGCGAACGAACGCATCGATCTCCGTCACGGGAACGCCGACGTGGCTCGCAAACCGTTCCGACGATACGCGCAGCGGTCCCAGAAACTCTTGCTGGAGCATGACCCCGGGATGGATCGGGCGACGAAATTTACGGTTGGGGACGACCTTGTCATTCACGACATCAGAAGTTCGACACGCCGGGCACCATCTCGTTCTAAGGCCCGAGCGCAGCCGCTTACTGGGGCTGTAGTGGGAGGGAGGCTCGAACCGGGCGGAAATTGGGTTAACGCAGAGAGGTGAGCCTTCGCCTGTTCCTGTCGCTTCTTGGAGACACGAGCATGATTGTGGACGGAACCCCGGATCTGAGCGATCTCTTTCATGAAGTCCGGCTGCCGACGAGTCCGAAATCGACGGACTACTACCTGATCGACGAGCTACTCAAACCAGAGGAACTCGCGGTGCGCGACCGGGTTCGCCGCTGGGTCGACGTCAACGTCATACCCTATGCCGCCGAATGGTGGGACCAGGCCCAATTCCCATTCGACATCTTACCGAAATTCCGCGAACTCGATATCGTGGGCGGTCCGATCCGGGGCTACGGCTCGCCCGGCTTTTCGCTCGTTGCGGCCGGGCTCGCCGCTCAGGAATTGGCCCGGGGCGATTCGAGCATCGCGACGTTTTACGGCGTTCATTCAGGTCTCGCCATGGGTTCGATCGCGATCCTCGGTTCGAAGGAGCAACGGGAGCGCTGGCTTCCCGCGATGGCGCGCCTGGAGAAAGTCGGCGCCTTCGCGCTGACCGAACCGACGCACGGTTCGGACTCGATTGCGCTCGAGACCTCCGCCCGCCGAGAGGGCGACTCGTGGGTACTGCGCGGCAAGAAGAAGTGGATCGGCAACGCCTCTTTTGCCGACGTGATCGTCGTTTGGGCGCGCGACGAGAACGGAGACGTCGGTGGTTTTGTGGTCGAGAAAGGCGCCCCCGGTTATACGGCGCGCGTCATCGAGAGAAAGGTCGCCAAGCGTGCGGTCTGGCAAGCCGAGATCACGCTCGACGACGTCCGCATCCCGTTCGAGAACCGGCTCGAGCGCGCGCGCACGTTTAAGGACACGGGGAAAGTTCTGACGGCGACCCGCTA
>Ga0116227_10016393_pt1 | contig 10647 bp, 14 predicted proteins | sample S1TSphgellanicum_FD_89693 | JGI IMG/M metagenome (GOLD analysis project Ga0116227, IMG submission 89693) | Host-associated microbial communities from peat moss isolated from Minnesota, USA - S1T2_Fb - Sphagnum magellanicum MG | ecosystem: Host-associated > Plants > Peat moss > Unclassified...
TCATAGGCCGTTGTAATCGCTGGCTTTATTTGGTTCCCACCTCTCTCTTTTTGGTGGGAACTGAGTGGGAACCAGTGGGAACCTCGCCACCCCGTCGCCCTCCCTCGCCGGCTTCGCTTATCGGGCCGCGTCTGAGCAAGATTATGCCCCGCCGAAGCCAAAAACCCGCGCGCGGTGTGGCCTCCCACCACCCAAGAGGCGCGGGTGAGCGTTTCGTGCGGCTGATGCGTCAGACACACCAAGATCGGACGGGTCAGCCGATCAGACTAAAAGCGAACGGCGTTCGCGGTCGAGAGCGCACATGAAAAGGGCCGCCCCATAAGAACGGCCCTGGCATACAGTTTCATCGAACCCGGCGCTTACGCTATGCCCGCTTCAGTTCCTCAACGATTTTCCCCATCGTTTGCGACGGCTTCAAATGATCTGAATAGAAATAAGCTCGAAGCCAAGCCAAGTCTTCGTCGGCATAATTATCTATTACAGCGCAAGCGCTGAAGAGCAATTTATCAGCACGTCTCTCTATATCGTGAATGATAGCCAGCTCTGGCCCTGGAATATCGCGCGTCCGGAGTTCGCCCGCGATAAATACGGATGTGTTTGCCGCAAGATACAATTGAAACGCCGCCCCTTTGATCGACCGCGCCGTGCGAACGGCTGCGAAATCACGGATGGCATGTAGGCGATCCGTGATTTCGCTCAACACCGCCGAGTTGGTCGGGCCGCCTTCTTCGGCGTACCTGCCCCGCAGATCGGGGACGGGAGCCGGCGGCGGGACGTCGTGATATTCTGGATCGGTGAGCGCATACCAAGCCCGCACGAGGGCTGCCGCTTCGACAGCGAGGACGGCGACAGGGCAGTCGGCTTCGTCGGGGAGTGCATTTGGCGGCGTAGACGCCAAGCGTAGAGCTGCGGGCATATCGGTGTTCCCTTCTGTACCATGGGGCGCGCCGGAACTGGCGGCCTCCGGCTTCTGCGGCAATCTTTGGGCCATGACGGTTCCTCTCTTCGTAGCCAAAGCGGGCGAGGTGCGCGGCCAGCATCTTCACGCTCGCTTAACGCATACAAGCGTATGCGCAAGGCCGTGACTTGTCAAAGCGATTGATACGCTTGTATCTTCTTTCCTGAGATGGCTTGTGGGATGACGATGGACGTAACACCTGAAGCCTGCCGCTCCGGTCGGGCTCTTCTAAAGTGGTCCATGCGCGACCTCGCGGATCAAAGCGGCATCGCCTGGACCACTATCAATCGCCTAGAGGCCGGGGCGGAAGCTCGCGCGGGTACAGCGGCGAAGATCATTGCGGCCTTCGCAGCGCACGGCGTGGAGCTGGTGGCGGACAATGAACGAACCGGCGCCATGCTGGTCTATGCCCGGCGGAGTGGTTGAGCGATGGCCGTTCGCGGAAAGTATGCTGACGGATGGGGGCCTATAGCTATTCGCGACGGGCTGCTGAAAGGCCGGCGAGTTCGTAATCTCGCCGCAGCCTCTGGCGTGGCCTGGAAGACGATTGGTCAATTCGAGAAAGGGCGGCCTCTGCGGAATTCGACTGCGGCGAAGATCGCTGCCGCCTTCGCCGCGGACGGTGTGGAGCTTGTCGCAGACGATGAGCGCATCGGCACCATGCTGGTCTATGCAAAGCGGGCCGGGTGACCCATGACGGGGGGTGAGCCATATACACTAGATGAAGCTGACGTCGCCGCCGAAGACGGGCGATGGCCTGACGCGCTCCGCCTGAGATTAGGGGCAATCAAAGCCCATGCTTTGGAAAAACTCCAAGCCGGGGGAGCTTTCTCACCTGATAATCTCGCCAATATCAAGACGATGTTGACATCTATTGTCGATCCAAATGACTTGGCCGCCTTGCAACAGAAAGGAATACCGCTGAGGAGCCTTTTAGGCCCACGGTCCATTTCGGCGGTGGATTTGGCCGCCTTCGCATTCATGGAGGCGCGGCCAGAGCCTTCCTACAGGGACCCGCTCTCCGCAGAAGATGCCGCCGCGATGTTCGTTCTGCAACTGAGCCAATTCGAAAAGCTGCTTGCGGAGGTTGGTAAATCTATGAGCGATCGGCGCTTTGTTATGCTCTGCAAGTTGGTTTGGATATCAGCGAGTATGGGCGTTCTCACTGAGGCGTTCCGCGCTGAAATCGGCGGCTTCGCCAGGCCGATGGATTGGGCGGCGGCAAGGGCGAAGGGAGGGCTGCGCGGCGGCGACACGAAGGCTAAAAACGCGGATAGCGTCTGGCGGAAGCAAGCACTCGAAATCGCCTTAAAACATCGCGAAGCAAATCCCGCTAGCTCCGCGGCTGACGTCCGCCGAGCCATCAACAAAGTGCTCATTGACAAGGCCGTTCCTCAGGCGCGCGGGTTAGAAAAGCAGATTAAGAAGTGGGAGAACGACGGCGAAATCCCGCGCCGGTCCGAACAAGCTAAGGCTTAGCCGGGCCAAGGCTAGCGATAACCGGGCGAGGGCTAGCGTTGGCCGGTTTCAAATGGAGCGAAGCGCGGCAGTCATATCCCTGACCAGCAATTCCGCTGGTTTCAAGGGAAAGCGGCAATGTCAGGCGCTACCACACCTAAACTCCTCAATGTAAACGAGGCTGCCGAACGACTGGGCGTCTCCACATCCTACCTGAATAAACTTCGCCTCACAGGTGGGGGGCCGCCTTTCGTGAAGCTTGGGTCTCGGGTCAGCTATGATCCTGGTGATCTGGCGGCCTGGCTAGACGCGAACAAGCGCCGCTCCACCTCCGAATACGAGGTGACGCCTTGAGGGCGCCGGAGCGAACCGGGCGCATCGATTTTGCCAGGATCAACGCGGCGGCACTCGCCCATACCGATAGCGTCGTGCGGGGGCTTCTCCCCGATGGACACCGCGAAGGTGCGGAATGGGTAGCTCGGAACCCGCTCCGTACCGACCGCCGGCCCGGCTCTTTCAAGGTCAACCTTCGAACCGGCAAGTGGGGCGACTTCGCGACCGGAGACAGGGGCGGCGACCTTGTGAGCCTTGCCGCCTTCGTAGCCGGCACGACGCAACGGGACGCCGCGATACGCTTGGCGGAGTCTCTTGGCGTCCATCCATTCGAGTGACAGCGCGCGACCAGCGCTCGCGGGCCGGTAATGCACTCGCCGCGCGAGACTACTTAAATACATCACAACACCGCGTTTTATCGGAGCTAAATATTATGCCTATAATAGAACTCTCAGATGACCCCAAAAAGACATACCTCACGCCCGAAACAGTCCCGGCGGCCTGCAAACTATTGCGTTGGAGCCTAGGCGATCTTTCTTTGAAATCGGGAGTGCCCTTGCATGAGCTTCAGATGTTTGAAAATTATGGCGTAATGCTCGATGTTTTTAGCATCGGAGCACTCAAGCACGTCCTGTTGAAGAAATGCCTCTTTTCCATTTCTGAAGGCGAAATCGCCGTCGGCCTCAAGTCCCAAGTAACCGATAAGCTAGGACCGGGATGCGTCGTGTTCGGCGGCCCTCTTAAGCGCCGGCCAAAGCTGTGACGGACAAAAAGGAAGATCCATTCGACCGCGTTGGTAAGGCGGTCGCCGGTGGCGAGGCGAACGGCGTTCGCCCGCCGCCGGAGGGTGGCGAACAGGTCGCCCCGGTCCCGGATGGCTCGCCGGAACCGATGCGCCGACACAAGCAACATGGCGAGGCCGCCCATGTTTGGACCTATCGTGACAGTGCGGGGCGGGTGCTCTTTATCGTCGCCCGGTTCAACCAGGCGGACGGCGGCAAGGTGGTGTTGCCACAAACGCTTAGGCGCGTTGATGGCCGGCTAAAGTGGATGTGGAAGGCTCCGGCCGATCCCCGTCCGCTCTATGGCCTGGCGGAGCTGGCGGCGCGCCCTTCGGCTGTGGTGTTAGTGGTGGAAGGCGAGAAAGCCGCCGACGCCGCAGCGAAGCGTTTTCCGTCGCATGTCGTGGTGACGTGGCAAGGCGGCTCGAAAGCGACGGGCAAGGCGGATTGGTCGCCCTTGACGGGCCGCGAGGTGACGCTTTGGCCGGATGCGGACGAACCCGGATCGAAGGCCGCCGCAGATATCGCCCGCCGCCTATCGGCCTTGGGCGTTCGCGCCGCCACGGTCCAGCTCCCGGCCGGCTTGCCCGCTGGTTGGGACTTGGCGGACGAATGGCCGGCCGGCTTTGGGCCTGGCGACGCGGCGGCGGCGCTTAACGCGGCGTGCGCGCCAGAACGGGAGGTGTATTGGCCCAAGGGTTTCCATGCGGACAGCACCGGCGTGTGGTGGGCGCCCAAGGATAACGGCAAGGGCGAAGAGGCCGCGCCGATCTGGCTATGTGGCGCTTTGGACGTGATCGCCTCCGCTCGCGATGAAGAGGGCGGCGACTGGTCAACAGTGGTGGAGTTTCGCGACCCGGACGGGAAGCGGAAGCGGGAGATCATCGGCAAGGGTGAGTTGGCCGGCGACGGCGTAGACGTCCGACGCCGGTTGATGGCGGCAGGCCTCCCGGTGTCGTCAAACAAGGCGGCCCGCGAGCGGCTCCAAGCCGGCCTGGCGGCCGTCACCTGTTCGGAAAGGGCGCGCCTGGCGTCGTCTACAGGCTGGCGTGGCCCGCTCTATGTGCTGCCCCATCGAACCATCGGGAGCGGCGCGAGAGAACCGGTGATCTATCGCGGCCGGGCCGGCGGGACGCATCACGGCGAAGCCGGCTCCTATGACGCCTGGCGCGAGCTGGTGGCGGCCAAGGCGAGCGGGAACGCCCTGTTGCTCTTCGCCCTGTCGTGCGCCTTCGCCGCGCCGTTGATGCGGCTCCTAGGCGGCGAAGGCGGCGGCTTTCACGCTCGCGGCGAAAGTAGCTCAGGGAAGACCACGTTGCTGCGGGCCGCCGGCAGTGTGTGGGGCGGCGGCGGCGAGCTAGGGTTCGCCCAATCGTGGAGAAGTTCGAGCAATGCGCTTGAGGCCGTTGCGCTCGCCCATAACGACGGCCTGCTTGCGCTAGACGAACTGCGACAGCTCGATCCTACAGAGGCGGGCGCGGCGGCTTATGCCTTGGCCGCTGGCGTCACAAAGGCGCGGCTGCGGCCCGATGCAGAGTTAAAGGCGCGACCGACGTGGCGGGTGCTGATCCTATCGGCGGGCGAGATCGGCCTAGCCGACATGATCCGACTCGCGAAGGGCAAGGATAAGGCTTACGCCGGCCAAGAGCTGCGTCTGATCGATCTGGATGCAGATATGGGTCAAGGGCTTGGGGCCTGGCAGACGCTACACCGGGCCGTAGGTCCCGCCGCATTCTCAGAGGCCTTGAAGACAGCAACGGACGCCCACTATGGCCAGGCGGGGCCGCTCTTCGTCGAGAGGTTCATGGCGCGTCAGAGCGAATTGGAGGCCGTCGCCAGACAGTTGCAATCCAGCTTCCTCGACATGGTGGCGGAACCTGGCGATACGGGGCAAGCGCGACGTGGAGCCCAACGCTTCGCCTTGGCGGCCGTGGCCGGGGAACTGGCGGCCTTGCTGGACGTGACGCCCTGGCAGGCCGGCGAGGCCTCCGCCGCGACGGCGGCGATCTTCCGCCGGTGGGCGGGTCAGTTCGGCCGAAGCACACAGCGGGAAGACCGCGAGGCGATCCAAAAGCTCAAGGCGTTCATTGAGCGCTATGAGCATTCGCGGTTCCGGCTTCTTAAAGACGGCCTGTCAGACGAAGAGCAATTAGCCGATCAGGTTCAGCAGCAAAGGGACGCTGAAGCCGGGAAGTTTCGTGAAGGCGAAGCCCGTTCGCTGGACGCGGCAGGGTACAAAGGCAACCGAGAGGGTCACGGCGAAATCTTCTACTTTAATCCCGAATTCTGGAAAGGCGAGCTGTTCGCAGGCATGGACGGGATCAAAGCGGCCAAGGCGCTCCGAATGTCCGGATATTTGATAAAGAACGCTGGAGATCAGACGCGACTAACACTTAAGGTCAAGGTCCATGGTGTGGCTCGTAACTTTTATGCAGTATCTCACAAAATACTCTCAGCCGAATTAGACAGTGAAGACGCTTGATCAAGAGCTAGAAGCTGCATGGCGGGCGTTCCGTCCTGATGCCGCCGCCGGTTCCCATCCTTATCGTTGGGATGCGAGTGAGAACCCAGAGCGGGAACCGGATAACGCTGTTATCGATCAAATACTTGCGGCGACGGGTTCCCAGGTTCACATGGTTCCCGCCACTTTTGATAAGAGACACGGGAGCCCGCCTGTCGAAGGGGCCAAAATCGACCTTGGCGAGTGGGAGGAACGGGCGGCGATCCTCGAATATGAGGGTGGGCTAAACCGGGCGGAGGCTGAAAAGCTGGCGGCTGACATGGTGGGGCGAACCTGACCGCTATCAAATATGTACCCCCGACAATGCTTGATCGCTCGAATTAACGGGGGTACAGCTTCAGGGTGGAAATCGCGTTTGACCCTGCCAAGGATGCGGCGAATATCGCCAAGCATGGCCTCTCCCTGGCGGAGGCGAGCGCGATGGACCTGAGAACCGCGGCCGTGGTCGCCGATGATCGCAACGCCTATGGCGAGGTCCGCTATCTGGCGTTCAACCGGATCGACGGGAAGCCGCATTGCCTGGTGTTCACCGTTCGCGATGGCGTCATTCGGGCGATCAGTTTCCGCCGCGCTCGTGAAAAGGAGATGGCTCGCTATGGCCGATGAACCCGACGCACCGTTCGACGACGACAGCCCGGAGTGGACCGAAGAGATGTTCGCCCGCGCTCGCCCTGGCGCCGAAGTGTTACCGCCTGAGGTGCTGGCGGCCTTCGGCAAGCCGCGAGGCCGACCGAAAGCCATCGCCGCCAAGGTCGCCGTCAAGCTCCGCCTTGATCCGGACGTGATCGAGGGCTTCAAGGCCACCGGGCCGGGCTGGCAAACGCGGATCAACGCCACCTTGAAGGATGCGTTGGCAAAGCGGGTAGGATAGCGCTGGGCGGCGGTGTGGCGACCTGCCTTAGGCGCGCCTTGGCATCTGGATCACTTCAGCGCCGTCGCCTTCCGCGATCGCGAAACGCTTTCCGACCGACGCCGCCGCATCCTGCAATGGGTCGCCCGCCAGGTGCGCGTATCGCTCCGTCGTGCGCGAGCTGGTGTGGCCTAAGAGCTTGCCGACCAGGAAAAGGCTCGCGCCATCGGCGATGGCGAAGGACGCGAACGAATGGCGCAAGTCGTGAACCCGCAAGCCTTCGATCCCCGCCGCCTTCACCGCCGCCGCAAACGCCTTGCGGAGCCCGATGGCCGGTCCCTCGCCGCGCGACGCCGGAAAGATGAAAGGCGAGTCGGGAACGGCCTCGCCGGCCTTCACCGCCTTGGCTTCAGCCTCCGCCAAGGTGCTCCGACGCCGCTTCAGAAGCGCCAGGGCTGGCGGCGACAGGATGATGCGGCGCTCACCTGTCTTATTGCCCGATTTGGTCCGCTGCGGCGGTAGGCAAAGGGCGCGGCGATCCCAATCCACTTCGCTCCACTTCAGCGCCAGGACCTCCGTCTTGCGGGCTCCTGACAGCAACAGGAGGCGGATGGCGTCGGCGAAGGTCTCAGACAGCTCGCGACGGCTTTGCAGATCGGCGATGGCGTCCAGCAACTTGGCCGCCTCCTGATCTGACAGAAAGCGCTCTTTGACCGGCGGAGCGGACAGCTTCACCGCCGCAAAGGGGTTGGTCTTCACAAGGCCATGCTCAACGCCCCAAGCGTACATGGCCGCGGCGGTTGTGCGGGTGCGCCGGGCCGTTCCGGCGCCACCCTTGATCATGGCTCGCCCTCGCGCCTTCGTCTTGATGTCGGCGGCGGTCTTGCCATCGGTAATCGCTTGGATCGCCCTGGCGGCATCGGCCTTGGACACCGCGTCGGCAAGCTTGCGCCCTAGCAGCGGGCGCACATGGCGCGTGAGATTGGACCCGTCGATCTGCCAGGTGCTCGCGCGCTTGTTCGGCTTCGTCGCCGGCCCGTCCTTCAGATAGGCGTCGATCAGGCCGCCGACCGTGAGCGCCTGGCGAGCCTCTTTCTTTTCAGAAGACGGGTCGCGCCCCTCGCTCACTTGCTTCAGGGCCTCAAAGGCGGCCTTACGCGCATCGTCCGGCGTCCAGGGCGAGCCATGTACGCCGATGGTGAAGGTGTTCTGTTGGCTACCGAGCCGATAGCGCACGGCGTAGACTTTCCGGCCGCTCGGGCGAACGCGAAGGAAGAACCCCGCCAGCTCCGTATCCCAAACCCAGGTCTCGCCCGTCTCAGGGATGGCCACGGCGTCGATTGTGCGCTTGGTCAACTTCGCTTCGTGCTTCGCCATGACAGCCGCCCCCTTTTTGGTATCTGGCACGTTTCCAGATACCATATAGATACCACGGCGCGGGAAATCAGGGGAAGGCCCGTCTATCGCCAAACAATTATTATCTTTGAAATTCAAAGGGAAAAGACACTTCAGGAATTGGCCGGAAACGCCAGAAAACACCCCACCCTAACATTGACATCGTAGGGGTCGCTGGTTCGATCCCAGCCGCGTCCACCACCCGCTTCGCCCCTCGTGATCGTCAAAACGCCCGGTCTGGTTCGATAGCCTGACCAATACGGCGGCCTGATACGTCTGACGCCGCTTTCGGTCCCCCTTCCATCGCACAAATGCGTACCCCCAGAAAATACTTGATTGTCTCCGTTGTCGAGGGGAGAATATCGACGTGAAAATCGAGTTCGACCCTGCCAAGGATGTAGCGAATATCGCCAAGCATGGCCTCTCTTTGGCGGAGGCTAACACGATGGACCTCAGAACCGCGGCGGTGGTGGCGGATGATCGGTATGCTTACGGCGAGGGTCGCTATCTGGCGTTCAACCGGATCGAAGGAAAACCGCACTGCCTGGTGTTCACCCTTCGCGAAGACGTTGTTCGGGTGATCAGCTTCCGCCGCGCTCGTGAAAAGGAGATAGCTCGCTATGGCCGATGAACCAGACGCGCCGTTTGACGACGACGGCCCGGAATGGACGGATGAGATGTTCGCCCGCGCCCGTCCCGGCGCAGAGGTCTTGCCCCCCGAGGTTCTAGCCGCCTTCGGCAAGCCGCGAGGACGCCCGAAAGCCGCCGCCGCCAAGGTCGCGGTAAAGCTCCGGCTAGACCCGGACGTGATCGAAGGCTTCAAGGCCAGCGGCCCCGGCTGGCAGACGCGGATCAATGCGACCTTGAAAGATGCGCTGACCAGAAGGAGCGGGTAGAGCGGCTGGCCGATAAGGATGCCGACCTGCGCTTCTTTGGGCGCCGGGCTCAGGGAAGTTCGGACCAATCTCGGGGATCGCATTGCGCGGGTGTTCTTCTGTATGGTCGATGCGCGAATGATTTTGCCGCACGGGATCATCAAAAAGAGTCGGACGGCGCTCAAGGTCGATTTGGACGCGGCGAAGTCTAGAAAACGAAATCTGGAAGAGCGGCTGCGAAGTCTTGCTGCAAAACACGACAGGGCAAGGAACCCAACATGACGAATCTAGAGCGCGTTGCGAAAAGTGGGAACCTGTTTTCGCACCAAACGCGCTCTAAACTTTTGAAGATAGAGCCGCAAACGACATCTCTCCCATCGGCTCCAGCTTCGAGAGCTTCATTGAAGAGGAAGGCTTGGCTCAGGCGGTAGATGAGGCGGCGGTCAAGGAGGTCATCGCCTGGCAGGTGGCCGAGGAAATGAAGGGGCGCAGCTTCATGGAGACGTCGCTCGCCACCGCCATGCACACGAGCCGCAGTTAGGTCGATCACCTGCTCGGCCGCGCATAGCGCGGAAAACGCCGCAGCTCGGCTGGCAAACTTGAACATGGAGTCATGATTTCAGACCGTTGGTATAACAACAGGCTGCGGCAATGCGGCGCCACAGCGGTAAGAGCCTGGGGTCTTTTCAAAGCGTTTGCGCGTGGATCAGGTCACGCAGAAGAATGCCGCCATGGTTCAGGAATCCACTGTCGCCAGCCAGCTTCTCTCCCAAGAGGTAAAGGATTCCCCCCTGATCGGTCGCTTCAAGATCGACGCCAGCGCACGCGCCACACGCTCCAACGTCTACAGCGCAGAACCCGACCGCAGCCTGCGCAGGGCCTAAAGCCTCAATTCCCTCAGACCCCGCCCAACTCCCGCTACGCCGCCGCCACGCGGTCGGCGCGGCACTTCATCAGGGGTTGGATCTTCTGGCCGAACTGGTCGAGGCCGGTCAGGAAGTCGTCGAAGGTCAGCATGATCCCCTTGGTACCGGGGATCGAGGCCGCCTCGTCCAGCAGCGCCGCGACCGTGGCGTAGGAGCCGACGAAGGTGCCGATGTTGAAGTTCACCGCGCCTTCGGGAAGGTTGATGTGGCGGGCGGTCGAGCCTTCGGTCGCTGTGGTGTCGGCCGCGCCCTGATCGTACATCCAGGCCAGCGCGTCCACATCGGCGCCGGCGCGATAAGATTCCCACTTGGCGTGGGCGGCCTCGTCGGTCTCGTCGGCAATGACCATGCAGAGCACATAGGCCCCGACGTCGCGCCCGCTGTCTTTGGCGGCCTGCAACAGTCGAGCGACGACGGGCGCATGTTGCAGGGGTTTATTCACGCCGCCGCAGGTGACGAAGCTGTAGTCGCCATACTCGGCCACAAACTTCATGCCGCGGTCGCTCTGGCCGGCGCCGACGATCTCGATATTGCCCACAGGATGGGGCA
>Ga0116227_10016394_pt1 | contig 10646 bp, 10 predicted proteins | sample S1TSphgellanicum_FD_89693 | JGI IMG/M metagenome (GOLD analysis project Ga0116227, IMG submission 89693) | Host-associated microbial communities from peat moss isolated from Minnesota, USA - S1T2_Fb - Sphagnum magellanicum MG | ecosystem: Host-associated > Plants > Peat moss > Unclassified...
AATAATAGAGTTTGTAACCATATTGTAACAACATTGTATCATTTACAACTAAAAATGCATATCCAATACAATCATAATACTAATGCAATATCATTACAATATGGACATAATGTGAATACAACATGGCAAACAACATAAATATAATGCAAATATGATGTTACATCAATTATCATTGAAACAATACCAAAATTAAATCAATACAATCTAAATTGTTTCAATGCTTGTTTTACACGAACAAAACACTAAACCTTGGACATCTTGTAAAAGTATTGTGAAAGCACTTAAATAGCACTAATACAAAGGGGTCCCCACTTTGTGATGTAGGTTGCGGACTTGGACTCCCCAGCCACTTGGGCTAGGGTCATTCTAGAAAGGGCTACTCTATTTAGGAGGGTTATGCCCATAGCCATGGAGAACTTATCCATTGCACAACATCGAGACACCTTATGGTATGCACACACACTGAGGTGGCAGTTATAAACCTAAGGTGAGACAATTTGATGTTGGTGATTTTGTGTATTTCTAACGATAACCTAATGATACTTTAGACACTTCTTTCGGTCGCACTATTTTGAGGATTAAGGTGATCAGGCCTTTAGGTGTGTTGGAGAAGTTGTAAGGAGTTAATGGACGCACAATTTGAGATCATTTCAAAAATTGTGCGCCTTAGCACTTGCCAAAGTTGGATCCTACCATCATCATGTCGACTTGGATTCTTCCACTTGATTATCCATGTCAAGTATGTCAAAGGATAAACGATGCTTATCAGATGCTACTTTGCGATAACTATAATGGTGGATACCATTGCTCTGCTTCATGCCGGAGCTCACTTAAGTTTTCACCAACAATTGATACTATTCATCATGTTCTCCTACAACATCTTGATTCCTATTTAGATCATGCCACACTTTTTTCGGTTCAGGTCTGGTGGGAATACATAATTTTTTTATCTTAGCCTCCTCTTGTGCATTGTATATATATGTGTGTGTGTGCATAGATTTTTGGTTGATTAGTTTATACCTTTTACTAGCTTTAGTCTTTTTGTTTAATAGAATTTATTATGGATTTACACCCTTACGACACAATACGTCACGACACTTTGTTTTGATATTAAAATTGAAATATATAATATATATGAATGTAATTGTTTAAACAAATCTTCATTTTTTGAACGTAAAAATGAAACATGTCATTTTGCTCAGACATTTTTTATAAATCATCAAGAAATGACCATTAAATTAAAGTGAAAAAAAGGGATGATAAAAATACATACTAATTATATTATATTAAATAGATAGACTTATGTCTCCTTTACCATTATTGTTACCTCTTTCTCACATTTTCAAAGTGAAGCTTAAATTTTTTTTTAATTATTAAAGCACATTCCATAAATCCAGAACTTTTTTTCTGGCCATGGGGTTTTAATATTTTAAAATTTGTTTGTACTTTCTAATTATTAAACCCAAGTCCCAACTAGTGTTCTGATTTTTCAATTTTGTGATGTTGCTCAAGTGGCGATCATCCATAAGTATATTTAGCCAAATTTATAAATTTATCGGTATTCAAAATATGAAAGCAGAAAATCTCAAGCACCCTTTCGTATTTTATGCAATTGTGACCATTTTTTTGCGACTATTTATAAAAATAAAAAATTTTCCCCCAAAAAAAGAAAACTTTATTAGTTATATCATTTACAGGTTGGAATGGACGACGAGACAGGCCAGTGCTTTCTCCGCATAAAAGGGCAGGGGGCGGTGTTTAGTGTCTTCGGTCTAGAGGACGATCGCACCGTCAGATTTGAGATCGGATAATTGATTTGGATTCAGGACGAGGGTGCAGATGTTTTTGCTTCACACCGCGCGGAGATCTGACGGTTCGATCCCTCGCAAATTCAATCCGGACTCCCGACGAAGAACCAAGGGTTTAAAAAAAAAACCAGGGAAGAAGATAGAGAGATGAGATGGCGGATTGGGTCAAAAGCTTTCCTCGCGTCAGCAGAAGTCAGACGTAGAAGTCGTGCAAAATGGATGCAACCCGGTGGCGTCAAGATCACAGACGCAACAGCTGAAGAATCGAGATCTGTAGGTAGCACACATCCAGCATGACAGCATCTAGAAGAGAGCAAGAGGGGAGGGAAGGAGGAGGAGCAGGAGGGGTGAAGAGTTGGTGTGCTTTTGGTGTGTGTGTTTTTTTGTTCGGTGTCGTGATTTGAAGGAAGGATCAAAGTTCAGACTTTTGGAAAGAGTCTTCATTGGGAGAGTGGAGAGCACTGGAGACTCGAGACTCTCCTGGCAGGCAGGCAGTCAGCTGTTTGTCTGCTTTCAACGAAGGACATTTTGTTGTTGTTGTGCACGTGGTTTGAAAGTGTAGTGATTTAGAGTCACCCCTCGCTCTCTGCATTTTTGTGTGCTGCAATCCCCCAATGTCAATGCTGCAAAAGCATTGTAAGGAGGAAGAGGAGGAGGAACTCGCAGGAGATCTTAGTGGAAAACGCACTTACTTTTGTCATGTTTTCGTTCGAGAAAGACATTATTGGGAGACACACATACTACACACACAACTCAAAGAAACCCACATTCTTTAGGAAAGGAGTGCAAGGCATTAGACGCCAAGAAATCGACACGAAAAGATTGCGCGTACTAAAAGAAATAATAACGCACTCTCGCTTTCCGCTCGCTCTCGAGATTTCGACTGGAGAGTACACATGGTATATAGATAGATAGAGACGCCTGATTTGAAGGAAGAGACCTCTCGCAGGGAGCAATATCCATATCTATTTTGAGACCAGATCTGGGCAGAGAGAGAACAAGAGAGGTCGCAGTGTTATTGTGGGGAGCTTTTGTTTCTCCTCTCCCTATTTGTAGAGAGTTTCCTTTGGAGATTCTTCGAACCAGCAATGGCAGCAGCTACGATCGCCAATCTTGCTGCGGTGCCAACCGCCTCCTTGGCGTACCTGAAGGCGGCACGCCTCGAGAGTTCGCCGCAATCCGCCTCCTCGTCGCTGCGCGTGAGGTCGATATCATCGGAATCCGCTTCGTCCTCGTCGCCTCGCGTGAGAGCATCGAAGTGTAATTGTTTTGAGCGGATCTTGATAAATCCCGGTTGCCATCATTTCTCTCAAGATGCGATACTCCGAGCGGAGAGAGCGCATCACCACAGAATCACTGCTAGCATCAACGATGTTCACGTCGGGAACCAAGCGTCCGAGCTGGTGAGAATCTGTGTCCTCTTTTCCCGAAGGTCAGGATTTTCTTGGCTTTTTTGTTCGAGGCAGGCGGCTCTTCTTCTTCCCTGTATGAAACAGCTCAACAATGTTGTCACGAAATCCAAACCTCGACAAAAGATAGGAAACTCGGAGATAGTCACGGAATTTTCACACAATGCACTGAGAGTCTTGTCTTTTGGGGGTGGCGGGTTCTCATTGCAGGTTTTGATCAATGCTTCAGTACAACAGTTTCTTGACACACATGCAAAATGCACAAGTGAGAGCTACTACTACTACTCTTGTTACCCTTCTCCTCCTCCTGATTGAATTGCAGTGAGAACCTGACAACAACAAAGACAAGAGAAGATCTGAAAATGTAGAAGAAGGTGACCATACCTTCAATGGTTTTGTTTCTTGAGTCTGGACACAGGAATCACAGATGATGGCAAATGGATCTCTGAGTGCTCGTGTGTGAAAACCTAAACCTTTTTTTGACACAATGTTAAGAAACACATACAATGTATAATTCTTTAAAGCTTTTTTGTGTGATCTCATTTGAATTAGGAACATATACAAAGACACATCTCCATGACCATGAACCAAGTGTCTTGCAGAGGCTTAAGAATATATACATCATGTTTTGCATTCTTACCAAAGATGTTTTGCTGATTGTGATGCAGCTATTGAAGAGAAGAGTGTCAATAGAAATGCGTCAGTACGAGAGTTTGAGCAGCTTTTGATGGTGGGTGTTATGTGAAGTCCTTGTTCTTTGTGTTTGGTTGTCATTTCAGTAGTTAAACCTTCATCATCACCACAGTTGTGTTCATGTTTTGGTTTGCAGTGCTGCCTTGCTCGCTCTTTTTCTTAAGTGATTTTCCTGGCTTTTTTGTGGTCATATGTAATCCATTAAGTTAAGCATTCTCTAGTAAGAATGACACCGGTTTTGTTTGCTGAACTTGGATGCATGTGATGATGACCAGTCTGCCACCACCTCTTCTAAATGTGTTGTAAACAGGAACTAAGAGCACATGATCATCAATTCAAGCCTACTATTACTCACTGTGCTGTTAAAATTTGCAGGAAAAGGCGCAGCAAGTCAAACAAGACATTGAGAGAACTTGCATTTTCCTCATTGGTGAGTTACCCTCTTCTTTCCTCTTATGCAATACACTCTGTCAAAGACTCTTATTTGTGACCACACCGCTACTTAATTGGGTAGTTTATTGCATGCTGTCTTGAAGTAGAAGTTGCAATGATCAAGGCCTAAGTGGTTCCACAACTTCCCCTTAGTCTTCATGTACTAAATTGTTGTGAAGATTTCTCTGCAATTTCACAGATACTTAGTATTCATGTGACTTTTAGGAATGATGGGATCTGGAAAGAGTACAGTTGGTCGACTCATGTCTGAAGCTCTTGGGTACAAGTTTCTGGACAGGTATACATTCTTGATTCATTTGCTCTGTTCATTTCTGTCCTTCACACCAATTCACATTCCTCAGGACCACCATTGATCAAGTTTTTCATTCATTTGTTCTGGTTGCTTGAATCAAGTTTTCAACCCCACATTTAACTGTAACCTGCACATGCATATAGTAGAATCTCCATATACAGCCATTTGCTATCCTTGGTACCAGATTGATGGTGATTCTCATAGGGGATTTCTGGAAACCCTAAAAGGTTAATGATTTCCACATTGTAGTTGATTACATTGGCATGGAACATAATGTTAGTCAATAGAATTAAGATGATTGATTCTAAGAACTCCAATAATGCTGATTCTCTTTGCTGGTTGTTTGGTATTTGTTTCTTTTGGGTTTAAGCTGTAGGTAGCTGCTCTGCTCTGTGAGTGCTGTGTTTGACGGCAATTGCAACCATTATATGATAATTGGAATCTTGTTTCTTTTTTCTTGTGTGGTTTGAAGAGCAGTGATAATGTGATTGAGAGTTATGCTGGTGGACTATCGGTTGCAGAAATCTTCCAAACTTTGAAGGAGGAGGGTTTTAGAAAGCTTGAGGTGCAAATCCAACAATTGCATTCCGTATCCCAATGCATTTTGTTCAAAAACTCAATTGGCACACATTCAGTTCATATTGTCCATACTCTGCTTGTATCAAAAGAACTTAGTGAAATCCCAGTGTTCTTCAATACCCATGATGCCAGTTTAGGAGTCTTCTTGACTTGGGCAATCAATGCCACCAGCAGCCCTGCTGGTGAGACTGTTTCTGTGTAAATGTACACTGATAAAGATTATTTATTGACAAGAGTGGTGATTCGTGGTAATGTCAATGGAAAATAAACCTAAGTTTCCTATTGACGTAAGATTGCGATATCAAAGTTTTGGTCTGAGGCATTAAGATTGTTCAGAGAACAGTTTGTGGTGCTGATCATTGGTGCAGAGTCAAGCACTAAGGGAGCTATCATTGACAAGTGACTTGGTAGTTGCCACAGGTGGTGGTGTTGTTGTTCAGCATCAAAACTGGTAATCCCACTTCTCTCTCTCCTAAATGTGCTCGTACTGCTGCTTCTGGCATAGATTATGCACTGCAGCCATGTTTCCAAACAAGTTTAACTTTGCAACACTAGATTTGGGATTTAAGCTAAATATCCAATGAATGAAATCTAAAACAGAGGTCTTGCCTAAAAGAGCAAGTGAATACTAAGTAACTCCATAGACTATTAACTGGAACCCAGCAGAAGAAGCTCTATTGTTGATTGAATCTAGTGGCCTCGTCACTTCAGCTTCTAGTCTGAGCCTGCAAATAGAGCTTGCACTGAATTGGGGGACTTTTTATGCAGGACTTATCTGCAAAATGGAATCACTGTCTGGCTGGATGTGCCTGTACCTGCACTGGCACACCGTGTGACTGCTGTTGGCACAGGAACACGTCCACTCCTAGGTGGTGACTGTGGTGGCTATGATCAGGTCTGTGCAAACCAAACCTCAAACTTAGAATAGTTTTGTCAATTTCTTCTCTAACTCCCTTGATCCTGTTTAGATCTTTTTTTCCCCTGAATGTCAGCCTTCATTATTGAAGAGAGAAGTGTAGATCTGAGGACAGACACATGGTGATGAAGGAGAGGAAGAGGATGTGAGTTCAAGGAAAATGAACAGCATTTTTGTTTTGTGAAAAAAAGGATGCAAGGACTGACAGGCCAGCAGTAAGGAAGATAGTCTCAAGTGCTTTGAACCTATTTACCTTTGGACAAAATGTACAGAAAACAGATGATCAATTTGTCTTTTCTGTGCAGAAGAAATCCCCAGGCAGTTTTTTCTGGAAACATAGAATTTCTGCTCATTTGAGCTGACCATGCATTACTCATTGCTATGTTTCTACAGGCTTTGGCACGCCTGTCAAAGATCTTTGAAGAAAGAGGACCAGCATATGCAAATGCAGATGTAACAGTATCGCTCCAAAGTATGTTGAGCCCCACTTTGTACTCCATACAGCAACTTTGTTTGCGTCTACCTAGGCTTGCCGGTTTGGTTGCTGCTACATGTGATCTAAAACTGTTTTCTTTGTTGTTGCAGGTTTGGCATTGACGCTTGCATGTGAAGATGTTTCTGAGCTCACCCCAACAGCAATCACTGTTCAGGTAAAAGTTTCTATTCCCTGCTGTTCAAGTGATGGAAAACATCAATGCCAAGTACACAAGATATATATGTATAGGTATATGACAGACTGGTGCATGACAGCTTCTAGTTGTACATCTTGCATGATGAGTCATCTCAATTCTAAACCCTCCTAATGTTGGTGAAGTCTCTTGTACTTTGGCTTGCAATCAAGGATACTAGAGTCTGGTGGTAGACAGGGGTTCAGAAGAAGTGCAATTCCACATCCAACTTGTGATGAATTGTCCTTGTATGGTCCCAAATTTTGCAGGTCTTGGAAGGGCTCATTCAACATTCTAGACTTACAAAGAGGCACTTCAGAGCTCCAGTTTACTATTGATATGCAATTGAGTGAAAGAGATCAGTTAAGTTTGTATCAAAAAACAGATGGAACTTGAAACCTCAAGGCCCTTCTCCTCCTCCCCCTCCTCCTCCTCAGGTTTCATATGTGCTAATTACAACTGAGACTTGGTACCCAAGACAAGTATGAGCATTTCCCCCCTGTGTGCTCCCCTTATGAAGCAGGATTATGCTCCCTGAAATTGCTGACCTGAGTGGGACAAAGTGGAGACAGACACAGGTGCTAATGCCTCTTATGAGGTTTGTATCACAACAATTAGCTCTGCAATTTGGTTTAGTGGAGGGACACATTTACTACATCTAAGTTTCCTCCTGAGACTGTCATAAGTAGCAACGAAGCTTGTCAAAGAGGTCATGTAGATTAGAGACCTTGGAAGGGAAGTTGAGAAAAAAACCTCTCAAATCCCTCCCTTTATCAGCAGACAAGATGTTGCAATTGAGCTGTACACATGGGGGGAGATGGTTGCAATTTCTTTACCCAAATGAAAGGATAATGAGATCCATTTCTCTGCAAAATGTGTGCTGTGGTCTCTCTTCAAAGTCACGGTTTATGTTTTTGTGCATCTTTGGAAAACTTGCCTTATTCCAAATGTCTCCCAAATCCACTTGCAGCAGCTGTAGTATTTCTATGTTGAGAAAGTGAATTGCTTTCCATCCTCTGTGATCCTTGAAAGTATTCCTCATGTATCCCTGAACGAAATGATTGTCCTGCAAGCAAGCTGGAGATTGAACCCATTTTATGTGGAGCTGTTAGATACTGTACTACCCACCTGAACCAGAAATGAAAGAGGGAGGATTCCAGTAGAACACAAAACCAGAGATCATGATTCAAGTGCAAGTGATCATGACTCAAGTGCACAGGCAGCAGAGATCATGACTCAAGTGAGAGAGATGATGATTCAAGTGTGCGCACAGGAGGAAGATCATGACATCATGATTCAAGTGTGAGCATTGAATGAGGAGATCCCAATTGAAATGCGAGCACAGGAGGAAGATCATGACATCATGATTCAAGTATGAGCATTGAATGAGGAGATCACAATTGAAGTGCGAGCACAGGAGGAAGATCATGACATCATGATTCAAGTGTGAGCATTGAGCAAGGAGATCACAATTCAAATGTCAGCATTGATGACTGTTGAGGATGATGCAAATTTTGGCTGAATTGTGACAGTTTGCTGCAATTTTGTTCAACATTTCCCTGATCATGAAAGAGAAGAAAAGCAAAAAATACTACAAAAAAAACAGAGACTTATGTATGTAGGCAACAAAATGTGCAAATGAACATGAAGCTTTCTTGCCATCACAAACGAGGTGCAGATTTGCAAGCATTTCTATTTGGATAGAAAAAATTTCTTGTGATTTCATCATCATCATCATCATCATACTGAATCTTGTTGCATGGTTTTTGCTTCGGAAACTGGAAGTCAGGTTTGCAAGCACACCATTGCACAAGAAAGAGCATTTTACCTTCCTCAAAATACGCAAGCCAATGGAACTCATGATGCAGGAGATACGGCGGAATGGAATTCTCAGTAGTGAATGGATTGAGAAGCACTTTCCATGCTTGCTTGCAAAACTTGAAGATTGGGAACGGCGAGTGTGGTACAATGCAACCTCGCAGTCTTGAAGCTTTGCCGGTTGCTGTGTATTTTGGAAAACACAAAAATCACAGGGGCTATGATGATAATTGTGTGTGTCTCTAAATTTTTTCTTTTGCTTTTTTTTTCGCTTCTAATCATGGTGGATGATTGAGTGTATTATTCGATAAACTGACGTGCTCGCGAGTCGTTCGATCGATTGGAGGTGAAATTGTGCGGCGAACTTCGTCGGAAGCAAACTGGATGTTTCGTGTCTGCAAAGTTTCTTTTGTCTTTTAGGGTCCTCTCTTTCTGTCGCAAACAAAGTAAGTTTCCGAGGCTTTTTCTTGAAAATTTGAAGAATCGTGCTATATTTTTGCGACTTACTTACTTACTTGCTGGAACCTGTTGATTAAATATGGCGATTTCAGAAGAAAAAAAATTCCTTGAAATCTGACGACTTTGACGCTTTTTTTTCAACAGAAGTCCTTTGTATGAGTCATTTCTAGGTGGTAAATTTTCACTTTTAAAAAAAAAAAAGGAAAAAAACACACACGCACAACGCTGAAATAAAAAGTCGTCGTGCGCAGGAGCGTGGATTGTATCGAAAATCGGATGATCGATCTTGAAGGAAACGTACTGGGTGCTGGAGAATTCGACAACAGATCATTGAGCTACGATGAGTAATAAAACACTTGGATATTTTGCTTGAATCGCATTCTTGAAAGATCTTCGGCTGCGTGTGTGCGTGCAACTGCTTGTTTTGCTGGAAGAGAGAGAGAGAAAGAGAGAGAAAGTAACTCTATGTGTGCGTGGAGAACCGTTTTTGCACTCATCTTTCACTTTCCTTGAGAATTGGCAATAGGCTGGAGTTTGTCATGGACTCCACGGAAGCGTCGTCCGGGAGCGCGGATGTTGTAAAGGCGGTTGGAGGAGGAGGAACGTCGTTCCATGGCGGTGGAGTTGCCGCCACCACTACACAACAACGGATTCTTGACGGCGGTGGAAATTCACAAGCGTCAGGAGCGTCGTGTAGCACTGGTAAAAGTATGGCCTCCTCCTCCTCCTCCTCCTGCTGTTCTTCTTCTTCTCCTCCTCCTTATTTTGTGTGATTTTCTTTGGTTTTCCCCTTTTTTTCTCTCTCTCGTCCACTCCCCTCCCCTCCCCCATCGGTAACCGCCGTTCCTCGAAATCGAAAACGTTTCGTGCGTGATAATAATGACAAGCAGGGCCCGAGGAATGATCTTTCTTTCTGGCAGTTTCATCTGTGACTGTTTCTGGAAGTGGGCGTTGCAGAAGGTGAGTCTGATTCAGCTCAAGTCTCCGAGATTATCTCGGCAGAAGACTTAGAGAACACCTCTGAGGAAGTTGAGAGCACCATTAGCAGCGGCAGCAATTCTGGACTTCACCGAAGACCTCGAAAGTTAGCGACGATGATGTCGGTCGATGGGAATAGTAGCCTTCTATCAGCTGCTGCGCCTGAGAGTGACGGAGTGCAAAAAGTGTCAGAGCCTAAGGCTACTGCACATAGCGGAATGAAACACACCCAGCCTGCAAGCACACCATCTCACATTCGGATCCGAGAAAGCCCTCTTAGTTCAGATGCAATCTTCAACCAGGCAAGCGCAAGTTTTTTGTTTCTTCTTCTTCTTTTGGCGTTTCTTGTTCTGTTCTCTATCATCTATTAGCATATCTTTGGGTGCCTAATATGCTTCTTTCTTCCTGTTCTGTATCCTGCATGCATATACTCTCTGTCTGAATCCAGTTCTGAAATCTATACAATCTGGTGTGTGGGCATGGCAATAATTGGAGCAGAGTCACGCAGGGCTGTTCAATCTGTGCCTTGTTATCCTGATTGCAGTCAACAGTCGGCTCATTATAGAGAATCTA